>Ga0192280_1131_pt1 | contig 13529 bp, 15 predicted proteins | sample Koala_Koa24_M3_FD_131249 | JGI IMG/M metagenome (GOLD analysis project Ga0192280, IMG submission 131249) | Enriched cells from koala feces incubated with labeled cellulose particles, San Francisco Zoo, California, United States - Koala_Koa2-4_M3 ... | reverse complement strand
CGCGTGCATGATTCATTCGGTTGATTCGTTTCATCTGGCTGAGGCGATCAGCAAAGCGGCTGTGAAAAGCAGCCTTATCATGCCGGTTCTCATAGAAGTCAACATGGCTGGAGAAGCTTCGAAATCCGGCGTTGCGCCGGAAGATACGGAAGCTCTGATCCGGCAGGCGGCGCAGCTTCCCGGCATTCACATAGAAGGCCTGATGACAATTGCTCCATACACGGAGAATCCGGAGGAAAATCGAATATATTTTCGCGAGATGAAGAAATTAAATGTTGACATTGGAGCCAAAAACATTGATAATGTGAATATGTGCCATTTGAGCATGGGTATGACAGGTGATTATGAGGTGGCCATTGAAGAGGGTGCTACCATGATACGTGTGGGTACCGGCATTTTTGGTGAGCGATCTTATGCGCGATAAGCGTCAGTACGAAAGAACGGAAGTATACATTGCCAAACAGGAGTGGGAGATTAAAATATGAGTGTTATTGACAAGTTTCTGGATGCAATCAAAATGAATGATGATGTTCTGGAGGACGATTATCTCGACGATGAGTACGAAGAGAGTTTCGATGAGCCGGAAGAAGAACGTCCCAAAAAACGGATTCTTCGCAGAAATGAGGATGACGATTTTGAACGCCGCCGCACAACTGTGAAAGAAGAAGAGCCCGCTGCCGAAGAGCCGCGTGTTCAGCCGCAGAAGCAGACACGGGCACGAACCACCACACGCACGAACAGCAAGATTTCACCAATGCGTACGCCGAACACGAAGCGCTCCGGCGGGATGGAGGTTTGTGTCATTAAGCCGAAGAGCATAGAGGATTCCCGGGAAGTGACCGATACCTTGCTGGATGAATGTACAGTTATTTTAAATATGGAAGGCATTGATTTCGAGCTGGCTCAGCGCATCATTGATTTTGCCTGCGGTTCCTGTTACGCAATCCACGGCAAGCTTCAGAAGGTGAGCAATTACATTTTTATCATCACACCGCCGAATGTGGATATTTCCGGCGATTTCCAGGAGATGGTTGGGGGCGCCTATGATTTGCCATCCTTTGGAACTTCTTTTTAACCGCACGAACTGCAAACAGTTGTGCCTGATGCCTTTGATAACATACGGCAGCACTGGGGAAATTCTGATACCTGATATTATATGGAAAAAGAAGAATTATTGACAAAGCGGATTCAGGAACTTGCCTCTGTGGCCGAACGACGCGGATGCATTACTTTTACAGACTTTTTGAATCTGAATGAACAGAATATTTTGCAAAAGACCATACAAAAGTTTTCCTGGATTCGTGGGGAAACTTTTGGCGGTTATGAGGGAGCAGAACGCTGTATAACAGCCTTTCTGCCGGAACAGTCTCTGTGGAACAGCTTTGAAAACGACGAAGCCTGTGTGGCATCCCCATCCGGCATCGTTTATCCGATACATTGTGTCCATATTCGCCCTCGTGCGGTGAAGTTTGCAGAGGACTTAAGTCACAGAGATGTCCTGGGAGCGCTGATGAATCTGGGCATTGAGCGCGCGAAGACAGGAGATATCGCTGTTTCTGAAAAAGAAGCATATCTTTTTTGCGTCTCTTCCCTGTCAGAGCTGATCTGCCGTGAACTGACGCAGATTCGCCACACACAGGTTTCCTGTGAGCTCTGCAGCATGGAGCATTTCAGCTACACGCCAGCTACGCAGGTGATTCGCGGCAGCATTGCTTCTGTGCGGCTGGATTCGATCATGGCTCTTGGCTTTGGCGCGTCACGCAGCAGTTTGCTGTCATTGATTGAAGGCGGCTGCGTATTTGTGAATGGAAAGCTCATTACGACGAATGCGTATTCCCTGAAAGAAGGAGACATTGTTTCCGTCCGTGGAATGGGTCGTATCCGCTATACTGGTACCAGTGGACAGACAAGAAAAGGGCGCATTTATGCGGAGGTACAGAAATATATATCCTAGTACCTCGTTTCCAGATTATCTCGACTTTATACTTGCCTGAATTTTTACAGACGGGACTTTTTTGATTCCAGACATACAAAACACACAGGAAGGAGACGCTGCCGGAAAATACATTACTGAGAATAAACGTGTAAGAAGGAAATGCGAATAATCTTAATGACTGGCAGCAATGAATGATGAAAACAGGACAATACAGAACAGGAATGGAAATCACAGTTCGGACAGAGGGGAACATGCCCTATCAGATTTGTCTGCAGGATTCTTTTCGGAAACTTGGCGCTTACCTTCGGGCGATTGGCTGCGAAGGGCACCGCATTTGTGTGGTAACGGATTCCAATGTGGCGCCGCTTTACTTACAGGAGGTCATGCAGGCGGTCAAAGAGTGCACCGATACCGTTCTTTCCTTTGAATTGCCGGCAGGCGAAGCAAATAAGACCCTGGATCATGTTCGCGAATTATACGAGGTACTGATTCAGGCCGGATTTGACCGCCATGACTATCTACTGGCTCTGGGCGGAGGCGTAGTCGGGGATTTGACCGGGTTCGCTGCAGCGACCTATCTGCGCGGGATTCGTTTCATTCAGGTGCCTACCACACTGCTGTCCCAGATAGACAGCAGCATTGGAGGAAAGACCGGCGTTGATTTTGATTGTTATAAAAATATGGTCGGCGCATTTCATCAGCCGGCTCTTGTCTATATCAACATCAAAACGCTCCACACGCTTCCGGATGATCAGTTCGCCAGCGGAATGGGAGAACTGCTAAAGCATGGCCTGATTCTCGATGCGGATTATTATGAATGGGTCATTGACCATATGAGCGATATTGAGGAGCGCAAGTTTTCGGTTCTGCTGATCATGGTAGCCAGGAGCTGTGAAATAAAGCAGTCTGTGGTAGAAAAGGATCCGAAGGAGACAACCGGTGAGCGTGCGCTGCTTAATTTTGGGCATACGCTCGGGCATGCGATTGAAAAGCTGAAGAATTTTGAACTTTTGCATGGGCAGTGTGTCGCACTCGGGACCGTAGCCGCCGCATATATTTCCTGGCAGCGCGGAATGATCGATGAGGAAGAATTTTATGAAATTCGCGACATGAACGTGGGCTTCGATCTTCCAATTTCCTTCGAGGGACCGACCGCTGAGCAAATTGTTGCCGCATCAAAGAAGGACAAAAAGATGGATTCCGGAAAGATCCGCTTTGTTCTGCTGGATAAAATCGGTCATGCGGTTGTCGTTCCGGATGTGAGTGACGATGAAATGGCGGAAGCACTGAATTTTATCCGGTATGAATATGAGGCAGAGGCGTAGCATCAAGGGTTTATAGCGATTCTTTTTTACGGCTCCAGGAACGGATTCGGCACCGGATTTTTGTGTCGGAAAAAGGATTTAGAAATCGGTTATGAAAATCAGGAATAAAATATATGCGGCAGGCGCTATTCTGACGTTCGTTTTGCTTGCTGCTGATCAGATTACCAAATATCTGGCGAAATGTTTTCTCGCCGACACCTCCGGAATGACATTGATTCCGGGGGTATTTGAGTTTTACTATCTCGAAAACCGCGGCGCTGCCTTTGGTATTCTGGACAATCGCCAGTTGATTTTTATCCTCATTGCACTGCTGATCTCAGTATTTGCTGTCTATGTCTACGCGCGCCTTCCTTTTGAAAAAGGGTACCATCCGTTGCGTTTCGTCTGTTCTCTCATCACCGCCGGAGCCCTTGGCAACATGCTTGACCGGCTTGTCCGCGGATATGTAATTGACTTCCTGTATTTTTCACTGATTGATTTTCCAGTATTTAACATTGCTGACTGCTATGTGTGCATTGGAGCCGGACTGGCAGTGATCTTACTATTTACACTTTATCGCTCGGAGGAATTTTTATTTTTAAAGCTTCGAAAGTAAAGAAACATATTTTGTAACTGTTCCGTATCTTCATAGTTACAGGAAACGGTGGGGCAGAGAGAGAACAGTGGGGGTAATCAATGCAAGAGGATTGTAAAAATGTATCCGAAATAATAGAAGATGAGAGCGATTTTCAGCCTTCTGGCGCGTTTACAGACGAATTCCGGGTTTTGGAAGCAGAAAGCGGACAACGGTTGGATTTACTGCTTTCGTCCCGCTATGAGGCTTATACGCGTTCCTATCTGCAGGGGCTGATCAAAAATGCTTCCGTGAGCGTTAACGGAAAGCAGGCGAAATCCGGACAAAAGATAACAGAAGGCGATCAGATTTGCATCCAATTTCCTCCGATCCGGGATTTGGATGTGAAACCGGAAAACATTCCTCTTGACATCCTGTACGAGGACGACGACCTGATCATCGTAAACAAGCCCAAGGGAATGGTGGTTCATCCCGCTGCAGGCCATAGCAGCGGCACGCTGGTGAATGCCCTGCTGTATCACTGTAAGGACAGTCTTTCCGGCATCAATGGTGTGCTCCGGCCAGGAATTGTCCATCGAATTGACCGCGATACAACCGGCTCTCTGATTGTATGCAAAAATGATAAGGCACATCAGGCTGTGGCAGCACAGCTGAAGGAACATTCCATTACACGGAAGTACCGTGCGATTGTGCACGGCCGGCTTACAGAGGATGGAACTGTACACGCCGCCATCGGCCGTCATCCTCAAAGGAGAAAAGAAATGGCAGTCAATGTCCCTGGCGGAAAGGACGCTGTCACACATTACCATGTACTGGAGACTTTTTCGCAGTTTACCTATCTGGAATGCCAGCTGGAGACCGGACGCACGCATCAGATTCGCGTGCACATGAAAAGCATTGGGCATCCAGTGCTCGGAGATGAAGTGTATGGACCCGCAAAATGCCCGTTTCCCGGCTTACAGGGACAGACATTGCATGCTATGACGATTGGTTTGATTCATCCTGCGACCGGACTATATATAGAAGCAGAGGCACCGCTGCCGGATTACTTTGAAGAGTTACTTCGGAAACTGCGTCAGCAATGAAAATGGTAAGCCGCATACGCGCAAACGATACGGAGGAAGATAAGAAGCAGATGAAATTTGTAATTCAAAGAGTCACGGAGGCTTCTGTGCAAGTCGAAGAGAAAACAGTGGGGAAAATTAAAAAGGGATACCTTGTCCTGATTGGCGTAGGACAGGGTGACACCCGCGCAGAAGCGGATAAGCTGATTAAGAAAATGATTGGCCTGCGGATTTTTCCGGATGAGAACGGAAAAACAAATCTGGCATTGAAAGATGTAAACGGTGAATTACTTCTGGTTTCACAATTTACACTCTACGCAAACTGTGTAAAAGGAAATCGTCCTTCCTTTGTCGAAGCCGGAGATCCCAAAACAGCGGAAGAGCTGTATGAATACATCATATCGGAATGCAAAAAAATGGTTCCGGTTGTTGAAAAGGGTGTGTTTGGCGCAAAAATGGAAGTCCGTCTTTGTAACGACGGACCGTTTACAATTATACTGGAAAGCTAAGACTTCATGTGCCCTGTTGGTTTACTGAATTATATTATGTAAACAAATAGGGTGTTTTCACTTTCAGGCTTCCCGCAGCTTCACTGCGCTGGCCGCTTTGCGCCGGCGGTCGTCATCCATTGCCGCGTAATGTTTTCTGGTTGTATTGACATCTTTATGGCCGAGAACATCTGCAACGAGGTAGATATCGCCAGTTTCCTTATACAGACTTGTACCATATGTACTGCGAAGCTTATGCGGCGTGATTTTCTTTGTCGTCGTGACCTCGCGGGCGTATTTTTTAACCATATTCTCAACCGCCTGAACGCCAATCCGGCGGCGCTGCGTAGAATAGAAGAGCGCATTCTCATGGCCTGCGATCGGCGTAATTGCCTTTCGTGCTTCCAGATAGTTTCTGAGCGCAGCTTCGACCTCGTCACCAAAGTAAACCATCATTTCCGAGCCGCCTTTGCGGACGACGCGAATGCCATTATTTTTAAAATCAATATCATTTACATCCAGCCCTACACATTCTGATACACGGATTCCTGTACCTAAAAGCAGGGTGACAATCGCCAGATCCCGCACCTTTGTTTTCTCGTAATATACTTTTTTCTGACCAGTCAGGGAATCCCCGCAATGCTCAATGTAATCCAGAAGCTGAGCCGTTTCATCCGCATCGAGGCGGATAATTTCTTTTTCGTGTAATTTAGGCATATCCACAAGAACCGTCGGGTTGGTATGAATCATTTCACGTTTAAAATAATATGCGTAAAAACTACGCAAAGCTGACATTTTCCGTTTCAGGCCGCGTTCGCCATTCGTGACGGTTTTATGATCCGAATCCTGATAAACCTTCAGATATTCCTGATATTCCTCAATATCCAGAGCTTGCAGCTGATCCAGCACATCAACTGTCAGCGTTGTGATATCCTTATCGCGAAACAACGGATTCTCAGAGACAAGGAACTGAAAAAAAATCCGGATATCATATGCATAAGAAATTCTGGTCCGCGTCGAAGTCGTCGGCTCAATCGCGCGAAAATAATCCTTCGCAAAACCAGGCAGTGTCTTCAGAACCTCACGCAAGCGCAGGACATTGTCTACATTCACCTGTTCGTGGTATGTCATTGATGTATGATCCATATATAAAAATCCTCCGTGTAAAAATAAAACAAACCAGGCGAGTCCTAATTGATATTCGCCATGTTTTTATCAATCGAGAAAAATACATATATTGGTATCCGCCATGTTTTTATCAATTGAGTAAAATATATACATTGTGGTATCCACCATGTTTTTATCAATTGAGTAAAATATATACATTGGTATCCACCATGTTTTTATCAATTGAGTAAAATATATACATTGGTATCCACCATGTTTTTTAAATAGATTGAGCATACACGAAATATCCATTAATGACAATCAAAATATGCGATATCTATTTAAAAAACATGTGTTTGTCGTATAGATCGCTTCTAAGGTTTAATATACTGCTTCTTTTGGAATCTGTCAAGAAATGAATTATGAATTGCAAAATTTAGAACTAGAAATCGAAACCATTCAGATGAAAAAATGCCTTCCGGTTATATTACAGATTCATGATTCGTTGTAATGCATTCTAAAACATTTGAACAAATCAGCTGACCCGTATAACCGAATGGCATTTTCAAATATTTATGATCAATGACACATGTCTCACTTTGCGCTGGAGATTTAGAGACTTACGAAATTACAAAATATCAATATGCTCCCCATTGAGCGCCTTGTTCATGCTGCGCACGGCACAAAACTTCCCACACATGGAACAGGTATCGTCATGCTCCGGTGAACGGTCTGCACGGATTGCTTTTGCGGTTTCCGGATCAATCGCGCATTCCCACTGAGCTTCCCAGTCCAGTTTACGGCGGGCGTCGGCCATTTTATCATCGATGTCACGCGCACCTGGAATGCCTTTCGCGATATCCGCCGCATGCGCCGCGATTTTGCTGGCGATAATTCCCTGCTTTACATCGTCCACGTTCGGCAATGCCAGATGCTCCGCCGGCGTCACATAACAAAGGAAAGCCGCACCGTTCATGGCCGCAATCGCGCCGCCAATCGCGGACGTGATATGGTCATATCCAGGTGCGATATCAGTCACCAGAGGCCCCAGTACATAGAACGGCGCTCCCATACAGATTGTCTGCTGTACTTTCATATTGGCCGCAATCTGATCCATCGGTACATGGCCTGGTCCTTCCACCATAACCTGCACGTCTTTCTCCCATGCCCGCTTTGTCAGTTCACCCAGGCGAACCAGTTCTTCTATCTGGCAGACATCTGTCGCATCCGCCAGGCAGCCAGGACGGCAGGCATCACCAAGGGATATTGTCACATCATATTCCCGGCAGATTTCCAGAATATCATCATAATATTCATAGAACGGATTCTCATTTCCAGTCATACACATCCACGCAAATACCAGAGAACCGCCGCGGGAAACAATATTCATCTTGCGCTTATGTTTACGAATCTGGTCAATTGTCTTGCGCGTAATACCGCAATGCAGCGTAACAAAATCCACACCCTCCTGCGCATGAAGCCGTACTACCTCGATGAAATCCTGTGCCGTAAGGGTGTCCAGATCCCTCTGATAATGAATGACACTGTCATACACCGGTACGGTGCCAATCATCGCCGGGCATTCTTTCGTCAGCTTGCAGCGGAAGGGGCTTGTATTTCCATGGCTGGAAAGATCCATGATCGCCTCCGCTCCCATCTCTACGGCCGACATGACTTTTTGCATTTCAATATTATAATCCTTACAATCACGGCTGACGCCCAGATTGACATTGATTTTTGTGCGGAGCATAGAGCCGACCCCTTCCGGGTTCAAACATTTGTGATTCTTATTTGCCGGAATCACAACCTTTCCGCATGCTACCAGCTCCATCAGCTTTTCAACGGGCATCTGCTCTTTTTTCGCCACCGTCTCGATTTCCGGTGTCACAATGCCGCGGCGGGCGGCATCCATCTGTGTAGTGTAATTTCGTTCCATGAAGTGTTTCTCTCCTTTTTATGCTTATGTTGTCTCTTGTATCATCTTATGTAGACGCAATCCTAACATCATGTGATTTAACGGTCCGGATCCTTTTCCGAGATCCAGCATGGCACGCAGCGCCGCGGACAAATACTCCTTCGCCTGCCGAATGGCTTCTTCCAACGACAACCCCTTGGCCAGATTGGACGCGATTGCACTGGACAGGGTGCAGCCTGTTCCATGCGTATTAGGATTCGCAATTCGCTCTCCGCGAAACCAGGTATACTGCCCTGCATACAGCAAATCATTCGCATCCAGGACGCTGTGTCCGCCTTTGCAGAAAACCGCAGTTCCATAGGTGTCCCCCAGATATTTGGCTGCCTGTTCCATGTCAGATTCTGTGTGAATTTTCATACCGGACAAGGCTTCCGCCTCTGGGATATTCGGAGTGATGACCGTTGCAATCGGGAAAATTTCATCCCGGATCCGTGCGATCGCGCTATTCTTTGAAAGCTGCGCACCGCTGGTCGCTACCATAACAGGATCTACGACGATATTCTCTACCTGGTATTCGCGCAGACATGAGGCAATGACTTCTGCCAGCTCCGGTGAGGAAACCATCCCGATCTTGACCGCGTCCGGACGAATATCCTGAAATACCGCGTCAAGCTGCTGCCGCAAAAATTCCGGCGTGACCTCCATAACCGCAGTGACACCCATAGTGTTCTGCGCAGTAAGCGCTGTAATGGCCGTCATGCCATAGACGCCATGCATGGTCATCGTCTTTAAATCTGCCTGAATACCGGCGCCTCCGCTGGAATCACTTCCCGCAATCGATAGTACTGTCTTCATTCTGCCCTCTCCTGTCACTTTTCTGAGATATTCCGTTTTCCCTCACTTCACAAAATATGCCCTGTCATTTTCCCGGACAACTCCAAAAGCTCTTCTGATGCTGCCCGTACGTTCTCTGCCGCAAATACCACCGAGACGACTGCTACACCGCTGACACCGCTTCCCGCCAGGGACATCAGATTTGTTCGCGTAATCCCGCCAATCGCGACGACTGGAATCTGCACAGATGCACAGATATCCCAGAGCGTCTCATAGGAAAGCGCGACCGTATTGGATTTTGTTCCCGTCTGAAATACTGCCCCGGCTCCGAGGTAATCCGCACCGCGTTTTTCAGCTTCGACCGCTTCCTCGACAGTATGTGCGGTCACGCCGATGATCATCCCGTCTCCCACGCGTCTACGCACCTCATCCGGACGCATATCATCCTGTCCGACGTGAACGCCGTCCGCACCGCATTTTTGTGCAATCTCCAGATTATCATTAATGATAAACGGAACGCCATATTGCTTGCAGAGGCGGCAAATCGCAATCGCTTCAGCAAGGAACTCCTCTTCCGACAGATTTTTTTCCCGAAGCTGAATACAGGTTACACCTCCCCGCAAGGCTTCTTCCACCTGCTCGTATAAGGTGTGGCCGCCAAGCCACGTCCGATCAGTCACCGCGTAAAGCTGCATCGTCGATTCATCGCATCTCATATCTTGCCTCCGTCTCGAGTTGTTCCGGCGTTAAATGATAAATTGCATCAATCATGTAATTGCGGTATGTCGCATTCCCATCCAGTTCTGACAGTCTTTTGTGCGCAAGCTCCCCGCATACCCCCATCGCGCAAACCGCTGCGGCGACTGCGGAAAGATTCCCTGAAGAATCTTTATTCAAGTCATTTCTGCACTCTCCTGCTCCCTCCAAAGAAGTCTGATTTGCTGCCAGAAACGCAGTGGTCAATACCGAAAGCTGACAGCCTGTCCCTGTGACACGGCTCATCATTGGGTGTCCGTTCCGTATAATAAACGCCGCATCCGCATCCGCTACAATATCGATCGTGCCACTCAGCGCCACCACTGCCCCGGTTTTCCATGAAAAATCCTTTACAAAAGAAGTCCAGATATCCAGATTTTCCTCTGTTACCCGGTCGAGTTCGCTGACGTCGACACCGCTGGCGCAGACACTTGCTGCAGGGCGGTAAGTATTTTCCGAACCGCCTTTTCTCCTGCCAGGATTTCCCGAAAGCGTATGCAGTTCCAGAACATTTTCACTGGCAGCGGACAGGGCGCGCAGCTCAGAGGCGTTTCCGCGAATGGCGGTAAAATGAACCTCTTTTAACAGCCGAACCGCGCTCTCCGTCCGGAAATCGGATGCCCCAGTTCCAACCGGATCAAGTACAACCGGTATTCCAAGTTCATTTGCCTGCCTTCCCGATGCCAACATGGCCGGAATTGTCGCTCTGTTCAAGGTACCGATATTAATGGTCAACCCGTCACAAATCGATGTAATCTGCGCGCTCTCCGCCTCATCCATCGCCATGATCGGGGAAGCCCCGCAGGCCAGCAGAATATTCGCGCAGTCATTCATTGACACATAATTTGTGATGCAGTGAATCCTCGGCGCCCTCTTTCTCACATTTTCCAACAATTCCTTCCACATTTGCCAGCCCCTCTTTCAGCCACAGTATGTTCGCGCTTCTTTACTCCAATCAGATATTTCCGGAAAATAAATCGGCTTTGTAAAACGTATAAATATAAGCATAAAAAGCTTTCACGCGTGCTTCGCACTGAATACGAAGCAACGCCTGAGTCAATACCTGAAGTTTTTGCTTATTGATTCATCTGCGCCTGCACTTTCGCAAGCACGCCTGATCCCTGCATGGAATAGATCACAACTGCCGAAAGGATCGCGCCGCCCGCGGTAGAAATCAGGAACGGAATGATATATGCGTAAAACGCAACTGCGCCTGCGTCTACTCCCATCAGGAAAACAGCAATCGGATACGCGCACAGACCGCCAAGCACTGCTGTTCCGAAAACTTCCGCCAGCAATGTCGGCAGAACCTTCCGTGTTTTCCAGTACATCAGGCCGCACAGCAGCGCGCCGATCATGCTTCCTGGAAATGCCATCAGGCTTCCAAGGCCAAACAGATTACGCAAAAGGCTCGCGCAGAACGCAACGCATACGCCGTAGCCAGGTCCAAGCACCACCGCACAGATAATATTTACCATATGCTGAATGGGAGCGCATTTGCTTCCGAGTACGGGGAAGGAAAACATGCTGCCGACAACTGCGACGGCGCAGAGCAAAGCAGCGGTTACCAGTTTCTGAATGTTGGTTGTCTTTTTCATAGCTTCTTCTCCTTTGAAATAAGTAGTAAATGATTCGCTTCGGAGAAACGGGCAGCTCACAGCGTCGCTTCTCCGTGGCGCCTGCATAAAATTCACGCATCGCCACAGTTCGAAAAGACCTGCGTCTTTCCGAGAAGTTCGGTCGGAGCTCACTGGCTCCCTCTCACGCCGGAACACGGCTTCCCATCGCTGTAATACAAGGCACAGGGCGCTCCCCCTCTACCCGCACGGATTTCCGTGAAAATTTCTCCGCCTTATTTCGTAGGCGAAAAAAAGAGATACCCATGCGGGTATCTCCGGAAAAAGCGACTTGCGACTTCCTACGGCGGCATTATCCGCATCAGGTCTAGGGTCGAAGTTAGGTGACTTCCTCTCAGCCTGCTACACAGGCTCCCCTGTCTCTCATCGGGCATTATATTCCTTTCCTGCAAAAAAAGCAATAGAAAAATCAGTTTCAACCCGTCTCACCGCTTTGTCATACAGCGGTGCTTCGCATAATAATAAAGCGTCTTTACCCCAAACCCGGTCGCGCCCTCCGGCTGTCCGTCGGAAGTCTTTTTGGTAAATGGCATAGCACCGAAATCAATATGTAAAAAGGGAACCTCTTCGCGGAACGAATCCAGGAAAAATCCGGCAAGGATTCCGCCCGGCCCGTTTGCGGGGGAATTATTCAGATCCGCCCAGGGAGATTTCAGCAATTCCCGGTATTCTTCAAAATAGGGCATCTGAGCGATTTTTTCACCGGTCAGAGGCTGCAGCTGACGCACACGCTCAAACATATCCTGATCCGCGGTCAGAGCCGCCGCGCAGATGTCTCCGTAGAAGCTGCATACACTTCCTGTGAGGCCTGCCACTTCGATCAGTTCGGAGGGATGGCAATTCCGTATGCACCAGGTCATGGCATCCGCCATCGTCAGACGGCCTTCCGCGTCGGTGTTCCGGACGAACACGGTCTTTCCGCTCATTGACCGGATCACATCGCCGTTCCGGTAGCTGTTGGCATCCACCATGTTTTCACAGGCTGCGACAACCCCGACTACATTATATGGAAGCTTCTGTTCTGCAATCGAGCACATGGCGCCAATCACTGCTGCCGCGCCATTCATATCGAAACGCATGGATTCCATACCGCTGGTCTTGATCGCCAGTCCGCCGCTGTCATAGGTAATGCCCTTGCCGACAAATCCGAGCGGCGGCTGATCCATCTCCCCGCCGTTCCAGGACATTACTATGAGGCGCGGCTTCAAAGAGCTTCCCTTGGAAACAGCCAGGAAAAGACCCATCCCCGCCTTTTCGCAATCCTCCTCATCCAATACTTTTACAGAAAATCCTTTCTCTTCACCCAGCTTCTGGCAGCGAAGCGCCAATTCCTCCGGTGTCATGATGTCAGCCATCTCGTTTACAAGATCCCTGGCAGTACAGACACTTTCTGCCAGGGATTTCCCTTCTGCAAGAGCATCCTGATATTCCGGATTTGCCAGAACGGTTATCTGATATTCCCTGCGCGCTGCTTTTTTCGAAAGATACCGATCAAAGGTATATTCGCAGAGGGGAAGTGTGCAGGCCGCCTGCTCCAGGAGCTCCTGTTCCGCGGCGAAAGTCACTGCACTGAAACGCTCCAGCACAACCGTCTGTATCTTCAGGCGATTCAGTTCCGTTCCCAGCTTCGCCAGAACTTCTCGAAACGCGTCAAACGGGGCGGATACCGCACTGTCGAATCCGGCCAGCAGAAGTGTTGTAAATCCGCCGTGGAACGGCAGACGGATGGAACGAATCTGCTTATGCTCCAGAAGTATTTTGTCATCTGCAAAAAAATCAAGATAAACCTGACTCAGCTCATGATTTTGGCAGCCACGAATCTAATGACAGCATCCGGGCAGCCGGTAATGGACTGAGAAATCGATAATTTCATTTCACACCTCTCCTGCTATT
>Ga0192280_1130_pt1 | contig 13683 bp, 15 predicted proteins | sample Koala_Koa24_M3_FD_131249 | JGI IMG/M metagenome (GOLD analysis project Ga0192280, IMG submission 131249) | Enriched cells from koala feces incubated with labeled cellulose particles, San Francisco Zoo, California, United States - Koala_Koa2-4_M3 ... | reverse complement strand
GGGCCGGGGCGGCTTAAGCCGCAAAACACCATGCCCGGCCCTGCGCATTTAAAAAGCCGGTCTGATACCCAGTAGTATCAAACCGGCTGACGACATAAGGAAATCAATAATATCCCGTATAAAGAACATTTTGCGATTGACTACAAACTCAAAAATTAAAGTTTCGCCGCATACTCTGTCCTTTTAGTCTCAGGCACCCTCAGTGCTGCCATTGCCTGTTCTGCAGTCCATTTCATTGTTACCATAAGACTGCGAATATCTTCCAGCAAAGTTTTCTCAGAGCCTTCCACTATTCCTTGTTGCATTCCCTCTTGAATACCTTTTTGCCATACGCCTTCACTCAGATTACACATTGATGAAATCCCCCTTTCTATTGATAAGGTCATCGGAATGTCAAAATCATCTTGCAGGACTGTTCGTTTTTCTTCCTGATTCATTTCTTCTGAAAACAGAACATCAAGAAGTTTTAATACACCGCTATAGTTTTCCCCGTCTGAATTGCCCAGGCAGATCATAACTGCCGTCATCAAATCGTAATGTTCTACAGCCTCTTCCACATTACCGATCAGCATTTTTTCTCTGTCATGACGTTATCATAGCACAACTTTAGATATTCTACAAATATTTTCGTGAAGACGGTACCGATCAATTGCCTAAGTTGCCAAAAGCTTTCATACCTCGGCTCTGCCACACCTGAGCCCCCTGTACCACCAGTCGCGTAGCACTATTCCCATTACAGGTAGACAGTGTTACCGCTTTCTTACCGACCAGGGCTGTAATGCCCGTATCTATTTCAGAAGTGTCCAGCATCTCATAAAACCATTCCGTATACCCCTCATATCCATCAAACTCCAAAGCGTAGGCGTTGCCATCTGCATCAACAGAAACCGGCCATTATACAGCTCCAGAAGATTTCCCATAGCTGTCCTGGTTCTGCGGCTTGCCGTTGCTTTGCTGAAATACTTTTCTTTTGCGTAGGCCACCTGGCCTTCCCCTTTCACGTAAACGTGCTGAATCAATTCCTCCTGGTCCTGCGGAAGGGAGCGGATGCAGAATCTCACATAATTCAGTTTTTCCTGTCCTTCCGTGATCTTTAATATTTGCTGCGCGATCTCCCTCCCCTGCCGGTCCATGTCGCTCTGCACGGAACGCAGGATGTTATAAACAGTGTCCGTTTTCGTACTATGCGACTGGCTTCCTGTCCCAAGTTCTGAGATACCGCCCCGAAATGACCTGCGGCGAATGCATTCCTCAAACGATTCAAGTTTTATGTTTTTCGCGCTGCTTTTCAAGATTCATCACCTCTTTCGTCAATTCCATGTACGCTCCCGCTACTTTCCCTTTTGGATCGTGGGTATAGATACTCACGCCGGCGGCGGTAGCTTCCTTTGCTTTTACTGAAAACGGAATTTCCGTCTGAAACACGTTGATTTGTCTTCCATAGGCGTCCCGGATCAGCGCCGCCGTCTCCCTCGCAAAATTTGTCCGTTTGTCCACCATTGTCAGGAGAATCCCGTCTATTAGCAGTGACGGGTTGATCTGCCGCCTGACTTTTCCTACCGTCTGCAAAAGCTGTTCTAATCCTTTCGCCGGAAGGTATTCTGCCTGCACCGGCACAATAATACGCGTAGCCGCAGCCAGTGCATTAACCGTAATCATTCCCAATGAAGGCTGACAGTCAATCAGAATATGCGTATACTTATTCTTTACAGTATCCAAATACTGCCGCAGCACCGTCTCCCGGCTGATCATATTCACCAGTGACACTTCCATACCGGAAAGTTGGATATCGGCAGGCATCAGGTCAACACCTTCCGCATGATGCAGTATTCCTTCTCCAAGGCTGACAGGCTGATCGGTCAGAATCTTCCCTAAAATCGTCGATACCGTCACCGGAAGCTGATCCGGCTGAGGTATTCCCAGGCTGATTGTCGCGCTGGCCTGGGAATCAAAATCCACGATCAGGACTTTATTTCCCCGCTGCGCCAAACCAATACCAAGGTTTACGCACGTAGCTGTTTTCCCTACCCCGCCTTTCTGATTTGCGAGGCAGATAATCTGGGCATTCATTCCTTTCCATCTCCCTTTTCGTCATATCTCTTACTTCTATGGTCTGCTTCTCCGGCTGCTAAGCACATACACATTGCTGCAATCCCAAGAACGGCACCCAAACAAAAAGCAATAAAATGAGTAATCATAATTGTTCTCCTTCCCCTTCCGTCAAAGTCAGATAACAAAGCGCTTCCTTCTCTATCTGACAAATAGTGCGCAAATCTCTGGACAGAGTTCCTATCGCACTCCAAAACAACAAAAAAGCCGTTCAAGTAAAATTACTCAAACGGCTCCTCATAACATATTTTATTGTGTTTTCCTATGTCTTCTTTTATCAATTCTTTTCATCTGCTTCATACACTACTGATTGCTCGTTGGAAATTGTCTCATCAATTCTTCCTTGTGCAATGTCACTGCGAAGCTGATCAACACTTTTTACCACTGGATTCGCCCATATGGAATATTCAATAAGCATATCTGAACAAATCGCAGACATATACTCCGAATATTGCTCAATTTCCCCTTCCCGCAGATCTACTAAAATCAGCAGTATTACATCTGATTCATCCACAGAGTTTTCCGCTCTAGGAGTCCACTGCAAAATCACCTTCCTTAAATGCACTCCATAGAGTTTTCGAATATGGGGTAGATACCTCATAAATATAGATCGAATGTTTTCTGACACAAATTATCCCTCCTCCAGGCTGTTTTAAGACATAATAGTGAATAGTAGCTTCTAAAATGCAAAAGAAGCATCATCACTATGGACAAATGCTTCTTCCAAATATAAGTTATATTAAATTATCACTTTCGTACTATCCTATCCGGATCATCCCATATTAGCAGAAATGAACTATTTTTCATGTTTAGACAGGTAATACACTTTATTTTTAGTTCCCCCACCAGTTGCAAGACTACCGTCAGATACCATTTCTTTTAAAATAACTCTTGTCCTGGCTACACTTAAGCCAAGCACTTCAGCGATTTCGCTTGTTTTTGAAACACCATTTTTGCTTATGAAATCAATAATTCTTTCTTTATTTTTCGCGGTTTTTTTCGCTTGCTTTAATTCGCTTGTTTTAATTCGCTTGTTTTTTTCGCTTGTTTTTTTCGCTTGTTTTTCAACAAAAGATAACATCAGTATCGTCCGATCCGGAGCATACTGTTCTTCTACTTTCGGCTCTGTCCATCCCTGCTGTTCCCAAACACTGTATATGTCCGGCACTCCGCTTCCGGCACGCTCACCAATGCCAATCAGATTCAGCATCTTCATCAGCGCCTTGTTTCTCGGATCAGAGATACCGCCTTTCAGCATCTGTTTTTTCCCGGTGCGGATGCTTCCCGGATTTTCCATTGTAATAGAGTCTGCATCTTTGCGGATCACAACACCGCGCGGCAGATAGAAGTCTGTATTCACGATGCAATTCGCTAATGCCTCCCTGATTGCCTTGTGCACTGGTGTATCATCCACCCGCACAATGCCATCAAGCTGAAATGGGACTTTCAGATCCTTCACCAGCCTACTGTTTACCCGGAAGAAGAAATCGAACAGATTTCCCGTCCAGTCTCCGGAGCTCGACTGAATACGATCGGTCCATCGAATGGTCGGATCAAGTATTTCCCGGTAATCAAGGAAATATTCTGGAAACTCGTAGAGGATTTTGTACTCTTCTCCAAACATCAGCAGTCCAGCTGCTGTCGGATGTAATTTGCCATCCTCCTTTGATATTTTTGCTGCGCCTATCCGTTCCAGGTATTCATCATCACTCAGTTTTTCCCATACATGTTCACGCCGATATGCCATATGGCGGTTGCGATACGCATGGACAGTTTCGATATCCAGATCAGAAAGACTTCTTTCCTCCAGGACTTTCATATCCATCGTTTCTTCCGGCTCATCCCGAAGCATGGCAAGCACTTCTCTGCGCTCACAGTGATAATCACCTTCCCAGTTCCGACGGAATGTACCGTTAAACATATCATCGTTAATATAGCCTGGCTTCTGCTCTCTCTTCGCTGCGGGGACATGAACCACCATGATCAGCTTCCCGTTGGCATCTTCATAGGTTTCCACATCTTTGTCAGTGACTAGATTCACGGATACTTTTGAACGGTTATGGATTGTATCCCAGAAGTCTTTTCGAAGCTTCGCTTCATTTTCCAAGCCAGTAGCATACCAGCTGCCATCTTCATTTTCCTTAACGCCGAGGATAATCACCCCGCCATAGCAATTAGCAAAAGATGAGTAAGTTTCCCACAATGAATTTGGAAGTCCGCCCTTCGCCTTTTTAACCTCTCTTCGATTATCCTCTCTATAGGAGTCAAATTGTGTAATATCAAACAGCATCTCATTGCCTCCCGTCTGTCTATCTCAAATCAGAACCATCATATCACATCAGGAACAAATACGGTAAAGAAATTTGCCGGAAGAACTGCCAGAAGTACCTCAGCCAAGAAAGCCTTCGTTACGAATTTAGGTCACTAAACCACCTGTTCCAGAGGGTGTTTTTCCGTCCATTTCATCCATTCAGTCCACAAGATATGGTATAAATAACACAAGATAACACTAAATAACACCCCTGAAATCCGCCCCGCATTCTAGCTCACAAAATACTCAACCGCGTTCTCAGGGAAGAACTCCTTGAACTCCGAATACAGCTGGGCCGCGAGCGTCTTATTGTGCGCTATTACCAAAGTCGGCTTCTGCAGCTGCTCAATCACATTCGCCATCGTAAACGTCTTCCCGGAGCCCGTCACACCCAGCAAAGTCTCGAATTGGTTGCCTTCTTTGAACCCCTGAACGAGTTCAGCAATCGCCTGGGGCTGGTCGCCGGTGGGCTGGTATTCACTGTGAAGCTTGAATAGTTTTTGTTCAGATTGTACAAAAGTCACCTCCGAAATCCATACTAAAAAAGTTCGACAGACATGCAGAAATTCGTCGAGCCACATACTCAGATTCCCCGGGAAAAAACTCTCAACGAATTTGGGTCACCCAAACGCATTTTTCAAACCGTGCGGAAGCAGTCAAATACCCCGATGCAAGCATAGGGGTATTTGACCCTCGCGGCATCTACGCTTCGCTCCGGTCGGTGCTAATGTTTATTCATCTGCAAACTTATTATAAAGCGAGGTGTTTGAAATGATGTACCCTTTCATGACCCTTAACGATGACACTGAAATCACGCACTCCGAAATGAAATCTGACGGACGTGTCAAAGTTTACATTGAAACACCAGATTTGAAAGACGGTTTTCATAATGCTGTATGCTGGCTCCCAGAGTATCAATGGGAGAACATCCATGGCTATTCAGAACGAGAAATGCTATACTTTAAGAAATTGATCCGAAACAACGCCCATCTGATCCTCGAATTTTCCCAGGAAGGAGGTATTTTGAACGCCGCAGCTGTTTAGGATCGGTTCTTACATTATTTATTTTTGGCCAAACGAAAGTGATCCGCTTGAACCCATTCATGTTCATATCGCAGAAGGACGGGCTTCTGCAAATGCCACAAAAATCTGGATCACCAGCACTGGTAAAGCTCTGCTATGAATCCATCTGTATTTTTGAAACTCCGGGCGCAGGTTATATTTCATTTTCTCCTCTATTCCTCTCACATCGTCACCGGGTAGTCTTTCTCAATCATCTTTATAACTCCGGAAACGCACCAGCATATAACCACACTGATACCCACAGCCCGAATGTCATCTGCCAGGAAATCCCACAGCTCTGCTCCGACCTCTGCCATTGCATTAAGTCCGCCTGTGTATATCACCTCGTACACAATCGCAAATACCAAACAGCATACAGCCGTTATCACAGCCCGCTTTGTGTTCGCCCAGCGCTTTCCCGCGAAGCTGCTCATCATCATCGAGAAAAGAAAGATACCAAACACAGCGAAAATGACGCACTTGTAAGATTCATATGCCCTGAACCGCTGAAACTCGCCAATCCGAAAGAGATTCAGGATCATCATAATCATCAGCAAGGCTGCCGACAGAATTGCTCCCAAAGCAAATGCACTTCTGCCTTTCCTCCGGTTTCCATCCAGGTCGATTGCCTTTGTCTCGCCAAACTCATAGAATGTGCTGTCCGTTGGGATTAAATTTCCATACGGCGTAAGCATACTCAAATTCACTGGCTTCTGCTTCCTGTATTCCTGGACGGTGTGCATCACATGTTCTGCTTTATATCCCGGCACATTCTCCAGTGCCAGCACAATCTCGTCCGCCGCAGTCTCCTTCAGTATATTCTTCAAATCTGAGATGTTACCGAAACAGGCGAGCTTCTCAGTCACATCGTCCTTATCGGACCACTCATGACGGTTAAAAGACTCTCCCAGCTCCTCGTCCTCATGGATTTTCACATAGCCCACGATATTCCTTCCGAGAAATGGAAAACCAAAGGCAGAATTAATATATTCCTTCGCAAGGTCGCCGTCACCGATGACAAGCACATTTGACCCAAGCTGTGACTTTGCTTCTTCCTTCGACAGGTAGTTCTGAACAACGCCCTTCTTCATCATAATCAGCAAACTGGAAATCCCCCAGAACAGCACCAATGCCCAACGTGAGAAGTAAACAACGCCAATGACGTAAAACGCCGACATCAGCACCAGACAGCCCACCACATTGATGGACAGTATCATATACATCCCGCTGCTGTTTGATTTGGAGTAGAGCTTATTGATCTGATTGCTGTCTCCCAGTGTAAACGCAAATATGCAGGCCATGACGATACTGTAAATCAGCGCAATGATGAGATACGGCGCCGAAAGAACATCAAGTCCCGGATCGCTGTCCATAATGTTGTATCGTATATACATTGAAATAATGTATGAACAGAAAAGGACAACTGCGTCTGTGGCAACATCTATATAGTAGAGAATCTTTCTGTAGGTTCTCGAAGGGTGTGTGGATGTGTTAGTCTTGCTCGATGCGGATAGGTTACTATTATTGGTACCGTCTCTGTCTTGAAGCATTATATCTGCATGCTCCTTTCGGTTGTGGAAGGTTATATCACCTCGGTTTTTATGCTACGATTTGTTGCTTATTGATGTTTATTTTGGTGATAGCAAGCTTTTCTCTTGTGCCTACGTTATTTTAAGTCTTCATTATTTATACCACAATTCTGGGATTGTAGCAACAGGTTAGCTCTTACCTCCCTGCCCAACACTGATTGATAAATATCATATATGTGTAGAACGCAAATAGAAAGTATCTTCTAAAAGTAGATGAAGTCTTGAATTCATTTATCCAAACGTGCACTGCACTTTTAAATCCTCTTTTATTATTAAACCCTATGCCGTTCACGTACATATACAAGAACAGGGTAATTGCAGAAAGGAGCAAGCAAATCCACAGTGACTGATAAGCGACTTTTAAGATTTCCGTCTCTGAAAGCTCTCCGGACTCCTGCGCCAGCATGACTCGATGATTGGTTCCTTTTTTCAGAAATTCGCCCCACCGCTTCATTTCATATATAGGAAATTGCCAGCTTGTCATAAGGCCCTGTTTCTATTCTATTTCCAATCCGCTCTCTGAAGTCAGCCTCTATATCATGGCGAATGATAAAGACTATTTTATTAAATCCAGCTTCGACAGCATCATGGATGGAGAAATCCATAATGATTTCATTGTTCATGCCCACAGGCTCCAGCTGCTTGATTACTGATTTGTTTTTGTCTGTTTGATAACGGCTTCCAATGCCGGCTTCCATGATAAGTAGTGTAGTTTTCTTCATAAACTCCCTTTTCTTTCTCATCTTAATATTTTCCCCGTCAGCTTCTTTACTTTCTTTGTAACACCCAAAAGCAAGACAACTATCAGCAAATCGATTAAGGTGCGTAATATCGTAGCAGTCAATCCGTTCCCGATTCTCCACAGGAACTCCCAAAAATCATCAAAATAATGTACACACAAAATTATTAATGAATGTCGACCTAACCAGATGAATATATTTGATATAAAGTTAACTTTCTCCATCATTTTCGAAAAATAAAAAACTGTTATGCAACCAGTACCTGCGCATATAAAGGACATCAGTCCTATCGGATAAATTCTAGGAGCATACTGAAAATATGTTCCAGTAAAATAATATATTAAAGCAAATAAAGCAATCCATGCAATTCCTGTTGCAGTAAATCTTAGTAATTCATTCTTAAAAGAGCCACCACTTTCCGCTGACAAAAATCCACGCTCCCTTAGAACAAAGCCAAAGTAATAAAACGGAATGGCTGTTAATACCACATCAAACGATAATGGAAGGTAGGTAACCCTGATGATACTCAATCCTACCAGCGTAATTAATAATACAATACCCCCCCCCACACACAGATATGATTAATATTTTTACATATTAAATGGATATAATCAAATATGCACCGCGCCAAAACAAAGACAACTAAAAACCACATCATTCCAATTTTAATATATTCATTTCCGAATGCTACAACTGCTGTTCCACTGCTCCAAAAAACGCCCCAAGCTGTAGTTTTCAGATAATCCAGATACGTAATACCTGAACTAAACTCAACCACAAATTGTATTAATCTATGGAGTAAAAACAGGCCATACGCGAGCCCCAGTGTTTTCAAAATAAAAGGAGCATTTCGTTTCTTAAACTCATCCACCGAAGATGAATATCTCATGGTATATGCACTCAACACAAAAAAGAGCGGCATATGGAAAGAAAATATTGGACCCCGAATCAATGCGGTCCCAATTGTATGACCGGCAACCACCAGTAAAATTGTTATTCCTTTTGAAATATCAATCCATTTTATTCGCTTCATAACTCACTCCAAAACTAATCGATGCAGTTGGTGTCTTACCCGTCTACATCTACATCTTACAACATTTATATTTGCATCATTAAGTTCCCTCGTGGAAATATCATCGTGTAATACAAATCAGATCCATAGGAGATATGAAACTTCCTTGTTCACTATTCTGATTTTATTCATGCTACAAAATCTTCTTCTACATATTGCTTCCTGTGCGATGCATATCCTAATGCCAAAATAAAGATAGTTGATGGAAAGAACGGTATATTAGATGTAAATAAAATTGCAAAATAAACTATTCCGGCACATATGACAAGCCACTTATCACTGCTAACAAGTAAGGCTTTAAATAAACTTGCTAAATAAATTCCCGTGACATATATACCACCTTCTGCAAGCAATAATGTCACCCCCATACTAAATCCTTGCCATCTTAAACTAAGCAAGGAATATTGTGAAATAGCATCTTCATTACCTAAACCCACGCCAGTCAGCCAATGATTTTTAAAAACAAGCATCGTTGTATACAGGTTGTCCATCCTGTCAGTATAGGACGAACTATCAGATTTTTGGCCAAGTATGGACAATAAAATAAACGCTAATATTATAAATAAAACAGGAGCAATAAATTGAATGATATATGCATTTTCTCCTCCTTCTTTTTTAATAAATGCGCTCTCAACTATTTTCAATGCAATCATAATCCCAACAATCAAGAATGCCTTAGTAGAAAAAGATGTAATTATTGCCAACAAAAGAACTACTATTCTGAACTTATTTAATTTTTTTCTTACAAATACCTCTATGAATAATGCAATAAGCAAAGCAACAGCATAACTCGGAGCCTCACAAAATATTCCACAGTTTCTAATAAATTAAATTCTATGCCGTAAAACTCTTCAACTTGGGCCTCATACATTAAATTAAAATATGTAGTACAGCTTTTAGTTTGACCCGCCCAAAAATATGTAACTGTTTGTGAAGGTACAATATGTAATATTGTGCCAAATATATATAGCGCAACTGAAACAAAAGAAATGACTATGACAATATCGGAGTATTTTTTTATAAATTCGAATACACCCCCTCGATCGTAAAGCGACCAAAGATAAATAATTAGGAGGCACAAAAGGAGCCCCACTCTCAGCACAAGCATTACATTATATCTTGATAATAGAAAATAAATACCAAGTAGTAAAGCAAGTGCAAGAGCTAATACAATTGCATCTCTGGAATAATATCGTTGGCATAATATTAACATCACAACAATAAATGCCAAAACAAAGCTCAATCTTGCATATATTCCTCCAATATAGTTTATTCTTATCCAAACTGTTTGTCCATATAGTATAACTACAAAAGCAAATATATATTGTAATAAGTTTTCCAAATTTACTTTTAGTGATACTGTCCTTTTAGAAACCATATATATCATACCTCTTTACTGTTTTTGCAACCACATAATACAGAAATTCACAGAGTCATAGGCTCTCTACCTGCTATCTTTTCACGTTTTTCTTATACATCTATCTATTTAGTATGCAAAAACTTTCTACATGTAGCCCGGACAGCATTTAGTAAGAATCGATCTCTAAATACGAGCAATATGCCAAAATATGATATAATTCCAGAGCAGATTTGACAGAAAATCAAAGGAATCGGTGAAAGATTCATACGACTTATCATCCATACTATAATGCCCATACAAATACCGGCGATTAAATATTTCCATCCCAACTTAAGTATTCTCCTAAATCTTATGAAATCATTAGAAAGATGAAGATACCCTACCAATATCAAAGTTTCAGCAAACACCGACGCAGTTGCGGCTCCTATTGCTTTATATTTTGGTATAAGTAAAAGATTACAACTAAAATTTATAATTGCACCAAAGATAAGAACAACATTATTCTTCCCTTGCCGACCACTTGGAGCCAAAAAATGTGTATTCAGACAATTACTAAGTCCAATTATAATTATAAGAAATGCGAATATTTGAAGTAAAATAATGCTTTCTTCAAACCCATCTCCAAGAAACAATGGAATAAAATTAGGGGCAACTACTACCAGTCCACACGTCATTGGGATTGAAATCATAAGTATATAGCTTATAGATTGTTCTAAGTACTGGTGCATTTGATTTAATTTGCCTTCTTTATAAAGAAATGTCATTCTCGATCGCATTATCGTATTAAGCGATGTTACTGTAACAATTAAAATCTGTTCTATTTTATGGGCTTGCTCATAGTAACCATTCTGTGTTGTCTCCTGCAGAATGTATCCAAGCATAAATTTGTCCAGTAGTTTGTATACAGAAGTTGCAATTGTTGGTATAAAATAAACCATGCACGGTTTAAAGTGTTGCAATATATTCAATCCTTTAATTTCCACATGCTTTATTACGCTTCTAATAGAATAAAAATATGTTAGATTACCTAATAACGTCGACAAGGATACAAGAAGAATATATATATTTAAATCATCGGCTGACCTTACCAGACAAAATATAAGAATAACGCACAGCAATTTAACAATCAAATTACGTATGACAACTTTTGAGAAATCCTCAATTCCTCTAAATAGCCATGAGAAATCAAATACTGAAGCAAAGACTAATATACTTGAATAAATCAACGGTTGTGAATAATTTTTGCTGCTAAAAGCTACCACGAAATAGATAACAAGGCTGACAGAAACAGCAAGGAATCTTAATATCCAAAGTTCAAAAAATGTTTTTGTTACTGCCTTTTCGTCATCTCTTACTTTTGCTATAGCCATCTGTCCATACGTCACCAATCCCAAATTACCAAACAAAATAAAATAGTTTGCAATCGAATTTGTATAGCTGTATACACCAACTCCGGATGCACCAAGTACTCTGGAAATATATGGTGTTGTAATCAAGGGTGTAAGGAGCGCCACAGCCTCATATATCATGTTGTATATATAATTGGATTTTATACTTTTTACTTTAATTGACATTGTATCTCCTCAAAGTCACTTTACAAAAAAGCGAAAATATTTCTATCTAATTTTAAGCTTTCGCCTCATGATACGTAAAGATGTCATCAGTTTAATTTTTTTCTCAGCACTATAATAAAATCTCTTGATGCAGACGTAGATGTCAATCCACTTATAGAATCTGTCACTATTACTTTTAACTAGATAAGTACACATTTTTCTATCTAATACTGGGAATCTCTTATACTTATAATTTCCTTCCTTTATGATATCTAATATCAGTTCCCTAAACTTTTCAAAGTACTCCTGCCTTAAATCGGACTTTATCCTTTTTGCATGACCTAAGCAGGTTCTATATTCAGAATACCCTATTTCCTCTTTTACTTGCTCAAAAATTCCCACTTCTCTCAGAATCCTATTTGCCTGCAAACAATGATAAGGTTTGTAAAAGCATTTCCTTCCTTCCTGAACCCGCGATGAATTAGGGTTATCGTAGGTGTAAAAATACAACCCTTCATGATATATCGTGACTCTTTTCGCATATGCATACGTCATTGCCATCCACGAAAAATCACTATACGTTGCCGATGGTGTTACAATACAACGCAAACCATACTCATTAATAAATGCTCTCCTATAAATTCCGGCCCACATGCTTGCATGGTAGTAAAATATTTTTTCTCTTTCAACCGGAGCAAATACTTCTTTATCATCTGCAATCTGATAAAAAAACTTTGCCTCATACTTTTTATCTGCCTCACAAAAATAAAAACCGCATTTGACAATGTCTGCATCTGTTTCCTTTGCACGTCTATAAAGTTTCTCATACATATCCAGCGCAACACAATCATCTGATTCAACAAAAGCAATATATTCCCCATGAGCTAAATCTATGCCCTGGTTTCTTCCAGCAGCTGATCCCTCGTTTTTTTTATGTATGACTTGTATCCGACTGTCTTCTGCAGCCAATTGATCACATATTTCCGGTGCTCTATCCGTTGAACCATCATCTATTAATATCAGTTCTATGTCCTTCAACGTCTGGTTCATTACGCTTCTAATAGCTCTCTCGATGTAATTGTCATTGTTATATATGGGAAAGATTATAGATACCTTCGGATATACTTTCATTTTCATTTTTCCTTTCAGGTGTTATTGCAACTGTTTTCACACAATTGGTCAAAATCAATCTATCTCTTTTTTGACGAGTTCAATATCCTATACTTTAGCATTTTCAATTTCCACCAAATCGACTGTAATACTTTATTGTTTATGATAACATAGGTTGCTGTGTTTCCTGCGCGTATTGTAGTATAGAATAAATTAATTCTGTTCTTTTTTATACTTTTTGCAAGAAAAGAGTCTGTCATCATAAATCTACTGTAATTAAAACCTGTTCTTGTAATATCATCGAGAATTTCCCTGAACTTTTCAAAATACTCCTGCCTTAAATCGGACTTTATCCTTTTTGCATGACCTAAGCAGGTTCTATATTCTTGATATCCTATTTCCTCTTTTACTTGCTCAAAAATTCCCGCTTCTCTCAGAATCCTGTTTGCCTGCAAACAATGATAAGGTTTGTAAAAGCATTTCCTTCCTTCCTGAACCCGCGATGAATTAGGGTTATCGTAGGTGTAAAAATACAACCCTTCATGATATATCGTGACTCTTTTCGCATATGCATACGTCATTGCCATCCACGAAAAATCACTATACGTTGCCGATGGTGTTACAATACAACGCAAACCATACTCATTAATAAATGCTCTCCTATAAATTCCGGCCCACATGCTTGCATGGTAGTAAAATATTTTTTCTCTTTCAACCGGAGCAAATACTTCTTTATCATCTGCAATCTGATAAAAAAACTTTGCCTCATACTTTTTA
>Ga0192280_1127_pt1 | contig 14183 bp, 5 predicted proteins | sample Koala_Koa24_M3_FD_131249 | JGI IMG/M metagenome (GOLD analysis project Ga0192280, IMG submission 131249) | Enriched cells from koala feces incubated with labeled cellulose particles, San Francisco Zoo, California, United States - Koala_Koa2-4_M3 ... | reverse complement strand
ACAGATGGCGCACAAAATGGTCAGGCATCTAAAGTATTATCTTACCCGACAGCATATACCGGATATGTAATATATTATGACGATAATGGGACGATTGGGACAGAACTGGCTTTGTTCTCACAGGCAGCTGAGCTGGTGAATCAGAAAAATAAAATTTATGAATATGGAGTCACCTCCGACACTTATGTATCGGATGCGATATGGTATGTCAAGATGACAGGAGAGTATGCGTCATTTACTGAAACTGGAAACACAACATACGTTCCAACCTTTTATCTTTATAATAAAGATGGAATGTATTTGACTATCACGGGCGATAGTAATAATGGATATCGTCTTGGACTGAGCAGTACTCCGGAAACAGCATTTTCCTATAACAATCTTGGGGAATTAAATACAGATCAGATGGGCGGCTTAAGAATAATAATTGATGCAAATGGAGATTATGCTTTGGTCGAAGGACGCCAGGGTACTACAAATACGAATAATGTAAAAATATACGTACGCGATCCTGTTACCCAGGGATATTCCTATACCATCACCAACACCCGTTACCCGGATGTCACCATTCAGAAGGTGAGTTCTGCCAATACTTCTACGACTCTATCTGGTGTAGAATTTGTTCTGTATAAGAAAGTGAATAGTGATAATAAATATTACTCTTCATATGATACAGGAAAAAATGAGATAATCTGGGCAGACGATAGCAGCGGGGCTGAAAAGACAACGGGTTCTGATGGCACCATCGCTTTCACTGTTCTTCCGGACGACACCTATTATCTGGAGGAGGTTACGACTCCGGATGGCTATAACAGTCTGGGTGGGACGATTTCCTTTACGGTGGAGAACGGAAAAATTGATTCGAATTCCGTGATCTTGACGGATAGCAGTGGAAACGAGATAACAAATAGTCTGGTAAGCCTTACGCTGGATAGTACCGGCAAGTATACGATTCAGGTCATGAACACCCCCGGCTATACAATGCCGGAAGCGGGAGGTCCGGGCACAGGAATGTTTACACTGGTTGGTTTTCTTCTGAGTGCAGGTGCGGCGCTGATGCTTTTGTACAGATACAGAAAAACGAAAAGTGGGAATCGAGTCTGCCTGCGGATGCTGATGCCGTTGCTTTTGCTGACCTTTGCCCTTTCGGGGAGTTTATCAGTATCTGCCCTTGCCGACAGTGGCCTGCCGGATGTGAATCGAATTGGTTCGATTACTCTGACATTGACCGATGACGAAACCGGAGCAGTGATTCCCGGCGGCACAATTGTGGTTTATCAGGTAGCGGATCTGGTGTCTGGTGATAACGGTTATGTGTGGCAGTATACGGAGGATTTTTCAGATTGCACCGAATCTCTGGATTATCTGGAATCGACCGATCTGGTGGACAGTCTGGTAAGCTATGTCAGTGAGCAGGAGCTGGAAGGAACAGAAATTTCGATTGACTCAGAGGGGAAAGCATATTATGAAGATGCAAATGTGGGCTTGTACCTGATTATACAGACGCAGGCTGCGAAGGGGTACGAAGCGTTTCTTCCATTTCTGGTAAGCGTTCCGTATGAAAGTGCTTCTGGATGGGTTTATGATGTGGATGCCACTCCAAAGATTGAACCGGTCACACAAAGTGAGACGGATTTGCAGGGCGGCGGCGAGACAGAGCCTGGGGGCGTAACACCGTCAGAAAGTGAGAGCGAATCACAGTCGGAGAGTGGAAGTGAATCGCAGTCGGAAAATGAAAGTGAGCTGCAGTCGGAAAGAGGAAGTGAATTGCAGTCAGAAAACGAGAGCGAATCGGAGTCGGAGAGCGAAAGTGAGACGGAGCTGGAGAGCAGCGGGAGTGAGACGGAATTAGAAAGCACGGATGAAACGGAAACAGAGAGCGGCGGTGGCGAAACCGAACCAGAAACGCAAAAAGAGACCAAATCCGGAAACGGAACTGAATCGGAGAGCGAAAGCGCGACCGAATCTAATACACTGCCGCAGACCGGACAGCTGCTCTGGCCGATTCCGGTGCTGGCGATTCTTGGGGTGCTGTTCATCGCGGCAGGGCAGTTTTTGACCGCGAAAAAGAAGAAATAAAGACAGGCACAGAAGTGGATGGATATATTTTGACCGGAGGCGGAATGGCTTCCGGTCAATGTTGTATTCGGCTTTTAGCTTGCGAAGCAGTTTGATTTGTGGTAACCTATAAATGATAATATTTTTGTGCTAAAATGAAGAAAGATTAGTTAGATGGAATTTTATAATACTCCTCGATTGACGATTCATAAGGTATGTGATACAGTATTTGAAAAAATAATAATTTTTGCTTTTAAACAGAAATAGGATAAAAAGATTATGTAAACAGTGTTCGCATTTTGTTTGGTTTCAGAAAGAAGATGGATAAATGAAAAGAGAAGAATATATTTCTGACGAGGCAGTTGTCAAAAGGGTAGATGCTTCGATTAAAATTGAATTGGAAAAGAAAAAGGTTTTGGGAATTCCAGCAGTCATTTATGACCGGGACACGCAAAAAATTTACTATTTAAATAGTGATGGAACTAGAGTGGAAGCTTCTGAAAAATTGAGAAAGGGGCGCTATAGTGAGCGTATCAGACAAAAAGCCTGAAGTTGTAGTTTTTGCAGGACCTAATGGCTCAGGAAAAAGTTCAATAACGGAACTATTGAAACCTCCTATTGATTATATTAACGCAGATGAGATAAAAAGAAATTTAAAATGTTCAGATTTGGAAGCTGCACAGATTGCTGAAAAGCAGCGGAACGAACATATTGAGCATATGGAAGAGTTTTGTTTTGAGACAGTCCTTTCTACCGATAGGAATTTGAAATTGTTAAAGAAAGCTAAAGCGAATGGCTACTTTATTCGATGTTATTATATGTTGACGGCAGATCCGTTGATAAATGTTTTGTGAGTAAAATCACGAGTTGAGTCAGGAGGGCATGATGTTCCGGAAGAGAAAATAATATCTAGATATGACAAAGCACTTGCTTTGGTGAAAGAATTACTGAAAGTTTGTGATGTATGTCATATCTATGATAATTCTGGTGAAAGACCGTTCCGTATCCTGAAAAAAAGAAAACAGGATATATACTATGACGAGTGTAAAGATTGGTACTATGAGGATATCATGGCATTAACAGGTATTGATAAAATGGAAAGAAGAGATTTGAATGTTTTTTTGACAATCTGTAAATAAACTGCTGATTACGAGATGAAGGATTATGCCTTGAATGATTATGGTAGTAGTGTGCGGAGCCTTTGAGCGGAGAATTAATCCGATCCAAATAAAGTGGAACGAATCCGCAGAATGGAAAAGCGATGAGATACAGATGCGGTACAATTTTGACAATTATAGGGACAATGCTGGTTGCTGCGGCACTGGCTCTGTTGATCTATGACAGCTGGGATAACTGGCGGGCGGGCAATTCCGTGGCGTAATGTAATTTGTCAGAGTAGTAAGCTCCAATATTTCATAAGTCTTGCTTTCATCCAGCAATTCCCAGGTATAAGTCAAGTTATTATCATCCAACGTCTGAGTGTCCACCAGCACGTACAAATATCCTTCTTTGTAATAGGCATTCACCATACCCGTACTGTTGTCATACGAATATCCGTCCGAGTCCACTTTATAATCTACACTGTTATATGTATAGGTGCTGCCACTGACTATATAACTGCTGCTGGCTATCTGTTCAAAGAGCCCCACTGTAATCGTTTGATGTGTTGCCTCGCTATCCTCCCATACCTTTGTCACTTTCATCGTACCCGCATCTGCGCTCGCATACTGCCAGCTCGGGAAGATATTGAAAGTGATTTTCATGTTAGAATCTGATGCGCCACGTTCCATATAATAAATAGTCATCGTGTGCGCCCCTGCGGTACATGTGAAAGTCTTGCTTATCTCATAAGTTGTTCCATCTGCAATTGTTACCTCACCGGTGGAAAAGTTAATCTTTCCCTCCGTTTGGCTATGAATTCCTCCCATATCCAGAACCAGTTCTCCATCAATAAAAATCCAGATATCATCATCGCCGGAAAACTCAAATACCATGTCCTCGCCATTAATCTTATTGGCATTCGTTGAACCCGCATCGTTTGGAAGGTAAAAATCCAGTTCTACATTCATGCCGAACCAATAGTTCACGGAGCCATCACTTTTACTGTATGTACTTCCCGTATAATCATTGTAGGGAAGGAAACCACCGTTGGCAGTAGCTCCCAGATGCATTTTATCAGTATATACATAAAATCTTTTCTGACTTTGATTATAAACAGCTGCATTACTGTCTGAATCATAGGAATAATATCCGGTTGTGTCATCATAGGAAAACAGATAATTCGCTTCTCCAACATAAGTAACACCAAGTGTGCTTCCAGTCGTGTCAAAAAGACGTGTTAATATAGTATCCGATACACTTGATACAATCCCCTGATAAGGGAGATACTTGTTACTCACTGGTGCATTATTTGTCCAAAGATTCTGGTTTGCTCTTCCAGACGGTCGCTCCAGCAGCTTCTGTTCCAATGCCAACTCCGTAGAAAAAAAGACCAATGCGTCATCTACTGCAGTCAATGTGCTGGTAGCATTCGATAATACAAGTTCTTCATACATATAGTCGGTTATTGTCCATGTCTCGGAAGTGACACTGGTCTGGGACAGAGATGTACTGTAAAGATTAAACAGTTCGTTATAATCAAACATACGAATTGTCACAAAACTGCTGGTATCTGCCGTATCCACCAGAGTGGCACTTCCAGTCTGGTCACCGTGATCATAGCTGTTCGCGATCCAGTCCGCATAAAACACATTGCTATTTTCCAGATCCACTGTAGCAGTTACAGAACCATTACTCACATCATAATACTCACCCGTGGCAATATTGATCCAGCCAACCAGTTTATATTCATATTGACTTTCAGGGCTAAGAGAAACCGTTTTTGCATCATTTGAGCCAACCGCCTCTACCACAGTAAATACATCGCTGCTGTTGATATCATCGTCACCTGGCAAATGAATGGTTACCAGACCCGTCGATGCATCGGCATAGCCAGATAAGTCATCAATCTGATACCTTAACGCACCCGTTCCTGTTTTTCCCGTGCCGCCAACATAACCTGCAAAACTATACTTACCGTTGCCATTCCCCAAATTCAGAACCACCGAATCCACAGACGGGATGTAAAAAATGTTAGAGCGCGGATAGTTTGGGTTCGTATAGCTGCCCGTATCCTGTACCCCGACATACCAGCTTGTATCTGTACCATCAGTTACAGAAAAATAAGCCGCCGCACCGCTCGCATTGCCAGCACTTGCTGTAGTAGTCGCATTTGGAACATAATAAAATGGGCATGTATCTGTTTTACTTTCATAAAATACATAGCCATCATCTTCCAGAGCAGACTCAAAATAGCTGACAGGTATCAGATACCAGGTCACACTGCTAGAATCCGTATATTTCAGTACATCGGTTATTCCGCTTGTACTGAAATTAGAACCAGTAGCGGTAACCCACTGAGAATAACCAGCTACTTGTATTCCATTGCTATCATATATCCACAGATAAAACGAACCAACATCTGTCACCGACGACGATGCAATCCCGTAGTCCGAAAACCCATCCGCATCAAAGGTAATCGTCTGTGTCTGGCTTCCGTCTTCGTATTCCGATGTAGCATCTATATTTTGGGTGTCCTCTTCCCCAAAGTGTGTGACGGTGTAAGTCTCCATTCCGTCTTTGCCAAGATAGGAAATCGTTACCGTCACCGCTGCCGCAGGTTCTATTTTCTCACCATCCACATAAAATCCGATATTGAACAACCGAAACTCGTGATCAGAGGTTTCTTCTGCACTGTTCTCATCGATCGTATTTTCGGCGCCATTTTCCCCGGTCTCTGCGGTTTCGCTGGTTTCTGCCGCTGTTCCGGTCTCTGCAGCAGAACCGGTCTCGGATGTTCCGGTCTCACTTGTTTCACTCGTTTCGTTGGAATCGCTCTCTGCCGCAGTGCTTCCCGTATCTGAGGTTTGTGTTACCTGGACAGCAGACCCCGCTTCTACTTCTGTAATTGCAGAATCCCAGCCATATAATGCTGCTGCCTCTGCATAGCGGCTCTGGTAAGCATCCGAATCCTGCGCATATTCTGAAACAATCAGCTCTACGTTATCAGGAAATTCTGCGTCCTCTCCGTAAACAACGGTTACGACATAGTCTTCCCCTTCAAATGTCAGAGTCATCCGTTCGTCTTCTGTTTTCTCATCTTCTTCATCAACAGTGGATGAGATTGCATAATAGAAACCATCTTTCATGGCAAACTGCAGGATCTGATCGCCGGATTCTTCGTTGTATTCGGATGAAAAATCGGTTACAGCAGCTTTCCCGTCCTGTGCACCATATTCTGTCACTTCATAGGAAACCGAACTTTCTCTATTATGGAACGTAAAGGTTACACTGCCCTGTGAAGTTAGTTCAAGCTTCTCTCCATCCGCATACAGGCCAATGGAGAATAACCGAAATTCTGAACCGGCACCTATACCGGCATCTGCAGCCTCTGCCTCCACTTCTGTTTCTGCTTCTGTTACGTCAATACTCGTTATTGCCGCAATAGATTCCGTTCCGTCCGTATCGGTTACATCCGTATCGGCTGCGTCCACTATGTCCTCTGCTTCTTCCGCATCAGAAATTTCTGCTGCGACCTCTGTTTCTTCCGCAGCTTCATTTTCTTCTACATCCAGCACTTCGTCTGTATCATTCCAGCCATACAGAACCGCAGCTTCCGCATATGCACTCTGATATTGTTCAGAATTCGAATCATACTCCTCCACTACCAGCACAGCATCTTCCGGAATTCCTGCGTCCTCGCCATATGTAACAACAACCGTATAGTCTTCGCCCTCACTGCTCAGAGAGATGCCCTTGTTTTCAGTTTCCGTCTCTGACTCTGATTCTATTTCACTTTCTGATTCGCTCTCTGACCCTGTTTCGCTCCCCGCTCCTGTTCCTGTTACTGCCTCTTCTTCCTGTTCCGGAAGACTGCCATAGCCGACTATTCTTTCATCGTTTATGCTATATTCTACTGTGCAAACTGCATCCGTGTCGTCCTCGTTCTCCGCATAGTCGCCCTCGATGACGGTCAGCTTGCTGTTTTCTTCATCAATGCTGATGACAATTCCGACGCGATCGATTTTATCGTCGTCATCGGTATCATAGAAAATCAGATCACCAGCAGTGATTAAAATGTCTGCCACATCGGTGGTCTCTTCTGCAGAGACATCTTCGGACACATTTTCAGACACATCCCCGGACGTTTCTGACGAATCGGTTGATGCTGAGGATTCATCCTCAGACGAATCAGCGGACGTTGTATCAGAAATATCTGTCAACGCATCCGCAGAAAAAGTCGCTTCGGAAGCTTCGATGAACAATCCCATGTTTTTCAGAGTAACGGACCATGCGTAGGCACCAGTTGCCTCTGGGAAGTCCTCTTGTGAAATACCAGCGTAATGCAGGCAGAAGGAAACAAACATGGCATCCCAGTCGCCGCATTCATTTCCTGCCCACGCGCCGTAACGGGTGTAGCCCTGCCGGGTCTCGCCGTCGTCGGCCAGTTTAAAGTTGGCGGTGCTTTCGGTATAGCCAAGCTGGCTTTTGGCAGCGGCCACCAGGTCGTCCGCCCAGACGCCGCTTAAGGTAGTTGGTATGGTGGCTTCCCAAACAGACGCGGTTTCTGTATCCGCGCTCTCGTCGATCAGGCATTCAACGGTGTGGGTGTGCTCTTCAAGGCCGCACACCAGCTGTTTTTCATAGCAGGCGTCGGTGTGCGTGTGGCCAGTCTCGGACTCGCATTCTTCCAATTCACAGATCAACACCTGTTCCGTCTGATAGCAGGCATCCGTATGCGTATGGCCTTCGCTCTCTTCCAGACCACAGGTCAATTCCAATGTGTAGCAGCTGTCGGTGTGCGTATGCCCTGCACTTTCCTCCAGACCGCAGATCAGGCTTCCTTCCTCATCGTAGCAGCTGTCAGTGTGCGCATGACCTTCGCTCTCTTCCAAAGTACAAGTCAAAGTTTTTGTATAACAGGCATCGGTGTGCGTGTGTCCCTCGCTCTCTTCCAGGCCGCAGATCAGGGTTGTCACCGTCTCGTAGCATTCTTCCGTGTGCGTATGACCAGCAGTCCCCTCGCCTTCTTCGAGGCCGCACACCAGCACCGTCTCATAACAGCTGTTATCGTGTGTATGCTCGGTTTTACCGCAATAGACTTCATTCGTAAGTGCCGCGCCGGTCATTCGAAGCTGCCAGTATACGCCCGTACCCACCACGGCAGCGAGCACCAGCAGTACACAGATCAGACGCCTGCGCATACGCCGCTCCCTCATAAATTTTTCAAGGTAGGTATTTACCACATTCTTCATACTGTTATCTCCTCATATCGGTCGAAACACCATATCCGGAATCCTTTAAACCGAACTATTTTTCAACTTCTGCTGTAAAAAAACGGATAACGCAAAATAATATCCTGTTTTTCAAACTATTCTCAACAGACAAACATACTATCCTAAATAGCATCAAATCATCTTTCTGTGTCCGTATAGCAACATCAGCCCCACGCCGCCGAAAAGAACGAAGAGTGTGCCAATCAGTGTAAACATCCATGTCCCCGGGCCGCCGGATTCCGGCATCTCATAACCGGGACTGTTAGCCACGGTTATGGAAACTTCCGCAGAATTTTCCCGGCTCACTAATATCGGAGTCGCATTCAGATTATAGCCATCCGGAGCTGTCACCTCCACCAGATAGTATTCCTCCTCAGACAGGTTTGCGAAGCTCAGTGTACCGTCACTGTCCGTTTTCTTCACAGCTTTCAGATACCAGGTGACAGCACTTGTACCTTCACCGATGGTGATTTCCCGAGTCGGTATGTCAGTAAATGAAAGCGCGAGCGCATTATAATCTGCGTCTGACATTTTCAGATCTGCATCCTTAGTATACAGAGCAAACACCGCGCCCTCCAATGTCTTAATATCACCGACTGCCTGATGATTCGCATCCACCTTGGTCAGGTTCAGATTCCACAGCTGACAGGTATTATTGCAGGTAAGACTGATAGTAGTAGCCGCATTGTAGGTGAAAGTATAGGAATTGCTCTCTGACAGTCTCGTATTACCGGAATCCCATTCCTTCAGAGTGTAAGAGCCTTGTGTAAACTCTGCGATTGTGTACTGCTCGCCTTCTTCCCAATCCCACCATTCCGTACCATGGCTGTCCGCCCCCAGTCCGTAAGAGTCAAAAAGCTCAAGTATGTCAGAAGAGGAACTGCCTGCCGAAACGGTTATGGTAACGATCCGATACTCTCGCGCATCACTGCCGCCAGTCAAAGCTTCCAGCGCAGCTACCAGCTCATTCTGCGATGTATAGCTGGCGTTATTATTATTTGCATCCGTCAGTTCATCACCTTCGTAGATCACAAAAGAGAATGTCGTATCCTCCGTCACGGTATACGCATTGCCGTTCAGATCCACCAGTTCTTTGGTCAATTCTGGCGCGGAGGGCACTTTTACGCCCACCACCAGCGGCATTGCTTCCATCTCGGTCGACATACCGCTGACCTGATACCGGTAGCCAAAATTGTTCCAGGCAACGGATCCCGGATCAACGTTTGTCGGGTCGCTGACCTTTGCGTCAAAGCTGACCGCAACGGTGGCTTTCGCCGGAATTTCTGCTGTAATGATCACACGGATGGATTTTACTTCCGAGAGATTCGTGCTGCTCGTCAGCTCCTGCCAGTCAGAGGAAGCGGTGCCGGACCGGTCTGCCCCGCTGAAGTCTCCGGTCTTGCTGCTGTATTCCACCTTGTAATCAGTCCCGGCTGTAAGTATGGTTTCGTTATTATTTTCGTCAATGATTTTCACCACAAAATCTGTGTTGGCCAGCACTACCGTATACTCACTGTCACGCTCCAGTTCATCATTAAATGCATAGGTGTCGCCCTCATCCGGCAGATTGTCAATTAACACCAGCTTGGCAATTGCCACATTGTTGACGTTCTCCACATAAAGCGTATAGGTGAATTCGCTGTCCGGCGCGGACAGCGCGATGCTGTTATCCGAGCTGTCAGAACGTGCCGTATCCGTATTTGCGCTCTGATTTTTTTTCCGTCACAGATTTCCATGAGTTGGACGAATAACCGGCTGCCACCGTCACCGGTGAGACCGTTCTGGTGCCCAAAACCATGCCCCCGGTGCCTGTCACGGCCTGGCCGGACTGAATGTCGCTGCTGGTAAAGCTCTGAGTCGTAGTCAGCGTCACCTGGTTGATATAGGTAGTGCTGGCCTGGGTGGTTGTAGGATTCCAGGAGGTATAGGTGATCTCAAGCGTACCGCCCTCTGGAACAGCCAGTTTGGCGTCTTCCATACCGATCTCCATGACCAGGTTACCGTCATCATCGAAATAAAAACACAGAGTAAACGCTGCAGTCGCATTTGTGAGTTTTGCTGTCATGCTGTACACGGTTCCATCTGTTTTGACCTCGACCGCGGTCGAGGAATTGCCCGCCGTCACAGACAGCGAAGGCAAGGTCGAGGCACTTAGTTCACTCAGGTTCGCTATCGTATCCGGTGAGGTGTTGATGGTAAACAAAGTGCCTGAGCTCTGCGCCGAGCCGGAAGAATCATAAGCCGTGTAAAGGAACGATCCGGTAAATACATATGGATTCGGCATGATGTCTGTCACCGTGTAATCCACAATGCTCATAGTGCCGCCGTTCAACAGCGTCACTTTCCAGTTAATCAGATCGGTGGCCGAAACGGAATTCTCATAGGCATACGCGGTACTCGATGTATCGGCCTGATAGCTGACAGTCTCCTTATCAATGCCGGGCTTAATGCCGCCCCGCTCCAGCGTTACACTGGAAACCAGCCAGCTGCTGTTCCCCTCGCCGTCGTCAAACCCGTATTCATGCCGCACCGTATCACTTGTCTCGATCGTGCAGTCGCCGTCATTGTCGCTGCTGCCATAGGGCTCATAATTGCGCGCCTCGAAGGACTTGTCGGCCTCGGTGACGCCCGCACCAGTGTAATCCGTGTAGGACATGGCAATGGTATTGACTGCCTCATCCTCGGTATCAGCCGTTACCCCGATCTCGCAGATATAACCGAAAACGATTGCCTCCCCTTTATCCAGATAATACTGCCCCAGATCCTCGTCATATTTCAGGGCATAGTCACCGGAGCCGGAACTGAAAGTAAAGACCAGCGTGCCGTCGCTGTTCACGGACGCACTGACGCCCGCACTCATATAAGTCGTATCTGAATCCGTCTCAATCAGCCAGTTTTTCAGGCTAGAACTGCTGGAACTGCTGCTCAGTGTCGTGATCATGTGGGTGCTCGCCAGATGAGCCCCAAATGAATAGGTGCTGGTCATCAGCGTCGTATACGTGAATCCTTCCGGCAGCTGATCATACAGATCGTTCAGATACAACCTGGTAGACGCCCCATTATACAGGCTCACGTAATAAACCGCATAACGGTAATTGCTGTCCTGATTGTTGTAATAATTTCGATCCGTGCCGGTGACATAATAGGTTCCTCCGGAAGAGGTTCCTATTCCCATGCTTGAAGTACTTCTCGCCAGAGCGTATACGCCCTTTTGCAGAGTCACCTCTCCCTCTCTCGCGAGCACATGGGTAACATTAGCCGGGTTGCGGTAAACATAAAACGTATTGCTTAAGGTTGTTCCCTGCGCCTCATCCGCATATTGGTTCCACACACCCACATCGTTGCCATCCGCGTCCGTCGTCCTTTCGCTGTTCGTCGGATAAGTAAGCTCCACATAGACGTAGACCGACGCGTTTTGAGAGAAGGACACGCTCACATCATCGTCCCAGACGATAAAATAAGTTCCCGTGCCGCTGATGCCGTTGTAGCTCTCACTGATAGACCAGTTGCTGCTGTTCGACAGGCCTTCCGCGTTTGTTACGCTGCCGCCCGCGCTGTCATCTACCTCAACCTTTGTGATCTTTACATTGTCCTTCGTCCACGCAAAGACGCCGTAAGTGTTCGGCAGCTGATCCGCGATGTTCGAGCCGGTCAGCACAAATGTCCCGGAATCGCCGGTGCTTTCCAGTGTCAGGCGATAGGTAACCGTCTCGCCCTCCTTGACAGAAGTATATTTGTCGTCGTCCAGACCGTCGTTATCCTCATCCCCGTCCGAACCCTGCGTCACGACAATATCCTTATCATAACCAATGATGGTACCGCCGCCCCAGAGACCGGCATAAATACGGGAACCGGTGCGGTCATTCATCCATACCACATTACCAATGGTGTAGGAAGCCTCATAGCCGGTGATATCCACCAGAGCTTTATAGGCAATTTGAATCGTGTAATTGCCGCCGTTCAGTTCATCAAAATACCACTTAATCTGGCTGTGAACGCCGGACCAGGTGTTGGTCTCCCCGTCAAGCTCGACACTCTGATCCTCGCCGGCTGTCACCGTGATGGAAGCTGCGGTCATCCAGTTCCCGGCCGCATCCTGCCCAACGACCACGTCCGTATAGGTACCAACGCCCAATACATAATAGTCCGGTACTCCGTCTCCATCTGAATCATACGTTTTTACACCGGTACCGGACCAGGTTCCGCTCACAATCTTGTCAGTAATACTACTGTTGCTGCTGTTCTGAGCGTACGGTACCAGCAGATACTGACTCCCGTAAAGGTCATCCACCATAGGCAGATCGTCGTAGCTGCCATCGCCATAGTGGGTAAATGTCAGCGTATAGTCCAGCACATCACCGTCAGAGGCCTCCGGCGCGGAGCCAAGATCTTTCCCGTCCAGAGAAACGTTCTTGCCAATGACCGCCTCACGGACAACCGAATCCTTTGCCGCACTGGCCGTCCTCTTTGTTTTATTATCAGCAGAAGCGAGGGAGGCGCTGTTGCTCAATGTCAGTGCGCTGGTTTTGGGATATTCCCCCGGCCAGTCACTGTCATCCAGCTTCTGGAAAGTGCTCTTGACCGTAGCATAAATAGAATATGTATAGCTTCCGCCGCCTGCAAGGGTAAAGAGGGGCGTTGGAGTTCCATTCACATCTTCCGTTGTGGTCGGCAGCGTCCAGACACAGGTATAGGTGACAGCAGACGTCACGCCGTATCCCAGGCTCTGCAGCAGGCTCTCGAGGCTCGCGCCGCTTATCGCACTGCCGCTGTCTCCATTCACAGTGACGGTGTACAGCCCCGTCGTCTCACTATAAGTAATCACCAGTGTATTTCCATCGGTCTTATCAAGATCCGAATTACCGGTGTTGACGTAAGCGCCGCCCGCAGTGCCGTCCGTATCCGTCACAGACGCTCCCGTCGACGCCAGGCTTGCGTTGGCGATCGTAATCACCAGTTCAGCGCCGTCTGCCGCAGCCTCCGTGAACATCTTCTCCATATTGTCCGCGCTGATGTAAAAGTTATTTTCCAGGGCGTCTGTCAGGGTATAGGCCTGGTAGTCCTTGTACGGCAGACCACCGTCGTTGTAAACCTTTAAGGTATAAGTCAGATCCTCGCCAAAATAAGTCACATCCGTGCCAGTCTTGGATAACTTGACCGTGCCTTCGCCTCCGGTGACGGTTTTGGTCACACTGGCCTCCTGTTCCGTCGCAGAGCCGTAGGTGTATTTCACCGTCGCGTCCGCCGTGTTTATAATCACATTCGAAGCGGTTGTGTCATATGTCGTCATATCCACCGTCAGAGCCACCGGATAGACGACCAGATTTAACGTATTGGTGTTTATGTTCACATCCCCGGTATTCCGGACCTTCCAGGTCAGAATCACCTGCTCCGTCGTATCATCATAGCTGACGCCGAACCCGCTTAATGAAAGCCCGGTGGTGTTAGATGGGAAACTCAGGGCTGCAATTTGAGTTGTTCCCATATAAAGCACATTGTTCCGGGTAACTACCGTTCCCGTTTTGATCGCTGCCAGAATGTCCGCATCCCATTCCATACCGGCGGGCAGGGTCATCACATCCATATAAGTCACAACGGTCACATAGTCCTCGCCGTATGCGCTCTCGTCTCCCTCGCTTGTCAAAGTAATCTGCCACTTCAGTTCAGAGGAAGGGCGTACCGTTCCGTCGTCATCCGCCGTAATGCTGACAGAAGTCTGACTGTTATTGTTTTTTGCAAGTGTATAGGTGT
>Ga0192280_1125_pt1 | contig 14289 bp, 16 predicted proteins | sample Koala_Koa24_M3_FD_131249 | JGI IMG/M metagenome (GOLD analysis project Ga0192280, IMG submission 131249) | Enriched cells from koala feces incubated with labeled cellulose particles, San Francisco Zoo, California, United States - Koala_Koa2-4_M3 ... | reverse complement strand
AATTTTGTTTTTTATGCGACCTGACCTGTGCGCTGCGGCTGCTTTGGAAAGAGGTATTGGTAAAGCACAGGGCGGTAGGCGGGGAGCGTTCGCTTTTGATAGTCACTTCTTCCGGTATTGCGGAGGAAGTGATTGAAAATCTGAAGAAGAATAATTACGCCGGATACACCATCGCCGGTGCCGTGTTGATGGATGATGGAATTGCGGGAATCATGGAGGAGGTGGAATCAGAGGGGCATGTTGGCCTTACTTCGAATATTGCTGTCCCGGCAAATTCTGAATCAGAAATCCTCGCGCGCAGGGAGGCGGCTGCGGCAAAAGCGGTGGAAAAAACTTCTGCGGAACAATTTGGGAAAGCATCTGCGGAACAATCAGGAAAAACACCTGCAAAAACTATGGAGAAAGATAACTGCTACAGCAATTATGTCGGCGGCGTCCCGATCGTTGCTACCAGTGAAAAGGCGGCGATGTATGTCTGCAGAGAGTGGATTGATGAGGTGATTGTGGTTCCGGCGGAAACGACGCCGTTTCCACAGAAACTGGTGAATGAACTGCAGGAGACAGGGGTCACTATTCATCTGAACCTGGCAAGAATATCCAATGAGCCGGAGAAGAAGCAGATTGTTGAAAAAGTAGGCGGGTATACTGTGCTTACTACCAGCATCAATTATGCGTCGGCCAGACAGCTTTTCCTCAAGAGAATGATGGACATAGCAGCGGGAATTGTTGGCTGTATTTTAACAGGAGTGATTTTTATTTTCGTGGCTCCGGTGATTTACATACAGTCTCCCGGCCCGATCTTTTTTTCGCAGGAGCGAGTCGGAAAGAACGGTAAAAAATTCAAACTATATAAATTTCACTCCCTTGTACTCCGTCAGCCCGCCATTGTCACAACCTGTCCGGTTGTAGCAGGTAACCTCACAGCCCATCTCTACAAGTCTCGGTGCAAGCTCCTCCACGACAACTTCGATACCGCCACGTGAACTGTCCATCGCAGGAACCGTTTTGTGACCCAGCATTGCAATTTTGAGAGAGTCGCTCTTTTGTTTTCCCATTTTCACACAGCCCCCTCATATGCCAATCCGCCAAGTTCACCAGTTCCAAATCTATAACTATGCCCTGTATGGGCATCATTCCTATAAATAAATGAGTTTTTTGATGTGCTAGAAATACCCGTGTCACCATGAATCGTTGCTACACATCTTCTTCCAAAGAGGTGAGGTATCCACATCCAGAAGCACGGTCCCTCGGCGTGGAAATGGATTACATCATAATGACCGAAGGTCGCTTTAAGTGTGGCGAAGAAACTGCTCGTCATTGCCGCCAGACCTTTACGTTTGAAAGTCGGCACTGGTTTCAGCTTCACACCCTTGTACTCCGTCAGTCCGCCGTTATCACAGCCTGTCCGGTTGTAACAGGTGACTTCACATCCCATCTCTACCAAGCGAGGTGCTAACTCCTCTACCACAACTTCGATGCCGCCGCGTGAACTATCCATTGCCGGAACTGTTTTATGCCCCAGCATTGCAACTTTGAGGGGAGCCTTCTTTTCAGTTTTCATCTGTTTTCCATAACTCCTCTCGCTTCTCTATGCTGTGACCCCATCTTATCCTTCCTCATCTTTCTGGAGCCCTCCTGTCGTTTCTCTCATTTTGTAAAACATTGTGTTATATTTCCTTGTTTTTATGCGCACATTGTGCTACAATAGTGTAAATTCAATTTAAGGAGGAACAATACAATGGCAATGGCTAATATCAATATCCGTACGGATGAGGAAATTAAAGCAAAATGTGAAAGTCTCTTTGAAAGCCTCGGAATGAACATGTCCACAGCAATCAACATTTTTCTGAGGCAGTCACTCCGCACCAACGGATTACCATTTGATGTCAAAGCAGATACTCCAAATGAAACTACCCTTGCTGCCTTCCGCGAAGGAGACGCGATCCTTGCCGATCCTTCCGTAAAGGGATATACCAGCATCCGAGAATTAAGGGAGGCTCTTGAAGTTTGAAATATGAAGTCAAATTCACTGCACAATTCAAGAAGGACCTCAAACTCGCGAAAAAGCAAAATAAGAATCTAGATAAGCTGTTTGAAATCGTTGATCAACTCGCCAGTGACCTTCCTCTGGAGCCCAAATATCGAGATCATGGCCTGACCGGAAATTACATTTCTTACCGAGAATGTCATGCGGAACCAGATTGGCTACTCGTTTACAAGAAAGATGCTAATGTTCTGGTTTTGCTTCTTTATCGCATGGGCAGTCATTCAGAATTATTTAGCTGATCATCTTTCTCCCACTCTCTTTTAAGCACCCTCCCGAGTGCATATTAAAAGGATCTCCCGTGTGGTCATCCCGACTATACGTCAGGACCTTTTAATAAATACTCTGGTTCCAAAAAACCTTCTATTGGTCAAATATGAGTTTTTCGATGTCGCAGAAATACCCACGTCACCATGAATCGTTGCTACGACACATCTTTTTTTACAAAATATCGCCGGTATCCACATCCAGAAGAATGGCCCCTCGGCGTGAAAATGAATCACATCATAATGACCAAAGGTTGCTTTCACTGTGGCGAAGAACGATGATGTCATCGCCGCCAGTCCCTTGCGTTTGAAAGTCGGCACTGGTTTCAGCTTTACTCCCTTGTACTCCATTAATCTGCCATTATCACAGCCTGTCCGGTTGTAACAGGTGACTTCACATCCCAACAGTACTTCGCACTTGCTGTGAGTACGTATAATAACGTAGAATATGCAGGGAAAAATTCCATCGCGTAGCGATTCTAAATGGACTTTTCCCTGTAACTGTGAAGGTGCTGAACAGTTACATTTGAAAAGGCAAGGTCAAACTAAAAGCCCTGTTAATTCTGGTTCTTCACTATTTTTAGCGCACAAAAATAAGAGCCCCCAACTGGCTCCTATTTTTCTATGCTTAATTCAATTATCTGCCGTCTTTGTTCTTACTGATTACACTTTTCAATCACACAGCTATGCCTCTTCGCATTCGCTCACTTTGCGTCTTTGTCGTAATTGATTCCTACCAGAAGCAGGTTTCACCGCTTTTTACTGCCATGGAATCTCTCATTGCTTTATCTTTTGTAAAAGGGTTTTTTAACCGTATTTTATCAACAAAAGAATCCATGGCATTAAGAAGCGGTGAATACCCAGGTGCATCGTTATCATCTGTGTTCCTTACCGTGTACCTCAGCGCATTCCATGCTGCATGTACGCCTTACTCTGCCCCTTTCCGAAACAGAACCACCCATACAGTTTTAAACAGGATCTTGATATCCAGCCATATGTTCCACTCACTGATATATTTTTTATCCAGCCGCACGACTTCTTCGAAGTCTGTAATGTCGCTGCGCCCACTGACCTGCCACATACCGGTGATCCCCGGTTTTATCGCGAGGCGCGCCCGGTGCTGAAGCTCGTACTCGGATACTTCTCCCGGGAGCGGCGGCCTTGTACCCACCAGGCTCATTTCTCCCTTCAGCACATTAAAAAACTGAGGAAATTCGTCCAGGCTGCTGTCTCTTAAGAACTGGCCAAAGCCTTTCTTTTTCCTTCCATCCGGAAGAATTTTATTTCCAATCACTCTGGGATCGAAGTCCATCTTGAACATCTTCCCATCCGCCATCTTATTTTCTTTCAGCAACTCCTCCTTCCGGGTTTCCGCATCTAAATACATGGAGCGAAATTTATAAAGTTTGAATTTTTTACCGTTCTTTCCAACCCGCTCCTGTGAAAAGAAGATTGGCCCGGGTGATTCTACATAAATAATGGGGGCTACAAAGACAAAGATAATTCCAGTCATGATGCAGCCAATCATGGCAGCCAGAATATCCATGACCCGTTTCAGAAAGAGCTGCTTTGCCGAAGCATAATTGATGCTGGTGGTGAGCACCGTGTAACTGCCGATAGTTTCGACAAATTGCTTCTTGCAGGGCTCGTTGGAGACCTTGGCGAGGTTCAGATGGATGGTGACGCCGGTTTTCTGCAGCTCGTCCATCAGCTTTTGCGGGAATGGTGCGCGGTCGGACGGAACGACGATAACTTCATCGATCCATTCTTTGCAGACATACATCGCCGCTTTCTCGCTGCTTGCTACGATAGGAATCCCGGCGATCAAGTCAATCCGCCGATCTCTTTTTTCCGCCCGGGTTTCTTCCTGTGCCGCAGCCGCTTCCTGGTAGGCCAGTGCGCTTTCTTCATCATCGGTCAGCACTGTGCCCGCAATGGTGTAGCCAGCGTAATTATTTTCTTTGATGTTTTTAATCACTTCTTCCGCGATGTCGGAGGATGTCACAATCAGCAGCGAGCGCTCCCCTCCGGATGCCTTTTTTTTGCACCAGGAATCGTTTCCACAGCAACCGGGTGATCCAGGTAAAAGCGGCGTAGAAAATGAGAGTCAGAAGCCATGCCCGCCGGGAATAGGCTCCGCCCAGCTGCAGGATGATCTAATACACGGCCGAGCGTGTCCCGCTTTAGCACGCCTTTTAAGGTGTCCAGGGAAAAAATGACCAGCAGATCGGCGAGTGTCAGAAAAATCGCCATATTGCGGTACAGCATTTCTTTGTAAGGATTCCATTCATGTTGTCCGCTGGCCGCATACGCCAGGACAAACGCAAGCTGAAGGCAGATGATATCAAGTATGATAAAATCATAATGCTTCAGCCAACCTTCCGTTTCTTTTCGATACATATCTCACTCCCCTATTATTCAGAGCTTGCAGTTTTAGCACTTTTTACCGTCATCGAACCTCTGCTTTATCTTTTGTAAAAGTTGAGGTAAAACCGTTTTTTTCCAGAAGCTCGGTGACATTAAAAAAAAGCTGTTCTGTATCAGCTGCAAATATTTCAAAGGTTCTCCAACTTTATGACAATGTCAAAAATAACAGCATCCTTTCTGATGGGCATAGCTCCGCCATGCCGCCCTTTTCCCGCGCGGATAGTCCTATCCCATATCACATCCAGGACAGGAAACAGCGACGGCGCGACGTGTCTCATGTATCCGGATTTTGTATCCTGTCCAAACCGGCAGCCTCTTTCATAAACCGCCAACTGGAGCTGTATGAATTTTATATCACAACACCCCGTCTGTCAAGATACGTAAAAGATTTCGTTTCGCTTTTGGCAGTTTTGTGCTATGAATTTCATTGTATATGCACATAATGCGCATCCTCCCGGAGGGTTTATGTCCAATAGGGAAGTTCGCAGAACCTTCCCTGGACATAAAAAGAACCCCTCCTTTGAGGGTTGGACTTAGGGATTTTCTGAAACAAGCTAACTTTTGAGGACGACCTTTAAGCGGGGCAAAGAAAATACGGTCATGTAAGAGCAGAAATGCTTTTGCATGGCCGTATTTTTATGCTGTAAACATCATAGATTCTGTTCAAGATGATTGATGGTATTACCCGCTTGCTATTCTGTCTATTAAGAGCGAATATGACACTACCCCAAGGGGGAATCACAGAAAACGGAGGAATAGCAACATGACAATCAATTACAACGTAACGGGAACGGACCGCAAGGCGCTCGTCACAGCGATGGGCGAAATTCTGGAGGCCAAGCCGAAGTACATGGGAATGCCCACAGCAGTCTACGAGGTGGATTACTAAAGTGTCCCCCTTTGTCAAACACGAAAGTGGAAAATGATAATGTACCAGGATTTACCATAAGTCCATTTCATACCTACCCATGCGGGTCCAGCGCCGCCGCGGTGGCGGGGGTCTCGGGGCGCGGAGCCCCGAGCGGGGTAATAGAGGGGCAGTGGTACACGGCCGCCGGGGTGTCATACCCGTGGCTCTGGTGAGGCCGCAGTTCGTTGTAGTCCCGGACATACGCCCGGATGCCAGCCCTCAGCGCCCTGGGAGATGCATACTCGTTGATGTAGATATACTCCGTCTTCAAGCTGCGAAACCACCGCTCGATGATTACATTGTCCACCCAGCGGGCTTTGCCGTCCATGCTCTGCCGGATGCCGTGGCCCCCAGTAGGGCCTTGTAGTCGTCGCTGGTGAACTGCGAGCCCTGCTCCGAATTGATGATTGCAGGCGTGCCGTGGGCCGCTATGGCCTGCCTGACCGCCTCCAGCACCGGAGCCGTGTCCAGCGTGTCCGACAGCGCCCAGCCCACGATGTACCGGCTGTACCAGTCGATCACTGCCGTCAAGTACATGTGGCCGTGCCGCATGGGGATGTAAGTGATGTCCAGTGCCCACACCTGATTGGGCAGAAATATGTTCATGTTTTTCAGCAAATAGGGGAGTTTCCCCTCTTTTCCTGCCTTAGATAGATTCGGTTTCGGGTAGATCGCATAGATGCCCATTTCCTCCATATATCGCCTCAGCAGCTTTCGCCCCACCTGGATATCGTCGTGCTCACGCAGTAGGCGGCGCAGCTTCCGCACCTCTGAACAAGGCGATTTGGTATGCCAATAATTCAGCCGTTTTTTGATTGCCTCTTCCTGCGCCAGCTCCTCAGCCGTCTTGACTCGTGGCTGATAATACGCACTGGAACGCGCTACGCCCAGCAGTTCACAGCGCCGCTTGATCGTCAGCTTTGCCCATTCACTTCCGCCGAAGCCGCACCGCCTTGTTCTGCTCGTGAGCCTGTTTCATCAGGAAATCCCGCTCCAGTGTCAGCTGTCCGATGGTTTTCAGCATCGCGGCCTTTTCCTCGGCGGCCTCCTGCTCACGTCGGGCCGCCTCCTTGGCCGACTTGCTCTCCTCGAACACCGTCGGGGCCTTCTCCAAAAATGCCGTCTTCCACGCCCGCAGCTGATTCGGATTGATCTCATGCTCCGATGCTATCTCTCCCAGCTCTCGCTCTCCACACAGAACCTCCAGTACCAGTGCCGCCTTGAACTCTGCTGTGAATTTCCGTTTTCCCATTTTTTCTGTACCTGCCTTTCTTCTCGTTTTACATTATCAGGTACATTATCTTTTTGCAATCTCGTGTCCAGTTTCTGGGGGACATTATATATGGAATTGGCCATCTCAACGCACGTTTGCCATTGCGAAAGAATTATATCTTCATTTTCTTTTTCCATATGTCCTCCTAAAATTCATCCGCTATAGCTACCCAATGCTCGTCAGCCATATCTTTGGCAAACACAGTATTATTAATATACAATCGATTATCTTTGTCACGGACAAAGCCCCAATGGAGACTGTGTTTTTCAGCATAATTCCGGAAAGCATTAAACTTGTTTTCAATTTGACGGTCAATATTTTTATCTTTTCCCTTTGACTCGCCGCCCTTCGTTTCAATAATCCATACAGTGCCATCTTTCTTCATGACAATGTAATCAGCATAGAATAGCCATTGATGCTGAATGCCGTCCAGATAGACAATGGAAAAATACTGCTGCCCGGTGTCTCCATTTTTATATACCCATTCGATATCATCACAACCCTCGCAGTATTGCTCAAACAGTTGCTCCGAAGTGCTTCTCACAAGAGATGTAGCAAAACCGGATGTATATTCATGATAGGCATTACTCAGATATTCTATCTCGCCTTTTACGTCGGGGTCATATCTGAAGAAATCCTGTTCTGGGATGTGGAACGGTGATGTCTTCGGCGTAAGATTAAAAGACATTTGCTTCGATATATCTGATGTAACAGCACGGAATTCTTCTTTCAGCAGATGCTCATTATTAATCACAAGCGCATAGAAATCAGCGGTTTCCAATGCAAGCAATTTTTTCTTTGTGTTCCTGCCCTTTCGGAACAGTCTCTCCAAAATAGTTTTTACTTTTCCAGAACTCATTCCGATTGCAGTTTTTATAGAATCAACGCTGTGCAACAGTTGGATTCCATGTTTATGTGTATCAACATGCCTACGGGTGGTGTAATATGAAGTGCTTTCCATGACCATATCGGTACGCACAAACTGTCCATGAAGAGCCTGACCTAAAATCTCATTTCCAAATATATATCCGTTTCCTGCTAATATCATCTGGTTCTTTTTTCTGTCCGTACCGAGATGATATTTTTCTACGAGGAAGTCGTATATTTTATTCAGCACTTCACGTTCGCCGAGTCCATCATAGTCAAGATCTCGGATTTCTTTTGTGAGTGTAAATGTTTTACATTTATCCTTCAAGAATAAACGGCGTGTTTCATAGGCCTTGTCCATGTTGGAAAGCAGTCCTGCCTTATACTTTTCATCGAATGTGTATACATAGCAAAAGTCCAACAGACCATCCTCATAGTGATGTGCTTCTGGCATACGGCGAATACGACCGATTGTCTGCATTTCAAATTGCTCACTCATACCCTCACGGAGTTTTACGAGGATTTTTGCGCGAGGACAGTCCCATCCCGTACTGATTGCCTGTTTCATGAGCAAAAACACTGGGGTTGCATCATTCTCCGTCAGATTGTCGGGCAAATCACGTTTATCCTCACTCATCCAGATGCTGACCATAGCATTATCGTATGTATAACCCATAGATTCGAGCTTCTGCTCAACGGCACGGATGGTTTCTGGTTGCCCATTCGGAAACTGCACCAAAACAAGTGGACGGATAATTTTATCCTCCGGCAACACTTCTTTGTACTGTGCAGCGATAGCTTTGCGCTTTTCATCCGCCAAATCAAGCAAGTAATCATAGTCATCGCTGACTTCGATGTTATCCTCAATGCCCTCGTTTACATAAAGTGCTTTAGTAATAAGCCCTTCATCGATAACATCCAACTCATCAATTTCGTAAAATTCATATCGATTATTTTTGATAGCTGTTGCGCTGACACGAATGATATTTTTCGCAGCAAAAGCGTCAATGATTGTTTTCGCCTTCGCAGTGTTATTGGAATGTTCCTCATCAATAATCACAATGAAATTGGTTCCCTTACGATGAGCGTCCGTAATGCGGTCAAACAGATTTTTGCGCTCGCTGTCCCGAATGGCAGTGTTGCCTCTTTTGGTTACAAGCTCCCAAATCACCGCCCATGGGCTCAACCACCAGCCCTGCTGGTGGTATGAGGAAGCCCTTCCAGGGCATATTGTGGTTCCGCCTAAAGGCGGTCTGACAAACCACATTCATACTGTTACTGGTGGCCGCTTAAAAGCGGCTCTTTTCTACTTCGTGGGCTCGCCTTCCAGGCGATCCCTCTCATACTGCTCTGAGATATACTTTTTAATCGTTTCTTCATTGACATTACCGATTGTTTCGCAATAATATCCTCTGGCCCAGAAATGACGGTTGTACCGGTCTCTATATTCTGGTTGTCTATCGAAAATCATCAGAGCACTTTTTCCTTTTATTCGTCCCACCACTTTTGCTACACTTTCCTTTGGTGGAATCGAAACATACATGTGTACATGATCCGGCAACGTTGCTGCCTTTATGATTGTTATACCTTCTATTTTGCATACCTTACCGATAATCTCACCAACATCTTTTCGTAGTTCCCCAAACATAATCTTTCTACGATATTTCGGAATAAATACGATATGGTACGTGCAATTATAATGACTATGTGATAAACTCTGATCGTCCATGAATTTACCTCCGTTGTGTTTGATGCGGTTTGCCAGACCTGCATCTATTATACAACGGGGGAACATTCTGGTACTCCGTTTATCGCCTCCGGCATCTGGGAGTCTCCCCAGCTCTGCTGGGGGATTTATACTGGTTCATTAATGAAAGTAGTGCTTTCCGGCGGAAAACCGTTCTGGAGTGCATCAAATAGGTTCTGTGTATTCCGATGGGGTGCAACGGCACGCATCTTCTGACGGCTCTGCTCTTCCAAATCGCCTTTACCCGGACACAGCCAGATAAATGCAGTGTTAGCATTGACTTTATTCAGATACTCGTCTACAAATCCAATAAGAATAATTGTCTTGCCGGAGCCTGTAGGCGACTTTACAACAATAGTCTGTTTACTGCGGCTGTCTGTGGTAAGGTCAAGCAGTTTCATGACAGCGTCATTTTGGAAATCAAAAAGCTCAAGTGTCAAACCGTTTACCATGTTTCGCCCACCTCCCTCAATTCAAAGTTGAAATAATAGTCCGGGATGATATGTATATCTACGTTCTTAAAAAGGGCATTCTGCTCAGTTGTAAGCAACACATCTTTGGAAACATACAGTGCTTTCACGTTAGGATACTCACTCCAATGCACAGCCAATTCATCCGCATCTTCATCATCCAAAACCATAATATAATTTTGACCGTCAAGTTTGATACCATGCTCCAATTGAATCATCTCGGCTATATGCTCCAAAAGAGCATCCGAGAGGTATTCTTCATTCTTACTATGAAACATAAACTATCGGGAAGATAAAAAAGCGCAGACTACCCCTATCAAACTTTTTTTATGCCGTTTATAACTCAGTTGGAATTCTTATGCGGCAACAGCAGGTGCTTCCCAGCCAAGTGCTTTTAACTTTTTAAGATACGCATTTATTTTGCGTTCCTTATTGAACTGGTTGTAGTATTCAGCTCCAAGGTCCTTGAAAACAACCCCATCCTTCAGGATGTGGTAAATCGCTATCAGCATAGAATGGGCAACGGCCACATAGGCTCGCTTCTTTCCGCGGTGCGCACTGATTCTCATAAACTGCGCGTAAAAATAGGACTTCTTGTTCTTAACCGCAGAATGTGCGCATGTGATCAGTGTTGTCCGCAAGAGTGCATTCCCTTTTCGGGTTCTGCCGGACTTTCGCTTTTTGGCACTTTCATTATCACCCGGACATAAACCTGCCCAGGAGGCCATATGCGCGTCATCTGGAAAACGTTCCATATCTGTCCCGATTACCGCAATAATCGCCTGTGCACTGGTATTGCCAATTCCTGTGATGCTTTGGATCGCAGCGGAAGCTTTCTTTTCCTCTGGCTTCATAAAGTTGTCGATCTCATCATCCAGATTTTTGATATGAACATTGAGTTCATCCAGATGATCCAGAAGTTCCCGCATCATCCTGCGCTGCAGGGGTGACATGACGCCATTCAGGTCATCAATGATCTGATCTTTGCTGGCTTTGAGATTATGGGCAATTACTTTCTGCTCATACATCTCATCGTATTTTACACTGTCAATCGGTTCTCCGGTAAGCATATATTCCAGTATACTGCGGGCACTCTTACCGTTGATATCGGCCACTGTACCGGACAGCTTGATATTTGCCCCTTCCAGCATCTTCTGGAGACGATTGAGCTCCCTGGTACGCTCACCGACAAGGCTTTTGCGGTAGCGAACCAGTTCCCTGAGTTCACGCTGATCTTTGTCAGGAATGTAGCTTGCCTGAAGCAAGCCGTGCTGAAGGAGATCAGCAATCCATTCAGCATCCTTTACATCCGTCTTCCTGCCGGGGACAGCTTTCATATGGCGGGCATTTACCACCATGGCGTTCAGGTCAGAAGACTCAAGGATGTTATACAGAGGCTTCCAATAGGATGCTGTGCTCTCCATGGCAACCATCTCACAGCCGCCGTCTTTGAGCCAGTCAGCCAATACAAGAAGCTCTCTGGTTGTTGCACCAAACTCTCGAACTTCCTGTTTGTTGCCTTTTCTGAAACAGGCCACGATGAGCTTTTTGTGCCCATCAATACCACAACATTTATCGTAAATCTTATCCATACTGGCACCTCCAAAGGATGAGTGTACGGCACGGTTCTCTGTCTGTTATCATTTTACTATACGTCCTTCTGCCGTAATCGGCTGGACAGATTGTGGTGCAAATGAGAGAACCTGAAATCAGTTTAGACAACGGGCTACAGGCCCAAATACAAAACGATCTTTACCGTTATTGTCAGTATAGATGATATCGGTTGCAAATTCAATAACCTACAGGCTGCGCAGTTTCATTTATGGTGGTGCCAAGTGCGCGGGCATGGGGGTTTAGACATAGAAGGAACCTCGCTTTCTTGTGTGTTTGGTTTGAGCTCTCAATACTTTACAAGAAACTGGTTCCTTTTTCAATACCCGGAACCGAACCTATGAACTTTACACAAACTATTTTACACTACCAAGAAAGGTAGGTCTCCGGATGAATATCGGATTTATCGCACACAACAACAAGAAAACACTGATTGAGAATTTTTGCCTTGCTTATAAGTACATCCTGTCCAAACATCAGCTGTATGCAACGGGAACTACCGGAAGAAAAATCGAAGAAGTGACAAACCTGAAAGTATATAAATTTCTTCCAGGAAGTGTCGGCGGTGATAAGCAGTTCATTGATATGATTGAACGTAATTGTATGGATATGGTCATTTTTTTCTATAATCCGATCATGGCAAGCCCCAATGATCCTGATATCTTTGCAATATCCAAATGCTGCGATCAGTACAACATTCCGATTGCAACTAATATCGCAACGGCAGAGTCATTTGTTCTCGGTCTGGCAAGAGGAGATCTTGACTGGAGATTAAACATACGCTCTGACGAATTTTAGGAGCTGTCGCAGAATACCTGGCTTACTACTCAAAAAGAGAGGGGGTCGACAAAATTTGTCGTTCCCCCTTTTTCATGATAAAGCCTATGCGTACAATGTGCAGGAGCCGCTTCGCAGCTGCACATTGTACCAGGCATAATATTATTCATTTACTGTAATGGTCAGTGTGATAGACGTTCCTTCATATGCCAGACCTCCGGTCTCACGGTCGGTCAGACGGCCTTCTTCTACTGTAAACGTAACCTCAACGGTTCCCGCACTCAGTCCGGTGAGAATTCCGGTTTCTTCGTCATACGCTACAATACCGTCCTCACCGCTGATTTCAGCCTTCACCAGCTGATTGGTGAAACCGCCTCTTCCTGAGCAGTCAGCCATCTGGGTATGGAAATACCAGGGCTCGCCTGCCTCAATCGTAAGCTCACCTGTGTACCCGTCTTCCAGATACTCAGCGTTCTCAAAGTATTCCGTTACTACCTGGCCGCTGCCATTGGTGTCCGCGGAACCGTAAACTGTTTCATTTGTCGCATAAGCGATCGTTGCTTTTCCTGCACTTACAGTAACCTCAAACTTCGCTACTACTACGTTCTCTCCACTGTAGCCGCCCAGTCTGGTGTTGGAATCTCCCTCTGTCCCGCCGGTGCGGATTACACCGTCATTCACACTGGAATCGCGAACCAGCGCGCTGACCGGAATCGTGAAGCTATCCGCCTCCAGCTCATCCACGCACACAGAAGCCGAGTACCTTCCATCTCTGCCTTCTGTCGCCTGTTCAGCCAGTGCCTCAGCATCGACAAGCAATCCGTAATCGTCTACCAGCTCCAGTACAGGATCCTCTCCCTCTGCAGCCGTATTCTCAAAGGAGAAGGACACACTGTATTTTGTGTTGTGCCACTCATTCAGCCATGTGCCATCGGAACTACTGCTATTGTTCGCGGGCATATAAGGACGATCCTCCCCTTCCAGACGTTCCTCATATCCTGCCTCCTCATTTGCAAGTCTCTGATAATAATCCGCAGCTGTCTCACAGATCACATAAATATACTCCTGATCCTCGCTGCCAGCTTCCTGCAGACCGATTTTACCTCCGCTGGTGCCAAGGTCATGCGCAAAATAGGAGTACTCGCCTCCATCCTCCAGACTGGTTTCCATATGTGTAGCAACATATTTGTCATCCAGAAGTCCATATCCGCCTTCTCCATCCGTGAAAAGCGATTCTCCGATCTCTACATCCTTCGTGCTGGATACCAGCAGATAATACTTTTCGGTTGAATTCTCATCTTTCACATGAACATACAGTCTTCCGCCAACCTCTACCGGATGGTTCGCCGTATCATCTCCCATATCTCCAGGCTGTAAATCCGCGAAATCATCCCAGTTGATTTCCCGTGAACCGGAGATCACATAGATACTTTCTTCAATATAATCCTGCTGGATCTGCTCCCAGTCAAAATCCTCGCCAAACTGCTCCTTCAGATATGCTTCCATATCCGCGTTTTCCACCGTTGAGGAGCCTTCTGTTATCGTAACCATAGCATTCTCATCCACCTGAGATACATCTCTCAGTCCGAGATTCTGACCATACTCGCTGCCATAGTACTCTGTGTCCTCATCCGGATCATACCGATTACCCACAGCCAGTGCGTTAGTGCTTACAGCCATAACCATCGTCACAGCAGCTCCGGCTGTGATATAACGTCTGAATTTTTTTACCTTCATGCTTTTTCCTCCTTCTGGATCTCTGTCCATTCCGTGTTATTTGTGTTATTTGCCTCTTTCGCCCCGATCGGCGAAGCCAGGCATCCATCCTTCCTGTCCCTTTTTCATACAAAAACCATGATGAATATATTATAACTGCACAGATCAAAAATCTCAATCC
>Ga0192280_1124_pt1 | contig 14302 bp, 9 predicted proteins | sample Koala_Koa24_M3_FD_131249 | JGI IMG/M metagenome (GOLD analysis project Ga0192280, IMG submission 131249) | Enriched cells from koala feces incubated with labeled cellulose particles, San Francisco Zoo, California, United States - Koala_Koa2-4_M3 ... | reverse complement strand
GTTCTTTTGGAGTAAGGGTAGATAAGATATTCAGCATAAACAAAAAACTGCTCTCATATGTCTTTACACGTTTAAACTCATCCCGTATCTTTGCAGCAATGTCCGGCCGGATTGCAGACTGGCCATTGTAGGCATCGATCACAGATGCGGCAATATCATCGTTCGCTGCATTTTTCAGGATATAATCACAGGCACCCAGGCGGAAAGCGGAGAAAACCATCTCATCTTCTTCATATATTGTCAGTATTATAATTTTAATCTCAGGTGATTCAGAAAGGATTTCTCCGACGGCGCGGATCCCGGCGTCTTTACTTTCCATCTCAATGTCCATGAGGATAACATCTGGTTTTAACGAAAGTGCCAGCTCGATTGCATCAGCGCCTGTACCGACGTCGGCAATCACTTCGATCTGAGGATGCTCATTGAGTATTTTCACATAACGTTTTCTGATTGGCTCTATGTCTTCGGCAATCAAAACTTTAATTGGTTGATTCATGTTCAGTTCCCCTTTCACAGGATTTTACTGATTTTAACAGCGGCAGAAGAATACTGATCGCAGTTCCTTCCATAGGAGTGCTTTCTGCGGTTATCTTACCTTCGTGGGCCAGAATGATTTTATAAGTGAGGGTAAGACCGATGCCCCAATGTTGGGAATAAGAATGCGAGGAGTAAAATGGAAGAAAAATCTTATCCAGATTCTCTTTTGAGATGCCTTTTCCCGAATCTTTAATTAAAATCTGTCCCCAGCTGTTTGAAGATGTCAATGTTATATTCAGAGACTTCCTGTCATCCGGAAGATTTTCCATCGCATCCAGAGCATTTTTGATGATATTGTGCAGCGCCTGTTCCATATAGACTGGATCAATGAGGGCTGTGACCGGAGATTTTGGAAAATGGAGGTCTACGTTAGTGTTCTCCAGGTCATAGGTAAAGATATCGAGTGTCTGGTTCAGCAGATCTTGTATGGAATATGGTTTTAAATTAAGCTGACTAGTCTTGGTGCTTCTGTGAATCTCATCAATTCTGCCATAGAGAGTCTGGCATCGTTTCAGGAGATCATTTACGATATCGTTCGATGCTTCTGACTTTGGAAGCATGTCCACTTCAGATTGTATCGCCAGAATTTCATTTTTAATATAATGACAAAAAATCTTAGATGTTGTCTCGGATGAACTGATTTCCTTGGAAATATATAATTCCTCAAGTTGTGCCTGGTTGTTGAGCCTTGTGAGTTTATATACACAATAGGTCAGAATCAGAATCGTCGGTATGGAGATATAAGGCAACATGCGGTAAATGAATGTACTGCTTCCAAGCTGAATGGACCGGAAAGAGTAAGTCCCCGAAATCTTGGATATCTTCATGTAAAATGCAGGCGTAGCTGAGATAAAATATACATAGACAAAAGACAATGAGGCGTATCCAAGTGCAAGGAATATATAATTGAGACGGAACAATTTCAGCTTTGGTGCATAGCGCAGCGCATAAACAAGCAGAAGCAGATTCAGCAGGACAATTACAATGTTGAGAATATGTGTGAAGGTGTAAATAAGCTGCTCAGTATGAAGGTATTTTTTTACGGAAAGATATTCGGGATACAGGAAATAATAAGCTTTCAGATTCAAGAATGGATCATAGATCAGAAACTGAAGAGAGGCATAACACCAAAGCGTAATTTTGCAGCCTTTCTGCAGGGTTCTGGAATCCGGAGTAAAAAAACTGAAAGCAAAGTAAGTGCTGATTATTACTATGGCAATACTTGAAAAGTTCATAATACGAATCAGATTCATTTTACTGATGCTGACAAAGAAGAATGTTCTCCAGATAAAATCAGGGAGATAAAAATAATCTTTGATCAGGTTATAATAATAAGTATCTTTTGATATATAGATGATCATGCTGGTCAGTGCTGTGAAATAAGAAGCTACAAGAATGATCAGATATTTGTTGATTCCGTTTTCTTTCGTAGACTGAAAGACCATAATGACTGTAAGTATCAGTGTTAAAGTGAGTAAATAGAACAATTTTCCATGCTCCCTTCCTTGATATATGTCGATTGTATCATAGGGGATGGGAATTGAAAAGGATGAAGAAATTTCAACCTTTGAGAGGGAAAGAAATCGTGTTAAGGTAAATTCAGCAAGAAAAAAGCAAAGAGAAAAAATGAGAGACCAACTAAAGGAGGAAGAAGAAAATGAAAAAAAAGGTGTTGTCAATATTACTGTGTATGGCTATGGCAGCAACCGTATTTACAGGATGCGGAAGTAAAAAAGATGGGGATGGCAATGCAAAGACAGCAGATGGGAAAGTGAATCTGAAATTCTACATCTGGAGCGATGAAGAGAATTACATGACTGAGGTTGCACAGAATTATAATGAGAGCCAGAAGGATGTAAATGTTGAAGTTGTGAGCATCCCGAATGAGACGTATGATGATAAGCTGAAAGTTATGCTCTCAGCAGGAAGCGATGCTGATATTGTAGATATCCGTTCCATTGACCAGGTGCTGCAGTACCAGACTTCAGATGCGCTTCTGGATCTGACTGACATGGTACAGGATAGTGATCTGGATATCAGCCAGTATGGTTCTGCATGGGATTCTACGTATCCGGACGGTAAGATTGCGGCACTGCCTACAAGATCGACATGCTGGCTATTGTTCTATAATGCAGATCTTCTGAAAAATGCAGGAATTGAAATGCCAAAACAGCCCACATGGGATGATTACAGAAAGATGACCAAAGAATTGACGAAAGACGACGGATCCCAATACGGAGGGTGCTGGGTTGACTGGTTCATTTATCAGGATCTTGCAACCCAGAAGGGAACCTATATTATTGATGATGATATCTCCGATGTACAAGCATCTCTGGAATATTTAAATACATTGTTAAATGAAGATAAATCACATACACCGATAGCCGAAATCAAATCTAACGATTCCAAATATCTGGCAGATTTTGAAAACGGTACCGTCGCAATGATGCCAAATTGAGAATGGCTTATCAATATGCTGCTTACCGATGAAAAAGACGGAAAGACAGATGTGAACTGGGATGTCGCACCAATGCCTGTGGCAGAAGGAATGGAGGCCGGAACAACCTGGGGGGCTTTTCAGTTCGCAGGTATACCCAAATCAGCAAAACATCCAGAGGAGAGTTATGATTTTCTTCAGTATCTGTGCAGTGAAGGCGGGGCAGAAGTGCTTCCAAAATACGGAATGCTGCCAGCGTATGCAAGTGAAAAAGCACAGGATATTTTTGACGAGTCTGTAGGGAACGAAAATGCATCCGAAATCCTGTTTAACGCTAAAAAAGTTCCGGAAGCCCCGTCATACAGTAAATACAATGAGATTCTTACGGCATTTACAGAACATGCAGAGCTGTATTTAAATGGTGAAAAGAAAATAGATGAGACAATGAAAAATTTTGAAAAGCAGAGGAAAGGCATTATGGAACAGTAACGCACGCCTGGATCTGCAGATACGGCAAAATGTGGGGGAAGTGATCAGATATGAATTGCTTCCCTCTCATTCACTAAGAGAGGATAGAAGTTATGGCAAAAAATAAAACAATGAAAAAATATCTGGAGGGATACCTTTATATTCTCCCCAATTTTATCGGATTTTTTGTATTTATGGCAGTTCCGATTATTATGGGATTCGTCATATCTTTGACGGATTACAATGGATTTAACCAGTTTAATTTCGTAGGGATTAAGAACTATCTGAATATGTTTAAGGATGAGTATTTCAGAGTTTCACTTTGGAATAACATTCTATATACACTTGTAACTGTGCCTGGTACTGTGGTGGCTGCACTTTTGCTTGCGGTAGGGGTGAATAAAGGGATCCGGGGGACAAAGCTGTTCCGTACATTATTCTTTCTGCCGACAATCAGTTCAATGGTAGCTGTCGGGATTGTGTGGGCAGCCATATTCAATCCGAATTCAGGTCCGGTGAATATGTTTCTGAAGGGGATTGGAATTACAAACGTGCCGATGTGGCTGACTTCATCGAAGACAGCCCTTCTTACAATTATGATTATCGCAATCTGGAAACAGGCAGGCTACTATATGATTATTGTACTTGCGGGGCTGCAGTCGATTCCCGGACAGTTGTATGAAGCTGCTTCGATTGACGGTGCGAATGGGTTTGTGAAATTCTTTAAGATTACGCTGCCGATGCTTTCGCCGACGATGTTTATGGTAATTATTCTGAATATCATCAGTTCTTTCCAGGTATTTGACCTTGTCAATATCATGACCGGTGGCGGGCCGGGCAGGTCTACGAATGTACTTGTCTTTCGGATCTACCAGGAAGGCTTTCAGAATATGAAGTTTGGCTATGCGTCTGCAATGGCATATTTCTTATTTCTTATTGTATTAGTCATTACCCTGATACAGTTCCGTGGACAGAAGAAGTGGGTCAATTACATGTAAAATGCCAGAAGGAGAGAAAAGAATGAAAAATTCAATGAATGTAAGAAAGACGGTCCGGCACGGAATACTTTTTGCGGTCATGCTGCTTGTAGGTGTCTGTATGGTTATCCCATTTATCTGGACGTTATCATCCTCATTTAAAAATAACAATGAAATATTTACATACCCCATCCGATGGATTCCTGAGATCTTCCGTATATCCAATTATAAGGAAGTCTGGTCAAAGATTCCTTTTATGACATATTATCTGAACACAGTGAAACTGTCTGTCATTGTAACACTGGGACAGGTTCTGACATGTTCTCTTGCGGCATATTCTTTCAGCAAACTGAAGTACCCTGGAAGAGATAAGATCTTCCTCTGCTATCTGGCAACGTTGATGGTGCCATGGCATGCAATAATGATTCCACAGTTCATTATTATCAAGTATCTTGGACTGAATGATTCTCACTGGTCATTGATTCTGATTAATCTCTTCAGTGCATTTGGGGTATTTTTATTGAGACAGTTTATGCTTGGGATACCAGAAGAACTTTCAGAAGCTGCAAGAATGGATGGGTGTGGAAACTTTAAAATCTATTCCAGAATCGTGCTTCCGATGTGCAAGCCGGGAATTGCAACGCTTGTAGTATTTACGTTTAACTTTATGTGGAACGATTACATGGCACCGATGATTTATCTGACCTCGGATCAGTTGAAAACAATTCAGATTGGGCTTGCTGCATTCAGGTCCCAGTATGGATCAGAGTATGGCCTGATTATGGCAGGGACAGTGTGTGCATTGATCCCCATGCTGATCATTTTCTGTGTGGGTCAGAAATATCTCGTGGAAGGGATTGCCTTCTCAGGGTTGAAAGGATAAGAAATATGGCATTTCAGGACAAAATAAATAAAATTCTGTATGGCGGAGATTACAATCCCGAACAGTGGGACAGGGATATCTGGGAACAGGATATGAAGCTTCTCAAAGAAGCCGGAATCGATATCGTTACTTTAAATGTATTCAATTGGGCAATGCTCCAGCCAGATGAGGAAACCTATGATTTCACAATGCTTGATGAGACAATAGAACGCGTGTCCGGAGAAGGGATGTACATCTGTCTGGCTACATCTACAGGTGCGCATCCAGCGTGGATGGCGAGAAAATATCCGGATATTCTAAGGACAGAGTTTAATGGAATGAAGAGAAAGTTCGGGGGCAGACACAATTCCTGCCCAAACAGCCCCACATTTCAAAAATATTCCGTACGGCTTGCCGGAGAACTTGCCAGAAGATATCAGAATCAGGAGAATATCCTTCTGTGGCATGTGAATAATGAGTTCGGCGGCGCCTGCTATTGTGAGAACTGTGAAAAAGCCTTCCGGGTGTGGCTGAAAAAGAAATATCGGACAATTGAGAGACTGAACCGGGAGTGGAATACACATTTTTGGGGACATACATATTATGACTGGGATGACATCGTACTGCCGAATCTGTTAAGTGAACATTTTGAGGAAGAAAGGAGTATGCATCAGGGAATGACGCTTGATTATATGAGGTTTAACTCTGATAGTATGCTTAAGAATTATAAAGAGGAAGCAGCGGAAATTAAAAAGTATCTTCCGAATGCGGTGGTAACGACGAACCTGATGGGTACCTATAAGCAGCTGGATTATAAGAAATGGGCAGACGCCATGGATATCATATCCTGGGATAACTATCCGCAGTATAAGGCAGATCCAGCACTGACCGCAATGAATCATGAACTGATGAGGGGAATCAAAGGAGGAGATCCGTTCCTTCTGATGGAGCAGACGCCAAGTGTTACGAATTGGCTTGCGGATAACGGGCTGAAACGCCCGGGCGTGATGAGGCTTATAAGCTTTCAGGCAGTTGCGCATGGTGCAGACACTGTCATGTTCTTTCAGATGAGAAGATCACCGGCCGGATGTGAGAAGTTCCATGGAGCGGTGATTGACCATGTGGGAACGAACCGGACAAGAGTTTACCGCGAGTGCGCGGCATTGGGAGGTGAACTGTACAGGTTAGGAGACACAATGACAGGAGCCAGAGTTCATGCAGATACGGCCATGATTTTTGACTGGGATACATGGTGGGCGGTCGAATGTTCTGCCGGACCAAGTACGAGGCTTCGGTATACAGAAGAGTTTTTTCAGTATTATGAAGCCCTGCATTATAATAATATTGCAGTAGATATTATCGGGATGGAAGATGATTTTACAAAGTATAAATGCGTCATTGCACCTCTTTTCTATATGGTGAAAGGGGATGTGGACGAACGGATGAAAAAATACGTAAAGAGTGGCGGAAGAATTGTCTTCACTTATATGAGCGGATATGTGAATGAAAATGATTATATTACGGTGGGAGGCTATCCGGGGAAACTGCGGGAAATGGCTGGTATCTGGGCAGAAGAGATTGATGCACTGGCAGAAGAGGATGCCAATGAATTTCAGTTTGGAGGGGAAGATTATAAAGCCACGCTGCTCTGTGATATCCTTCATCTGGAAGGAGCCCAAGCTCTTGCGTCTTATGAGAAAGATTTCTATAAAGGAACCCCTGTAATTACAGAGAATTATTATGGAAATGGAAAAGTGTATTATGTAGGAACAAGGTCAGAACGGAGGTTCTACCGAAAGTTCTTAGAAGGAATCTGCGAAGAATGCGGAATAGAACCTGTACTGAAAGGCGGGGAGGGAATTGAAATTACGAAGCGGAGCAAAGAGGGGAAACACTATTATTTTCTTCTGAACCATGCAGCGGAAACAAAGGAATTTGAAGTTCCCTTTTCCGGCACAGAACTTTTGGGACAATCAGAAATCCACAGGGGACAGCGGATTACACTGAAACCTTATGACGTATTCATTTTGGTAGAAAAGCGAGGATAATATATGAAGCAGATGGAATTGGAAAGCTTATTAAATGATATGAGTCTGGAAGAAAAAATCGGGCAGATGCTTCAGATTACCGGGGACTTTTTTTCAGAAGATTCCGCTGTGGTGACGGGGCCTGAGCAAAAGATTCCGATCACAAAAGAATACAGCAGCCTGGCCGGCTCTGTACTTGGTGTGATGGGAGCCGGGAATCTGAAACGTATACAGAAGAAGTTTATGAAACAGCATCCACATCATATTCCGCTTTTATTTATGCTGGATATTGTGAATGGGTATAAGACGATCTATCCGATTCCTCTGGCACAAGGTGCGATGTTTGAACCTGAGTTATCCAGACGATGTGCAAGGATGGCTGCAGAGGAAGGTTCTGCGGCGGGGATTCATGTGACATTTTCCCCAATGGCGGATCTTGTAAGAGACGCCAGATGGGGACGTGTGATGGAATCTACCGGGGAGGATGTCTATCTGAATTGTCTTTATGCAGAAGCGATGACGAAAGGATATCAGGGAAATCTAAAAGATCCGGATACTATGGGTGCATGCATCAAGCATATCGCAGGATACGGGGCAGCAGAAGGGGGCAGAGAATATAATACAGCAGAGATTTCAGAACATACTTTCCGGGAGTTTTATCTTCCGGCTTATGAAAGTGCTGTGAGGGCAGGAAGCGTGATGGCGATGACAGCCTTTAATACCGTTAATGGAATTCCGGCTACGATACATAAGCAGCTGATGAGGCAGATTCTGCGAAAAGAGATGGGATTTGAAGGAGTGCTGATTTCGGACTATTCTGCAATCAGTGAGACTGTAATGCACGGGGTGTCCGAAGATTCTAAAGACGCTGCGTTGCGTGCACTTCAGTCGGGGGTGGATATCGACATGATGTCCGGTGCATATCCGGCATATCTGAAGGAGCTGGTTGAAGATGGAAGAATAGAGGAGTCATTCATTAATGAAAGTACTCTTAGAGTTCTGGAACTGAAAAATAAGCTGGGACTTTTTGAGAATCCATACAGAGGGGCAGATGAGGAAAGGGAGAGGAAGGAATTTTTAAGCAAAGAGCACAGAACGCTTGCAAGAACGGCGGCATCCAGATCTTTCGTACTTTTGAAAAATGAGAATCAGATTCTTCCGCTGCAGAAAGGGATAAAAACAGCATTCATTGGACCCTATACAGACTGTCAGGAAATAATGGGCAGCTGGTCATTTGCCGGGGATACGAAAGATGTAGTGACCATAAAAGAAGCTGCATTGCAGGTAATGGAGAAAGGGCAGGCAGTATATTGCCAGGGATCACAGATACTGCCCAATGAGACAAAACTTGTAGGTTTTGACGGATTCTGTAATCCAAAGCTTAGTGAAGTTAAACTTCAGGAGATGAAACAAGAGGCAGTGGAAGCGGCAAAATGGGCGGAGGTTGTTGTTATGACGGTCGGCGAACACTATCTTCAGTCAGGCGAAGCAGCAAGCCGGGGCGAGATAGAAATTCCGGAGATTCAGAAGGAACTGCTGGATCTTGTGTACAGCGTAAATCCCAACATTGTGGCAGTGATATTCAATGGAAGGCCGCTGGATCTAAAACATATTGTCAAGAGGGCGAAAGCGGTTCTGGAAGTATGGATGCCGGGCACAGAGGGAGGCCATGCAATTCTGGATGTGCTGACAGGAAAATACAATCCGTCCGGAAAGCTTCCGATGAGTTTTCCATATGCTGTCGGTCAGGTTCCGGTTCACTACGACCATTATCAGACGGGCAGGCCATATACAAAAGAAAGTAAAGAACGATATCTGTCCAAGTACCTGGATATGCCAAATGATCCGCTGTATCCGTTTGGCTATGGGTTAAGTTATACCCAGTTTTTAATTTCACCAGTAGTTCTGGAGCAGGAAGTGATGAAGGAAAAGCAGACAATCCGGGTATCTGTGACGGTGGAAAATATTGGAAGTATATATGGGGAAGAAGTAGTTCAGCTTTATGTCAGGGATATTAAAGCCAGTATAGCAAGACCGGTAAAACAGTTAAAAGGGTTCCAGAAGATCTTTCTGGAGCCGGGAGAAAATAGAGAGGTTGTGTTTGAACTTACGCAAGAAATGCTGTCTTTCTCGAATGGAGATGGAATAAGGCGGTGTGAACCAGGTGAGTTTGAGATTTATATAGGGAACAGCAGTGATACGAAGAACAAAGCAGTATTGACCAAAGAATAAAGGGGGAAGAATCATGCAGTTTTCAAATGGATTCTGGCTGATGAAAAAAGGGTATCAGTGTTTTTCGCCGGCAGAAGTATATTTTACGAAGATGGAAAAAGAGTGTGTGACAATTACCACTCCAACGAAAAAAATTGTCTCGCGGGGAGATACACTCCAGGGTGTGAATCTGACAATCAAATTGACAGCACCAATGCCGGAAGTCATCAGAGTTTCGGTATGCCACCACAAGGGAGTGAAACAGAGAGGGCCGAAGTTTGAACTGAATCTTTCGGAAACAGGCTGTATGGAAGCAGAAGAAGACAGCTCGAAGGTCAAGGTTACAAGCGGAAGCTTATGTGTGACTGTGTGCAAAGAAACCTGCAGTATGACGTTTGAAAGATCCGGTGAAATCATTGCAAAGACAGGGCCAAAAGATCTTGCATACATACGGGGAGAATGGCAGGGGGATGCCTATGCGGAAGCTGGGCAGCCGGCATATATGAGGCAGCAGCTGTCACTTTCAGTAGGGGAACTTGTATATGGGCTTGGAGAACATTTTACGGCTCTTGTGAAAAATGGACAGTCGCTTGACATGTGGAATGAAGATGGAGGGACATCTACGCAGCAGTCTTATAAAAATATTCCGTTTTATTTATCCAACAGGGGATATGGAGTATTTGTCAATCACACGGGAAAAGTATCCTTTGAAGCAGCCACAGAGCATGTTGCCAGAATGGAGTTCTCTGTTGGGGGAGAAGAACTGGATTATTTCTTTATTAATGGGCCTTCGATGAAAGAAGCGCTGGTGAGATATACAGATCTGACAGGAAAGCCGTCACTTCCGCCGGCCTGGACGTTTGGTCTTTGGCTTTCTACTTCTTTCACGACAGATTATGATGAGAAGACTGTGATGAGTTTCATTGAAGGTATGCAGGAGAGAGGAATTCCGCTTCGTGTATTTCACTTTGACTGCTTCTGGATGAAAGAGTTCCACTGGTCTGATTTTCTCTGGGATGAGAGGGTATTTCCTGATCCGGAAGGAATGCTCGCACGAATCAAAGAAAAAGGTCTGAATGTGTGCGTTTGGATTAACCCATACATTGCGCAGGAGTCGAGGCTGTTTGACGAAGGAATGGAACGGGGATATCTCCTGAAGAGAAAAAACGGCGACGTATGGCAATGGGATATGTGGCAGCCGGGAATGGCAGTCGTGGATTTTACGAATCCGGATGCAAGAAAATGGTTCAGTGAAAAACTTGAAATATTGCTGGATATGGGTGTGGACTGTTTCAAGACGGACTTTGGGGAACGGATTCCGGTGGATGTAGAGTATTTTGATCATTCAGATCCGGTGAAAATGCATAATTATTATACATATCTATACAATCAGACTGTATTTGAACTGTTGGAGAAAAAACGTGGTAAAGGTAACGCGGTACTTTTTGCCAGATCTGCGACAGCAGGCGGACAGAAATTCCCTGTCCACTGGGGCGGGGACTGCTGGTCGGATTATGAGGCAATGGAACAAAGTTTAAGAGGGGGACTTTCGCTGACGATGTCAGGCTTCGGTTATTGGAGTCATGATATTGGAGGATTTGAAGATACTTCAACCGCAGATGTCTACAAACGGTGGGCAGCATTTGGTCTTCTCTCTTCACACAGCCGGCTGCATGGAAGTACTTCTTACAGAGTACCGTGGGTCTACGATGATGAGGCTGTAGAAGTTGTAAGGAAATTCACGAGGCTGAAAAACAGGCTGATGCCATATTTGTTTACACAGGCTGTAACTACGTCCAGGACCGGAGTACCTATGATGCGGGCGATGGTTCTAGAGTACACACAGGATAGAAACTGCAGCTATCTGGACAAGCAGTATATGCTGGGAGACAGCCTTCTGGTGGCACCTGTGTTCAATGAACAGAGCAGAGCAGAGTATTATCTGCCGGAGGGAAGGTGGACCAATCTGCTGACAGGAGAAGTGAAAGAGGGAAGAACCTGGTACGAAGAATATCAGGATTATAAGTCCATTCCGTTATATGTAAGAGAAAACACAATTCTTCCGTTCGGCAGCTGCGAGGAAAAACCAGACTATGATTACCTTGAAAATCTGGAACTTCGAATTTATCTGATCCAGGAGGACGCAGAAACGAAACAGACAGTTTACAGTCAGGATGGGATACCGGTACTTACGGTTTCTTTGACAAGAACCGGAAGAGAAATCAAGATAGAACTTTCCAAAGAGCAAGAAGTGATGCTGCGTTTTGTAAATCAGAAACTTTCCCAAGTTTCAGGAGGAGTTCTCACAATTGATGGGATGGACAATATTCTGAACATTAGTGATAAAGTTACAAAGGTATATTTGGAGGAAGAAGCATGCAGTTTGTAAAAGTTAAAGGTGATCGTTTTTACTGTGGGGAAAAGGAAATGTTTTTTACCGGGCTAGGTGTCGGTTCCTGGCTGAACCTGGAGCACTTTATGCTTGGAATCCCAACCCCTGAAAAACAGATCAGAGAATCGTTTTGTGAGATTTTCGGAAAAAAGAATAGTGAACAATTTTTTGATGAATTTGTATATGATTTTTTAGGTGAGGAGGATTTTCAGTTTCTGAGGGATACAGGGATTAATCTGATCCGTGTTCCGTTCCATTATGGTTTATTTATCGATGATAAAGAACCGGAGAAACTCAGGGAGAAAGGATTTGAATATTTTGACAGGCTTTTAAAGTTTTGCACAAAATATGAAATATACCTGCTTCCGGATCTTCATTCAGTACCGGGAGGCCAAAATCCGGATTGGCATTCAGATAACCAGACAGGTACGCCACAGTTCTGGCATTATGGGGTGTTCCAGGAGCATGCAGTGAAACTATGGAAGGCTATTGCCGCCCGGTATAAAGGAGAACCATATCTTTTAGGCTATGATCTGCTCAATGAACCATATCTGATGCCGGCAGAGAAAGGCAGAATTCAGAAATTTTATGAGAAAGTGACAGCAGCAGTCAGGGAAGTGGATCAGAACCATATTTTGTTTTTGGAAGGGGACCACTTTGCGATGGATTTCTCGGCAATTGAAGAACTGAAAGATGAACAGACTGCGGTGACATTTCATTTCTATCCAACAGTGTGGGAGTCTGAGCTTTGTGATATTAACTATCCGAGAGAGAAAAGGCGTGAAATATTCGAAGACCGGTTTAAAAAAATGATCGTGGGTATGACACGCTTTGGGCGGCCATTATTATGTGGTGAAGCTGGTTATGATATAGCTGGTAATAATCTGCAGCACGTGATGGAAATGGTAGAGGATACACTGGATCTTTTTGCGAAATATAAAGTTTCCTGGACTTTGTGGTGCTATAAAGATGCCGGTTTTATGGGGATCGCCTATCCGGACGCTCATTCGCTGTGGATGGAATTTGCAGATGAAATTCATAAATATTGGACACACTATCTGGAAATGGATATGGGCAGAAAGATTGTTGAGGAAATGAGCGATATGTTCCCGGGCGAAGTGTCAGAGGAATTGAAATACCAGCTTCAGTTCCGTCAGAGAGCACTGCTTTTTACACTTCAGAAAGAACAGATATTGAAACCTCAGTTAAAGCGCTGGGGATGGGAAAAAGTGAGAAAGATGCCGGAATCGTTTTTGTTTAAAAATGGAAATTATTATAAAGAATACCAGGAATTACTGAAAAAATATACCTATGCAATGCAGAGAATTTAAAGACAGTTGCTATGTGTGAAGTGTGTATGTTTTGGTGCGAATTACAGATACTATACGGACACAGAAAATAAACTGTGAGTTAACAGAGTGTGTTGTAAAAGGAGGTATCTGGAATGTATCAGGAAGCGAAATTCTATATCTGTGAGAAATGTAAGAATATCATCGAAAAAGTAGAGGACGCCGGGGTACCGGTGATGTGCTGCGGAGGACCGATGAAGGAACTGAAGGCGAATACGACAGACGCCGCACAGGAAAAGCATGTTCCGGTTGTAGAAGTAAAAGATCATGTGGCTACTGTAAAAGTAGGAAGTACAATGCATCCGATGGAAGAGGGACATTTTATCGGCTGGATTTATCTGAAGACAAACCATGGAGTGTATAAGAAACAGTTGAAGACGGATAAGGCACCGGAAGCAAAATTCATGCTCTCAGAGGATGAGAAAGTGGAAGAAGTCTATGCATACTGTAATCAGCACGGGCTTTGGAAAGCATAAGTATGAAATATGGGGCTGGCCTTTTTGGGGCCGGCCCCGGTTGGTGTATAAGGATAAATGTTTCATATATGGTTCAGCAGATGACGCCGTTGAGGTAGCATTCCAGAGAACGTCTGATGTTTTTCTCGAAATCTGCATTCCCCTCATGGAGACACCATTCAAATACATTGCCGATGACGATCATGCGGATATCGGTTGTGACTTCTTCGATGGGGTGGGCGAGTGTTACCCGGCCTGCATCAATTGCCCTCTGAAGATAATTCTGGACTGTGACAATCGGGTAGGGGCGTTCTGTGCGGATGGCAGGATTTAATGCCTGATTCTTGGGAGTGTAATAGCTTGACATAAATTCAACCCCCAATTCCCGGCAGTATTCTACGTAATTCAGATAGACATGCACAATCGCGATTTTGGCCTCAGACGCATTGTCAGGAAGGTCAAGCAGATCGGGATTGATGTTCGGCTGATCTTCAATATAATAGGACAGAAGATCGTCCTTTGTCTTGAAATGATGATAAAAGCTGCCGTTCGATACACCGGCTTCTTCGCATATATTTTTGATGGAA
>Ga0192280_1122_pt1 | contig 14456 bp, 8 predicted proteins | sample Koala_Koa24_M3_FD_131249 | JGI IMG/M metagenome (GOLD analysis project Ga0192280, IMG submission 131249) | Enriched cells from koala feces incubated with labeled cellulose particles, San Francisco Zoo, California, United States - Koala_Koa2-4_M3 ... | reverse complement strand
AGAAAAGGGGGAGTTTGTCGCGGTGGTTGGAACAAGCGGTTCGGGAAAGACAACAATTCTGAATCTTGTGGGAGGGCTTGATTACCCGGATGCCGGGGAAGTGATCATCGATGGTCAGGATATTTCCAAAATGAAGCCGGATGAGCTGACGATATTTCGAAGAAGGAAGATTGGATTTATCTTTCAGAATTATAACCTGGTGACTGTCTTGAATGTATACAAAAATATTGTTCTTCCGGTAAAACTTGACGGGAATAAAGTAGATGAGAAATACATTCACCGGATCACGTCAATGCTTGGAATCGATCATAAAATGAAGGCATATCCCAATCAATTGTCGGGGGGACAGCAGCAGAGGGTGGCAATAGCGCGGGCACTTGCGGCGAAACCTGCGATCATCCTTGCGGATGAGCCGACGGGGAACCTGGACAGTAAGACGAGTCAGGAGGTCATGGGACTTCTGAAAATGACGAGCCGCGAATTTCATCAGACGGTGATTATGATTACCCATAATGAAGAGATTGCCCAGCTTGCTGACCGGACAATCCACATTGAAGATGGTAAAATTGTTGGAGGTGAAGAATAATGTTTGAGAACTCCAACAAGGAGATTGTAAAAGAAATTGCACAGGAGACGATGAAAGCTCACAGGCTTCGGAATATGATGGCGTGTTTTGCGATTGGGCTGACAGCGATTCTGATTACGATCGTGTGCGGTGCCGGAATCAGTACGGTCAGAGCCATTAAGACGGAGTCCACTATGAATCCGGGGCCGGGGACGAACGGCGCAGGTATCTCGGGCGGCCTGGATGTTCTTTCGAAAGTCAGGGCACAGGATGAAGTGGAATGGGCAGATATTGCAAGGCCGTGTTCTGAGGGAACACCCCATAACCAGGAGTTTGCAGGGCTTACGCTGAAACTTCTGGGAGTCAGTGACACTTATTATGGGCACAACTACGTGGATCTGATTGCCGGGCAGTATCCAAAGAACAGCAGAGAGATTCTTATGTCCGATACTCTGGCCAAAAAGATTGGGCGAAAGATGACTCCGGGCCAGAAGATGACGCTGAATCTGGCTGTCATCAGGAATGGGCAGCAGGCAGTGGAGCCGGTGGAAGTCACAATTGCAGGGTTTTATAAAAATCCGCTCAGTGCGATTGAAAATTATGAAGAGGTTTATACTGCCGAAGATTTCCCGGATGTCTATAATCCGGAGCTGGGAGACAGTAACAGTAAGATTTTCACAAAACTGTCTGCGGTCACATCTTCCACATCAGACAGTGAGCTTAGCGAAATGTTATCGGAACTGAATGACAAAGTGGGAGGTACAGGTGCTTTTTGGATTATGTCAGATCATTTTTCCATCACCATATATTATGGGGCGGCAGCAATTCTATTACTGATCATCGCCTGCGGATATTTTCTCATTTATAATATATTTTATATCTCTATTGTAAATGATATCCGGTTTATGGGAAATATGAAGACGATCGGTATGACCGGAAAGCAGATCCGGGTCATGCTGGGATACCAGATACAAAGGCTTGGTGCCGCAGGAACAGCTGTGGGAGTACTGGCAGGAACACTGATCAATATCTATGTAATACGGTTATGCAGAATGCTTGATTATACATTTTCACAGTTCTATGAGACGAGGATCAGCCTGATTATGGCAATTCCTGCGGCGGTAGTATTCTCTGCGGCGACCGTATGGATCAGCAGCAGAAAAGCGTTGTGCCTTGCATCGAGGGTTTCACCGGTGGAAGCAGCACGTTTCCGCACAGGAGGCAGGAAAAAGACCGTATTTGCAGTGGTATCTTTTGCATTGAGCGGAATTTTGTTCTGCGTACTGTATACAACGATGATCGGATATGATACCGAATATATGGTGAACCGGATGAACGAGGCAGATTTCAGGGTGTACCAGTATCATGCAGACCAGGTGATGGAAGAACCGTATCAACCTTTGGAGAGTCAGCTTTCTGATCAGCTGGAATCATTAGATTTTGTGGAAGAATGCTACGCATATTATAAGCCACGGGATTTTAGGGAAATATCAGATATGGGACTCTACGATGAATCCATGGGCAAGGTAAAATTTGAAGGAAAGCTTAAAGAAGTCATTGAGAAAGAGTATCAGGAGAGCGGCAGTGAGATTTATGGTGTTCTTCCTGATGGGAACTATGAGATTGGGATTATGGGAATGGAAGCAGAGGCCCTTCCGATGGAAGCAAAGCAGCTGAATATTTTTGACGGGGAACTAGATTCCCGGAAATTTGCAGAGGGTAATTACCTGATCTATCAGCCTTCTGACGGCTGGGGGCAGCCTTCAGATTACCAGTATGATATACTGAAGGCGGGAGAAGAAATTGAGATTTCGTTTTATAACGATCAGGCACAGGAGTATGTAACGAGAACATTTACCGTACTGGCTGTTGTAGGAGGAATGACGGATAACTATGCGGGAGAACTGGCGGCTTCAGTCACACAGCTTGTGATAAATAACAGGACATTCCGAGAGATTTATGGAAACAGTGCAGATAAGATGCTCTCAAGTGTCCGGATCAATACGTCAGGCGGTCATGTGAAAGAACAACAGAAGGCTATTGACCAGATAGCGGCAGAGACATTCAATTCCCAGGTCAGAGTGACTTCAAAATATATGACAAGGATCAGCCAGGAGGCACAGAAAGCGCAGAAGACGATGCTTGGGATTTTTGTAGGGCTGATCTTTGGATTTATCGGGATGGCGAATATTGTCAATACTCTTGTGACAGGAGTATTATCAAGGAAGATCGAATTTGCGGCGATGCAGTCCATCGGAATGACCAGCCGTCAGATGACGGGGAATATCTGCAGGGATGGCATGAAAATGGTTCTGGTCAGCCTTCTGGTGATGATTCCGATTGGATATATCGTAGGGAAAGCGGTGGCGGATCCGCCGGTATCCACCGGATTTGTGCCAGGAGTATATGCGCAGGCAGCAGGTATGGTTCTTTTGGCGGGTGTGATACTGTCTGTTCTGACTTCCGTGATCCTGACAAAGTTTTTGAATAAAAAGGCTGTGGTTGAGCGGCTCAGGGAAGCAGAGTAGCGTTTGACGGAAAAGGAGAAGATCATGTACCGGATTCTGGTGGTGGAGGATGACGATATTCTGAGAAATGGGATCGTATATGCATTAAAAAAAGAAAACTATGAGACAGTGACGGCCGGGTGTCTTGGGGAGATTCAGGAAGTGATGGATGACCGTGTAGATGCAATACTGCTGGATGTTACGCTGCCGGACGGGGACAGCAGGGATTACCTGCTGAAGCTTCGAAAGAAGAACCAGATCCCGGTCATCTTTCTGACAGCAAGAGATACGGAAAGAGATATGATCCAGGGGTATGATGCGGGAGCGGATGACTATATTACGAAACCATTTTCTGTACCTCTTCTGATAAGACGGCTCAAGGCAATGCTTAGAAGAATGGGGCAGGAGCATGATGTGAAATACTGTGCCGGGGATCTGGTGTATGATTTTGAACATAAGATCCTGAAGAAGGCAGGGGAGGAGATTCCCCTCAGCAGGACAGAAATCAAACTGCTGGAAGTACTGATTCAGAACCGGAACCAGGTTCTGACATGGGAAGTACTGCTTGACAGGATCTGGGATATTGATGGAAATTTTGTGGATAAGAATACGTTAAGCGTAAATATTGCAAGACTCAGGGAAAAGATGGAAGATGACAGAAAGAATCCAAAGTGGATCGTCAATGTTTTTGGAATCGGATATAAATGGAGTGACAAAGATGCCGGATAATAGAAAGAGAATAAAGAGAATCGTAATTTTTGCAGCAGGGATAGGGGGAATATCCCTGCTTGTATTTTTGTTTTATGTTTACAGTGTAAGAGAAGTCAGGGTCTGGTTTTTTGCAGGGTATGGAATATGGAACTTTCTTGTATTTTCTGCAGCATACATTTTCATCTCAAGGGAAGTCAGTCATGTGATGAGAGAAGTGGATGATTGTATACAGAGTCTGATAGACGGTGAACCGGTACTAAAGTTTTCCATGCAGGAGGAATCTCTGCTTGGGAAATTCCAGATGCAGATTGTAAAATTGTACCAGATGATGAATGGGGCAAGGGAGACGGAGGAAAAAATACGGAAGGAAATGAGTGAGATTGTCTCGGATCTGGTGCATCAGGTAAATACACCCCTTACCAATATTCAGATGTATGCAGGCTTTCTGATTCAGGAGGATTTGCCAAAAGAAGAAAGGGCACAGATCAGTGAAGTCATATCGTCCCAGGTGGAGAAACTGGGATGGTTCGCGGAAGGATTCAGCAAGACAGCACGCCTGGAAGATGATGTGATGCAGATTGTGCCCAAGGTGCAGCCAATCCTTGATATGGTGCTTTCTGCGGTTGACCAGATTGCCTTAAAGGCGTCAGAAAATGGAAATGAAATTGTGCTTTTGGGGCGCCAGGATATCTGTGCAGCTTATGACAGGCGGTGGAGTGAGGAAGCGCTTTTTAATCTTTTGGATAATGCTGTGAAGTATGGGATAAAAAATACACCGGTTACGGTAGAAATGTCGGAGTATGATATGTTTGTCAGGATTGATGTGACCAATTGCGGGGGTGTAATTCCAAAAGAGGATTATAATAAAATATTCAACCGATTTTACAGAGGCAGAAACGCGGCACTGGTGAAGGAGGGGGTCGGTCTTGGGTTATATCTGACCAGAAAAATTATCACAGAACAGGGTGGATATGTAAAAGTTGGAAACAATGGACAGAAAGGAAATGTTTTTACGATATTTCTGAGACGCCGGTAATTTATCATTGCTGGTGAGACGTTTGTTATCCCGGGACATACATTGTGCGCATTATGGTAATCCTTTTGTTGTAAGAACGTATGGAATATGTTATTATAACAATAACTGTTATTATTATTGGTATATTTTGGAAAGGATAATGCGCATGGAGATTGTAAAAAGAAATGGCCAGCAAGAAGAATATAGTAAAACGAAAATTAAAAATGTAATCCGCAGGGCGTTCGACAGTGTGAATGAATCTTATACGGAAGAAGAACTTCTCTCTGTCACAGACGCTGTGGAGGAGAAGATACAGAAACTGGCCCTGCAGGGAGGAATGCTTCAGGTAGAACAGATTCAGGATCAGGTAGAAATGACATTGACAGAGCGCAATTATTACATGGCGCTGAAAAGTTTTATTCTTTACAGGGAGGAGAGGACGAGACGGAGGAAGTCGAGGCAGGAGCTTTTGGGATTCTTTGAAGAGTTTGAAGGGATCGATAAGATTTTCAGGGAGATACAGAAAGAGTATCAGGAAGAAGCGTATCAACTGGATCATCTGTTGATGAAATACCGTACATTTATGAAAGAGGATATGCCCAGACGGGAGCGGCTGGAGATGCTGATTAAAGCGGCGGTAGAGCTTACGGCGTCAGAGGCACCAAAATGGGAATTCATTGCAGCCAGATTTCTCATGTTTCAATTTCAATGGGATGTGAAAATTCATGAATCGACATTTGGAATTCATGGATTTTATGACAAAATCTCATGGCTTTCGGAAGAAGGACTTTATGGAACCTATATTTTAGAAGGTTATTCGAAAAGCGAAATTGAAGAGTTTGAGACCTATATTGTGGAAGAACGGAATCACCTGTTCAATTATTCGGGACTACAGCTTCTTTTAAAGAGGTATGTAATCAGGAGCCATGAAGGGAGGGGGCTTGAGACGGTACAGGAAATGTTCCTTGGCATTGCGATGCATCTCGCGTTAAAGGAGCAGTCTGGCAGAAAACTTTGGGTGAAAAGATTCTATGATATGCTCAGTACATTGAAAGTTACAATGGCAACGCCGACACTTTCAAATGCCAGAAAACCGTATCATCAGCTGTCCTCGTGTTTTATCGATACTGTGCCTGACAGTCTGGACGGAATTTACAGAAGTATTGATAATTTCGCCAGAGTCAGCAAGTTCGGCGGAGGAATGGGCCTGTACTTTGGAAAGGTGAGGGCAGCAGGAAGTGATATCCGTGGATTCAAAGGTGCGGCAGGTGGTGTGATCCGCTGGATCAAGCTTGCCAATGACACGGCGGTTGCAGTAGACCAGCTGGGCGTCCGGCAGGGAGCCGTTGCAGTGTATCTGGATGTGTGGCATAAAGACCTTCCGGAATTTCTTGCGATTCGGACGAACAACGGAGATGACAGAATGAAGGCGCATGATGTATTTCCAGCGGTATGTTATCCGGATTTGTTCTGGAAAATGGCAAAGGATCATATCGAAGGAGACTGGTACCTGATGTGCCCTCACGAAATACTGAAGGTGAAAGGATATGCCCTGGAGGACTGCTATGGGAAGGAATGGGAAGAGAAATATAATGACTGTGTAAGTGATGCACGGATTCATAAAAGGATTGTCCCAATCAAGGAGATTATCCGGATGATCATCAAAAGCGCAGTGGAAACCGGAACACCGTTTACCTTTAACAGGGACAGGGTGAATGAGGCCAATCCCAACGCCCATAAGGGCATGATCTACTGCAGCAATCTGTGTACGGAAATTGCCCAGAATATGAGTGCAATCGAGTCTGTAGAACAAAGAGTAGAAACGGTAGACGGTGAAACCGTTGTAGTGACGGTGACGAAACCCGGTGAGTTTGTTGTCTGTAATCTGGCAAGCCTGTCGCTTGGAAGAATTGATGTGGATAACAGCGAAGAATTGTGCGAGACGGTGAACAGTGCAGTGAGAGCGCTTGATAATGTTATTGATCTTAACTTTTTTCCGGTTCCGTATGCGAAGATTAACAATGAGGCGTACCGTCCGGTCGGCCTTGGCGTAAGCGGGTACCATCATCTGCTGGCGAAAAAGAAAATACGATGGGAATCAGAAGAACATCTCAAATTTGTGGATGAAGTATTTGAAAACATTAACTATGCAGCTGTGAGGGCCAGCATGGAGACGGCGAGGGAAAAGGGAAGTTACCGGTATTTTGAAGGAAGCGGATGGCAGATCGGAACTTACTTCGAGACACGGGGCTATACAAGTGAGCGGTGGCAGAAGCTCTCAGAAGATGTGAAAAAATATGGGATGCGCAATGGATACCTGATGGCTGTGGCACCGACGAGTAGTACGAGCATGATCGCAGGAACCACGGCAGGGCTTGATCCTGTCATGGACCGGTATTTTCTGGAGGAAAAGAAAAATGCGCTTGTCCCAAGAGTAGCGCCGGATCTGTCTCCTGAGACATTCTGGTATTATAAAAGTGCTCATCATATGAACCAGGAATGGTCTGTCAGAGCCGGGGGAATCAGGCAGAGACATATTGATCAGGCGCAGAGTATGAATTTATATATTACGAATGACTACACATTCCGGCAGGTGCTGAAGCTTTATATTCTGGCATGGGAGTGCGGCGTCAAGACGATCTATTATATCCGGTCAAAAAGTCTGGAAGTGGAGGAATGTGAAGTATGTTCCAGTTAAATGAGGAGAGTAAGGAGGGAAAGAGTATGGAAACATTGAAAAGACGGCCGCTTTTTAATCCGGAAGGCGACACAGAGGTAAGGCTTCGGAAAATGGTAGGCGGTAATACAACAAATCTGAATGATTTTAATAATATGAAATATTCATGGGTGAGCGGATGGTACCGGCAGGCGATGAATAACTTCTGGGTACCGGAGGAAATTAATCTGGGCGTTGACGTGAAAGACTATCCAATGCTGACGGAAGCGGAGAGAAGAGCTTATGATAAGATACTTTCTTTTCTGGTATTTCTGGACAGTATCCAGACTGCGAATCTGCCGTCTGTCGGTGAATACATTACGGCAAATGAGGTAAACCTGTGTCTTTCAATCCAGACCTTCCAGGAAGCAGTGCACAGCCAGAGCTACAGTTATATGCTGGATACGATCTGTGAGCCTCAGAAGAGAATGGAGGTATTGTATCAGTGGAAGGATGATAAACTTCTGCTGGAACGGAATACCTTTATCGGGAGGCTTTACAATAAGTTTCAGGAAGAAAAAAGTATGGAGGCATTTACACGCACCCTGATAGCGAATTATATTTTAGAAGGTATTTATTTCTACAGCGGATTCATGTTTTTCTATAACCTTGGAAGAAATCATAAAATGCCGGGGTCGGCACAGGAAATCCGCTATATTAACCGGGATGAGAACACACATCTCTGGCTCTTCGGCAGCATCATACATGAGCTTATGAAAGAAGAGCCGGAAATGTTCACAAAGTCTAAGATTGACGATTACCGTGATATGATCTGGGAAGGATGTGAGCAGGAAATCCGCTGGGGCGCCTATGTAATAGGAGATGACATTCAGGGACTTACAAAAGAAATGATCTCTGACTATATTATGTATCTGGGAAATTTAAGATGTTCAGCACTCGGTTTTCCGCCGATCTATGATGGACATGAAGAAGAACCGGAAAGCATGAAATGGGTGTCACAATACAGTAATGCAAATATGATTAAAACCGATTTCTTCGAAGCACGAAGTACCGCTTATGCTAAAAGCAGTGCCCTCGTCGATGACCTCTAAACGCTGTATCAGCCTTACAAAAGAAACCTCAGAGCCCCTCCGCAAGTTTACTTACAGACGGGCATCTGAGGTTTTTCGTATACCAAGCCTGGTACTGATCTGGAACAAAGGTTTTACCAGTATTTCTCGACGAATTCCCTGGCCTTTTCCAGTGACAGGGATGATTTCTCTGTAATGCGGGTAATGGTGTCTTCTGGGGTAAGTCCAAGGTCCCGGCAGGTTGTTACAAGGATTTCAAGGCCTTGCTCAAGGCCCTTTTCGAGGCCCTTCTCAAGCCCTTCGTTCCATCCAGCCTGTTTGCTCATGCGCATAAAATGATTATGATCCCGGATTGCTTTTTCCCGTGCTTCATATTCCAATCTTTTTTCCTCATCCGCACTGATCCGTTCCAGATTTTCACATGCTTTTTTTATATATGGATTATCTGCTGATGCCATGTCCAATTCCTCCTTTGTTTCGGCGTTGATAAACTGCATCCATTTGAATAGCTCCGTTTGGGGATAGTCATGTTTTGCAAGTTTTGGAAGTTCCAGCGTATGGAATTCCCATTTATCACTATAGATCTGATGTCGGCTGTCTTCCCATAAGTGGAAACGAGAATAAAATTCTTCCGAGTTGAAAAGTTCGAAGTCCAATATCCCGATATGAATGCATTTTTTCAGTTCTGAGTAATCGTCGCCTTCTTTGATTTGTTCTGTAAACATCTTTCCGAGATAGAACATTGTACGTTCTGCCCAGTATTCAGTAGATGCAATCTGAATCTCAATGTCAATCTGTATGTTGCTGTTTAACAAAACCCGTACATCAAGAATTCCAAGTTTATCCTCTTTTATTGATTTTCTGAGATGTGTTGGAAGAAGTAAAGCCTCTTGAATTTCATCGAATTTTATTCCGATGACTGCCGCTATAAATGCTTTCCGGACTGTCTCGTCTTCCATCAATTCCTTAAAGCAGAAATCAACCTTTGGTTTCATGAAAAATGTCTGTGTCTTTGTAATACACATATGTTGTCCTCCTTTGTGGTTCCGGACAGAACATATGAAACCTCAGAAAAATCAGGCAGAAGGGTGTCCTATATAATGATGCAGGGGGCTAAAGGTATTTTGCCCCGGCATTATATAATATATTATATCCCGTCAGCAGAGTCTTCTCAATCGAAAAAGCAGTTTTATATTCTGTCTGGAAATATTTACCTGTAGTTTTGTGGATGCTTGATACAGAGATAAGAATCCTGTGACGATTCTTTGTATCGTTTCTGAAATGTGCGGCAGATTCAGCCAGCTTCAGATAATATAAAAGGGAATCCTTTCATAGATGCGCTTTATTATATAGCCTCCGAAGGAGAATGACAAGCATTTTTTGTTCTCTTTGCAATCGGTCTGTATTTTGGTAGAATATAAAGAATAGAGAGCAGGAGGTGAAAGGGTGATGAAGACAGCAGTGATATGTCCGAAAACATTTGTGCCGAAAATGGAACAGCTGATACCGGAATTTGATTCAATTCAGTTTGAATTTCTTTTGTATGAGGAATATGAGGATGTGGCAGAGATTGTCAAGAGCAGACAGAAACAGTATGGGGGCCTTTTGTTTTCAGGGCTGATCTCCTATTATATTGCCAAGGACTATCTGGATTCGGATACTTTGTATGAGATTTTGCCGCGGTATGAAGGGGAAGTCATGTCGGTGCTTTTAAAGGTCAGTATGATGGGATATGACATTCAGAGGGTGAGCTTTGATACATATTCGAGGAAGACGGTCCAGGAGGCGCTGCGTGAAGTGGGGATTTTTAAAGATGTGGAAGATATCATAGGGATGAAAGAGGCCTATGATGATTATCAGAGCAACCATATGATCTATCATTTTCATAAAAATGCATATATGGAAAAACGGGCAGATGTCTGTGTGACAACGCATAATGAAGTTGCGAGATTACTCTGGAAAGATGGAATTCCCTGTATTAAAAGTGAGCGCACTTACGAGACAGTCCGCCAGGCCGTGCGCCGCCTGGAGCAGAGATATCTGGATGTCCATAATACGCCGAAAGACATTGCGGTGCTCTGCCTTCAGATGCCGGAAGAAGAGTCTCCGGGAAGGCTGACCAACTCAGAATATCAGTATCTCGTTGACCGGATGAAGGTAATGGAGCAGGTTTACCTGTTTGCACAGCAGATTGAGGCTGCCGTTGTGGAGGGGAGCAATCGGAATGTGTATCTTTTTACAACGAAGAAGGTGCTGGTAGAGGTTACGAAACATTATACGAATCTTTTGTTTCTGGAACAGCTGAAGAACAAGATTTTCTGCCGGATCGCAGTAGGAATCGGATATGGAGGAACCATGTTTGAGGCTAAGAAAAATGCACTTTCAGCCATGCAGTATTCCATGCAGTATGACCGAAGTGTGATCTTTATTGCCTATGGGGAGGGGAAAATCGCGGGGCCGATTGAGACGAAGAAAAGCCAGGCGGTCACGACACTTCTTGCAGAGGAGAAACTGGAACAGATTTCGGCGGACAGCGGTGTCAGCATGAGATATCTTCTGAAAATGAAAAATATGATGGAAAAGTACAAGAAGAATACATTTACCTCGAAAGAACTGGCGGAATACTGCGGATTCTCGGTGCGGAATATGGACCGTGTGATTGAAAAACTGATGAGCAGCGGGTATGCGTGCATTTCGGGTATGAGGACGCAGGCAGAGACAGGGCGCCCAAGCAGGATACTTATTTTTTATTTATAGGGCGTGTCCAGCGAAGCTGGACCATACCAGCCGGTGTAAGTCCGGTCACAGTAATCGCCAGTGAGCTGTGTAGCTAAATCCGGTGCGTTGCAGAAATGCAGGGTACTAAGCGGATGGATAACATATCAGAAGATATGGCAATCATGCAGACCGTAACATAAAGTGAATTTTGCCGTGTCGTAAGTAAAACTGTCCGGAAACGGGGAGAAGCGGGGAGGTCGAGCCTTGCCTATTATGGCGAAGACCATGGAAGACAGAAAGAGACTGGAAAACACTGTTGATAATCCCCCGGCATATGGGAAGCGGTATGTATGAAAGGTGTGGTTCGGAACTGGAGAGACCCTACCTGCCACCGGAAGGTAAAATTGTAGCGTATAAGTGAAAGCGAAATCGCGAACAAGGCAGGAGGGAGTCAGAGGGGAACATAGTACCAGAGATAAAGATGACAACAAAACATCTTTTAGGAAAGGATCCCTGCTTCATTCAAGTCTGTAGAGAGGGTAAGTGTGAGAGAATGTCATGAAGACTAACAACTCCAAAGAAAAAGTACGACAACTTCAAAATAGACTATATCTAACAGCCAAGAAAAGCAGTAAGAGACGATTCCATGCATTATATGATAAGGTATACCGACAAGATGTACTGACAGAGGCATGGAAGCGGGTAAGAGCAAACAAAGGTTCAAACGGTGTGGATGGAATCAGAATCGAAGATATAGAAGAACTGGGAATAGAAGGATATCTGGAAGAAATCGAAAGAGAGCTAAAGGAGAACCGATATAAACCAAGCCCGGTGAGACGAGTGATGATACCAAAAGCAGATGGAAGCCAGAGACCGCTGGGAATCCCGACGGTAAAGGACAGAATAGTACAGATGGCCGTAAAAATAGCAATAGAGCCAATATTTGAAGCAGATTTCAAGGAATGTTCCTATGGATTCAGACCAAAGAAGGATGCGAAGCAGGCACTGGAAAGAGTAAGGAAAGACTGCAATAATAAAGGTTACTATGTAATAGATGCGGATATCGAGAAGTTCTTTGACCAGGTAAATCAGGAAAAGTTAATGATAGTGATAGAGCAGCGGATATCAGACAGGAGAATCTTAAAGATAATCCGACAATGGCTAAAAGCCGGAGTCTTGTATGGAAATGTACTGAGAATAAGTGAAATGGGAACAAGCCAAGGTTCGGTGATATCCCCCCTGTTAGCGAACATTTATCTAAATGTATTTGATGGATGGTGGGAACGAAATGGCAGTAAAGTTGGAAAGCTGGTACGCTACGCAGATGATAGTGTGATAATCTGCAAGAATAAAAAGAATGCGGAACATGCAATGAAACTACTGAAATATATCATGTGGAGAATGGATCTGACCCTACATCCTCAAAAGACAAAAATAGTAAATTTGTGGGATGGAAGAGATGGGTTTGATTTTCTGGGGATGCACAACCGAAGGTTTAGCAGACTAAGAAAAGACGGAAGAAGATACGGGGAACTGTATCAGTACCCAAGCAAAAAGGCGATGAAGAAGATGAAGGGGATCATAAAGGAAAATGTCAACCAAAGATTTTTATTGGTGAGGACAGAAGAAGAAATGATACAGATTATGAACCCGAAAATCAACGGATGGCGAAATTATTACAGAACAAAAACAAGCGGGAAATGGCTGAGGTCACTAGACTGGTACATTCTGTGTACATTTGTAAGATGGTATAACAAGAAACACCAGAAAGCACGATATATGAGAAATCTCACAGAGATATCGAAGATACTGCGGACCAAGGGCTTAAAAAGACTTGCGGCTTGACACAATGCTGTAGAAAGAAGAATGTCGGAAAGCCGTATGAGGGAGAACCTCACGTACGGTTTGATGAGGGGAAAGAGGGCAAGTAGCCCTCTGACCTACTCTATATGATGCCAGGGTCAAAAGGTCATCCAATGCATGCTGCATGCAATTGGATGAGTTTGGGACCCGCAAAACATGAGAAAGTAGCCTGATTAGGGCAGATTTCGAATGTTTTTAGGATTTCGTGAGCACGAAGTGCGGAGAAATCCGCAGGCATCAGGGAATAAAAGGCTATAGCATGTAAAATTGTATATAATATGCGGGAGTGCGGAGAAATAATTGTACATTTTTACTTTTGGACAAGTTAAAGATATTTTATAGCATTTCATTTTTCTTTATAATCTAGATATATTAAACGCGAGGAGGAAGAAAAATGAGTAAGAACCAGGAGAAAAAGGAACGGGTAAAAAGAAAACCGACCACTGCGCAGGCATTATTTCCAATAGTATTTATGTTTGTGATCCTTGCAGTCGGATATGGCTATATGGGGTTAAAGACAGAATTTCTGATGATTCTGGCAGGGCTTGCGGCAGGTGTTATGGCGTATTACCTTGGTTTTAGCTGGAAAGAGATGCTGGATGCAGTCATTGAGAAGATTGGAAGTGCAATGCCTGCAACATTGATTTTGTGGTCTGTGGGACTGCTGATCGGCGGACTGATGTTCTGTGGTGCCGTACCGATGATTATCTATTATGGAGTACAGCTTGTGAATCCGAAATTTATGCTCGTCACTGCATTTTTTGCATCTGCACTGTTATCTGTTGTCACAGGTACTTCATGGGGAGCGGCGGGTACGATCGGTGTGGCTATGATGGGAATTGCGGGCGGACTTGGAGTTTCGCTGCCGGCGACTGCAGGAGCTGTAGTATCAGGCGCGTTCTTTGGGGATAAGCTTTCGCCGCTGTCTGATACAACGAACCTTGCGCCGATGGCAGCTGGAAGTGAATTGTATGAGCACATTGCACATATGCTCTATACGACAATTCCGGCAACGATTATTGCATTGATTGCATACTTTGTTGTAGGACTTAAGACAACAGGTTCTTTAGTAAGGCCTGAGAGTGTGGAAATCATGATGGATCAGCTTCATTCCATGTTCACATTCAATCCGATCATTTTACTGCCGTTTGTCCTTGTAATTGCAGGATCATTTTTGAAATGGCCGACGATTCCTACCATGGTAATTTCCAGCTTTTTGTGTGTTGTACTTGCAATCCGGATCAGCTCTTCTTCTGATACATTTGGCGCCCTGTGGTCGGAGATCGCAAGCTTAAGTCCAAGCACTTCATCTATGAATACAATATCCCTG
>Ga0192280_1120_pt1 | contig 14699 bp, 11 predicted proteins | sample Koala_Koa24_M3_FD_131249 | JGI IMG/M metagenome (GOLD analysis project Ga0192280, IMG submission 131249) | Enriched cells from koala feces incubated with labeled cellulose particles, San Francisco Zoo, California, United States - Koala_Koa2-4_M3 ... | reverse complement strand
GCAGATACTTGATATAAGAAACCTTATAAAAAGGCTGGGCAAGAAGCATACCGTAATACTTTCCTCCCATATCCTTTCGGAAATTCAGGCAACCTGCGACAGAATTGTTATTATCAACAACGGTGTTATCGTTGCCGATGATACCACGGAAAATCTTACTCATAACCTTGACGGCAATTTAAGCTTTACCGCAAGAATTGACGGTCCTCGTGACGAGGTGCTTAAAACCGTATCTACAATAAACGGTGTTGACAGCGTAAAAGCTGATGATGAAAAAGAGCCGGGTGTCTATGAGTATGAAATCAAGGTCAAGGAAAGTGCCGACATACGGCGTGAGCTTTTTAAGAGAATTGCAAGCCGCAGCTGGTATCTTCTCAATCTTAAGTCCAACGAGTTGACACTTGAGGACATATTCCTCAAGATTACTATGGGTATGGACGTAACTATTAAATCAAAGAAAAATAAGGTAAGCGCTGCCAATTCCGCCGAGCTGCATGAATCGGTTGATAAGGCGGTTGCGGCGGCAAGCGTACTCGGTGCTGCCGTACAGGCTGATGAACAAAAGGGAGGAGTAATGGGTGCAATATACAGGCGTGAGCTTAAGGCGTACTTTACTTCGCCTATTGCTTATATCTATTTGGCTGTTTTCTATCTTATAACAGGCTATTATTTCTGTATGGCAAATATTTACTATGCCACAACGGATATGTCCACCACCTTCGCGGGCATCTTCACCATAATGATGATTCTTCTCCCGCTCCTGACAATGAGGCTTTTTGCGGATGAAAAGAAGCAAAAGACCGAACAGTGCCTGCTTACCGCTCCGGTCAATCTCTTTGAAATAGTAATGGGCAAGTTCCTTGCCTGCTCCACAATTTTCCTTATCGGAATGGCAATTTATATACCCTGCGTAATAGTTTTGGTTGTACTTGCGGGAAATATCTCATGGGCGCCGATTATAGGAAATATGATAGGACTTTTACTGCTGGGAATGTCGTTTATTTCAATTGGTATATTTTTCTCGTCACTTACCGAAAACCAGATTGTGGCGGCAATTATATCATTTTTGGTAATAATATTCCTCTACATGATAGATGTTTTTGCATTGTTGTTCAGCGGTGCTGTCAGTACCGTTATGGCATCACTGGGATTTTATTCCCGTTACATTGAATTTACTCAGGGAATACTCAGCATCAACAGCATTGTATTTTTTATCAGTGTAATATTCGTGTTTAATTTCCTCACAGTCAGAATGCTTGAAAAGCGCCGTTGGAGTTAAGGCGGATAAACGCCTTATAAGACGAACTATCTGAGAAAGGAATTGTGATTATGTCCAAGAAAAAGAATAAAATAAACAATGAGGAACAGGCAGTGCCTTCGATAGAAGCGGAAAAGGAAGCTGAATCCTTTGCCGAGGCGGAAATTTCAAAGGAAATGTCCGAATCCGATGAGGAAAAGGCTAAAAAGAAGGCTATCAGGCGCAGAAAGCTTAAATACGGCTCTGTGGCTACCGCAATAACCGTCATTTGCATTGCTATGGTAGTCCTTGTAAATGTTATACTTAATTTGGCGTCAAACAGCGTCAATATGAACATAGATCTTACCGACGACAGCATTTTTGAGATTTCCCAAGAAACCAAGGATTATCTTAATACTATTGACGAGCACGTTGACATTGTGTGTATGTCGGACGAGCTGACATTCCAGACCTCAACCTATATTTACCTAAAACAGGCATATGAGGTTCTCAAAAAGTATGAGATTTACTCCGATAATGTTGAGGTTACCTATGTAGATGTGGTTGAAAACCCAACCTACATTGATAGATACAGCCAAAGCTACAGCGGCGAAATTGATGAATACAATATCGTCATTGAGAGCGATAAGAGAATAAAGGTTATAAGCATTGAGGATCTTTATGACGTTGAGATGAATTCCTACTATCAGCAGGAGATTGTTGCTTCCAATGCCGAGCAGGTTCTTACATCGGCGATTATGTATGTAACCGATCCGTCACCGATACAGGCTGTTGTATTCAGCAGTGAATCGGCAGGTATGTCCTACGACAATGTGATTGAAATGCTGGAGAGCAACGGCTATGAGGTAACGGAAATTGATCCCCTCAAGGAGGATATTCCCGAGGATACCGACCTTGTGGTTATAAACGCACCGCTCAACGATTACAACGAATCCATAATCGATAAGCTGTATAGCTTCCTCGACAACTCAGGCGCGCTTGGAAAGAATCTTATCTATATTGCCGACAATGCTCAGAACGACACGACTAATATCAACACATTCCTTGAGGAATGGGGAATAAGCGTTGGTTCGGGCGTAGTGGGCGATTCCGATACAGCCAATATACTGGGAAGCAATGTTTACCAGATAGGATGCTATATTGAAGATAACGATTACAGTACGAACGTTTCCAATACATCACTGCCGGTATATGTGTATTATTCAAGACCTATCTCTATTTTGTTTGATACACAGGATTACCGCAGCACAGTAAATCTGCTTTCCACAGACGAAACAGGATTTATAATGACCGATGAAATCGCCGAGGCACAGGATGAATCCCTGCTCACATACGGCGAGCAGAGTGTTATGGCACTGGGAAGAAAATATATGTTTGACAGTGACAATAATATGGTTTACAGCAATGTTCTTGTAGTAGGATCTGCTGAAAATCTCCACTCCATATTCACAGGCTCAACCTACTACAATAACGGTGAATATTTCCTTTCAGTTTTGAATACCATGACAGGTAAAAACACCGGTATAAGCATTGTATCGAAGGATTTGACCTCCGACAGCTTTGATGTAACCCTCCAAGATTATAATATATGCACTGCCGTATTTATAGTTGCAATACCGCTTGCAGTTCTAATCGTGGGAATTGTTGTATATGTTAAGAGGAGAACGAAGTAATGAAAAAAAAGCTGCTGTTTATTATAGTGGGAGCGGTTGTACTGCTCCTGCTTGCAGGCGGCATTGTTGCTTTGACCCTGCTTAATAATGCCGATGATGAAACCGAATCCGAGGAAACCACCGTTTCCGAGGAAGAGGAGGAGTCAAGACTGCTTTATGACAAGGATCCCGACTCTATAGTGAAAATCCATGTGGAAAATTCCACCGGCGAATATGACATTGAACGTTATCCTGATGGCGAAAGCTGGGGAATAATGGAGTTTGACGGTCATCAGCTCTATGATTCGGGAATAACAGGTGCGCTTAACGTCGTGTCAAGTCTGACGGCACAGCGAGTTGTCACGGAGGATTGCGACGATCTTTCGATTTATGGTCTTGACGAGCCTTCGCTGAAATTCACCGTTGAATTTGACAGCGGAGAATATACGGTTCTCATAGGAAATGAAGTGCCCACGGAGAGCAATTCCTATATGCGCTTTGAGGGTGAAAACACCGTCTATACCGTAAAAACATCCACCTTCTCCACACTGCAGCAGAGTAAATATTACTTTGTTGAGAAAACCGTGTATACGGCAAAGGAAGCGGAAAGTGAGGACGATGATACCGACTACACGAGGGTGGACAAAATCTCTATTTCCCGACAGGATATTGACTATGATATTGTTATTGAGTATGATATTCGCCAGGACGACGAGGATGCCGTTACGGGTAACTCATCATCTCACGTTTTAACCGAGCCTGTGGAGCTTGATCTGAACCCCGATACCTCCGATGCGGTGGTAAACGGTGTGTTCGGTCTTACCGCAAGCGGAATAGCGGCAATGTCACCCACAGATGCCGAGCTTGAAGCATATGGCCTTGCAGATCCCTTTGCCGTTGTTGATTTCGATATTGTGGGCGGTGACTTCAGCCTGACAATCGGCAGCGAAACAAACGGATATTACTACGCTATGGCGGAGGGCTCTGATATTGTATTTATCTTTGCCGCAGACGATCTGCCATGGGCAACCGTTATGCCGATGGATATAACAATGACACTTATCACATCTACCTACATTTACAACGTGGAGGAGCTTACCATAGCCACAGCGGATAGTGAAAATGTGTTCAAGCTTAGCGGCGGTGCCGATGACTTTGCCGTTAAGTGCAATGGCGAAACCATTTCCGCAGAGCTTTTCAAGAGCTTTTACCAGTTCCTGCTCCGTGCGCCTGCCGAGGAGATATATCTCACGGATACGGACGAGGAGGTAACGCTTACCGTAACTATTGACAGTACCGACGGCACGGATGTCCTTGAATTTATACCGTCCTCAGACAGAATGACCATTATAAAGCTTAACGGCAGAACCTCCTTTAAATGCCGCACAGCGTATGTGGACAGACTTGCGGAAAATCTGGAGCATTTGCTTGCGGGAGAAGATATGGTAACGGTTTGGTAAATCGACGTTTTTTTCGCAGCGTTTGTGATAGTATAAAAGCTATGCCGACAATGAATAATGTCGGCATAGCATATAGCGTACATCAGCGCTTAAATTCGGTCATATGTTTTAATCCCTTGCAGGTGAGCATAGAGAACTTTATGAAAAAAATTTGTATTTTTACTTGCAAAATTGATACAGATATGTTATATTATATTTAGTGATTGGAATTTTAGCGCAATATTACGATTAAGGAGGAATTATTTTGAGTGAAAAAGCGGCGGCAACAAAGGATAAAAAATTCTTTACCTATAAAGGATATCCCCTTGTACGAAAGGGAGATGAAATCTATTACGGGAATATGTATGATTCGCACGTTATTTATATGCAGATAACCGAAAAAACAAAAGTAGGGGATCTGGATGTTGCAAGCAAGGTGCATATTTACAAGATGGCTACCGATGAAAAGCTTAGTCCCATTGAGGCTATAGTAAAGCAGAGTGAGAAAAATAGCCTGTATGAAGCTTTAGATGTGGCGTATGCATGGCTTTCCCGTTAAAATGTTGTGTGCAAATGTTAAGGTGTTGATTACGAGAGTAGTCAACGCCTTTTTGTTTAACACAGGATTTTATTTTGCATAATATGATAATGATTTTCGGCATATATTACAGCCTTTGCGGCACAATATCCGAAAGGGCGGTGATTAATTATCAGGTATGCGGATTTAAGGGAGCTTATAAATGAAAGCTCGGGTGCAAGGCGATATTTTCTTTCCGTACCGGTGGAAATTCAAATGCTTATGCACGAAAACAACAGCTATATAAGAACCTATTGGGAGCTAAGACATTTTGCGGAATATGCAGTAAAGGTGTCCATAAGGGATAAATTCGGCGAATAGGCTATATATTGTCAGATTGCACTAAATATAACACTTTGGTAATAAATATTTGGTTGAATTGTTTATAATTATTTGTTAAAATTAAATGAACGGAAGTTGTGGTACAAGCAGCTGCAATAATCACGGCGTATTGTCGGGACTATAGCTTGTATCGCCGTTTGCATTAAAATTTTGCGTCATTTGTTACCGGCATTGGGCATTTGGTAGAACATATTAAAAATTGATAGCTTAATAACATAAATATACAGCTATCCATACCATTTGAGAGGAGTTTTTATATGGGAACTTTTAAAAAATATCTTGCCGAGGTAATAGGTACATTTGTACTGGTTACATTTGGATGCGGTACAGCTTGTGCTGTAGGGTGTGACAGCGCCAACGGCGGCGGTTATATTCTGACAGCCCTTGCATTCGGTCTGGTAATCGTTGCAATGGCATACAGCATCGGTAACATTTCCGGATGTCATATAAATCCCGCCGTATCCTTGGCAATGCTCATTCGCAAACAGCTTTCACCTACCGACTTTGTGGGATACGTTGTTTCACAGCTTATTGGTTCTACCTTGGGCTGTCTTGTACTTGGCATAGTGTTCGGGTTTGATTGCGGATTTGGCGCAAACCAAATTCAATCGGGCTGGACTAACGGAAATGCCGGCAGCGCGCTGTTGGTTGAGATTATCCTGACCTTTGTGTTTGTTCTCGCTATTATAGGAGTTACAAGCAAGGTTGAAAACGGTGCGGTTGCGGGACTGGTTATAGGCTTATCGCTGACCCTTGTACATATTCTCGGAATTGCCCTGACAGGCACATCGGTAAACCCCGCAAGAAGCTTGATGCCTGCAATTTTTGCCGGCGGTGATGCTTTGTCCCAGGTTTGGATTTTTATTGTCGGTCCTCTTGTTGGCGGCGCTCTTGCAGCTGTTGTGTACGGTTTCCTTGAAAAGGATGATACAAAAGCCGATAAATAATTTGAAAATACTCTATAAAAACGCCGGATTGATAATGAAGCAAATTTTTGCACGGGGCAGCAGCAGCGCTGCTCCGAAAAATACCGCACAGGGCTTGCCTGCCTTGTGCGGTATTTGAGTATTTTCAGTGACAGGCGCTTTTGCATTTAATGCAAACAAATACGTGAAATATTCATTGACTTTACGGTGTGTATGTGGTATAATTAAGGTGGTTTGTTGGAGAATATTTTTTTCAATATACCGATTTTTGTCGGCAGTGAACGTCCGACGGAAAGGATTCCTGCTGAAATGGCTGACAATGATACCATAACAAAGATTGAGGGCGTAGTCGAGGACGTGCTTTTCTGCAACAAGGAAAATGGCTATATTGTGCTTGACTTAAACACGGGGGAAAGCTATGTAACCGTTGTGGGCGAGCTTGGTAACATTGAAGCAGGAGAAGAATTGTCTGTAGGCGGAAGATATGTAAATCACCCTAAATTCGGAGTGCAATTTCGTGCGGATTACTGTGAAAGAAAGCTGCCTGCGACATCCGCAGCTATACTGAAATATCTGTCATCGGGTGTTATAAAAGGAATAGGCCCCACCACCGCAAAGCGAATTGTTGAGGCTTTCGGCGATGAATCCCTTAATGTAATAGAATCAACCCCCGAAAGACTTGCGGATATAAAAGGGCTTTCCCGTTCCAAGGCGGAGGAAATTGCCCACGATTTTAAACGGATAACCGGTATACGTACCCTTATGATTTTCCTCGGTTCATATGGGATTCAGCCCTCCATAGCCGTTGCCGCATGGAAAAGATGGGGACAGTTTGCCACCGAGGTAATTAAGGCAAATCCTTATACCCTGTGTGAGAGCGGAATTGAGCTTGACTTTGATACCGCCGAGACAATGGCGGGCAAAATGGGTATACCAAAGGACAGTGAGTCCAGAATAAGGGCGGGTATTACTTATATTCTTGCAAAGAATACTCTTAACGGTCATACCTGTCTGCCCTACAAAAGGCTGTCCGAAACGGCACAGCTGCTTCTTGATGTGGATAGGGAGCTGCTGGACAAGGTTATTGACGATGAAATCTCCGAGGGAAATCTCTGTGAGTATTACAAGGAGGAAAAAAGCCGGCGCAGATATATTTTCCTGGATAATTATTATCGTGCGGAAAGCTATATAGCATCCCGTCTTGCACTGATGAAAGGTTTTTTTCTCGATAACCAAAACGATTATTCAAAGCTTATAGATATAGAGGAAAAAGCAAAAACCATTGTATATGCCCAAAAGCAAAGGGGGGCGATAGACCGCGCCCTTTCAACGGGCTTTTTGATACTGACGGGAGGTCCCGGAACAGGTAAAACCACCACGCTTAAGGCAATCATTTCCCTTTTTGAGCAAAGGGGACTTAGCGTAATGATATGTGCGCCCACAGGCAGAGCCGCAAAGCGCATATCCGACCTTACGGGTTATCCCGCAAAGACAATTCACAGGCTTTTGGAGGTCACATACGACAGTACGGGACAGCTTAAATTTAAGCACTGTGAAACAAATACCGTTTCATGCGATGTAATGATAATCGATGAAATGTCTATGGTTGATACACTGCTCTTTGAAGCACTTTTAAGGGCTATAAAGCTTTCATGCCGACTGATAATGGTAGGCGACAGCGACCAGCTGCCCTCTGTGGGCGCGGGAAATATACTCAAGGATATGATTGAAAGCGGAAGGCTTTCTTATGTTCGGCTTACCGAGATTTTTCGTCAGGCACAGCAAAGCTGCATAGTAACCAATGCTCATAAGATAGTTTCGGGTGAAGAACCGGATTTGTCCAGAAAGGACAGCGATTTCTTTTTTATGCAGAGGCTCAATTCGGAGGATGCCGCCGCTACCGTTGCAGAGCTTGTTGCGGAGCGTTTACCCGATGCATACGGATTTTCTCCCATAGACGACATCCAAGTCCTTTGTCCCTCGCGAAAAGGTCTTTTAGGCTCGGTGGAGCTTAATAAGCTTTTGCAGGAAAGGCTTAACCCATCCAAAAAGGATCTTTCCGAAACAAAGGGGCTTATCTTTACATATCGGGAAAACGATAAGGTTATGCAGATAAAGAATAACTATGACGTGGTATGGAAAAAGGGCGGCGAGAACGGTACGGGTATCTTTAACGGGGATATCGGTACAATTGTTGCCGTAAAACGCCGCGACAACAGTATAATTATAGATTTTGAGGGAAGAGTCGCGGGATACACCTTTGATATGCTCGATCAGGTGGAGCTGGCATATGCCGTTACTGTACACAAAAGTCAGGGAAGTGAGTTTAATGCGGTAATACTTCCGCTGCTGGGAGGCTTTGACAAGCTGTATTACCGTAATCTTCTTTATACGGCTGTGACAAGGGCGAAAAAAATGCTGATAATCGTAGGTTCAAAGTCAATTGTCATGAGGATGGTGGAAAATAACCGCAGAACAAACCGTTATACCTGTCTGCGTGAAATGCTGGAGGATGAAATACCTCTATGATTTACAATAAATATTCGTCCGGTATTGACCGAATTATCGATATATTTTTGCCAAACAGATGTCCGTTTTGCGATGATTTTATACCCTATAATGCTCTTGCCTGCGATGCGTGTGAAAAGCGGCTTCCCCTTACGGAGGACAGCTGTTGTCCCTTTTGCGGGAGGGCGGAATGTATTTGTGCCGATGATATTCTGTATTACAGTCGCTGCTTCAGCGCAGCTTTTTACGTTGAACCCGCCATCACGGGGATTCACGATTTAAAGTTTCACCATGGAGTGAACGCAGCCTATGTATTCGGCGATATAATCAGAGAAAAGCTTGAAAAAAGCGGCGCTTTGAATGAAATAGACTGTGTGATGGGAGTGCCTATGAGTGCAAAGGGACTTCGCCGCCGCGGATACAATCAAGCGGATATAATAGCCGCAAGGATAGTTAAGGGTACTCAAATAACGGTGCTGAAGGGCGTGATTGAAAGGAAGTACAGCAAGGTGGCGCAGCATTTTCTCTGTGCCGAGGAACGAAAAAAGGCGGCTGCCGAACAGTATTATATAGGTGACGGCGATACGGTAAAGGGCAAGACAGTTTTGCTGTGCGATGATGTAACGACTACCGGATCTACCATAAATCGGTGCGCACAGCTTCTTATTCAGTGCGGTGCTTCCGAGGTAATAGCCGCGGTTTGTACAGTTGGGAAAGGAATTGGGTAAATGTCATATAAAGGTAATATACCGCGGGTCGCAGCTATACACGACCTGTCAGGAGTGGGAAGATGCTCTCTAAGCGTAATACTTCCCATAATGTCTGCTATGGGAATACAGGTCTGTCCCGTACCCACAGCGATTTTATCAACCCATACGGGGGGATTTGGCGATGTGACGATGAGAGATCTTTCCGATTATATTTCACCGACACTATCCCACTATAAAGCGTTGGGACTGGACTTTGAATGTATTTACAGCGGCTTTTTGGCTTCAACGGGTCAGATTGACCATTGTCTTGAATTTTTCCGCAGCTATTCCGATTCTCTCAAGGTGGTAGACCCTGTTATGGCTGATCACGGAAAGCCTTATAAAACCTGTACAAGGGAGCTGCGCAGCCGCATGAGTGAATTGGTTGCCGTGGCGGATATAATCACGCCGAACCTAACCGAGGCGTATATGCTTTTGGGCGAAGAGCCGAGCCTGATGCCCCTTTCATCCACACAGCTTAAAAGCCTTTTGGTGCGGCTTTCGGAGTTGGGTCCCGATATAGTTGTAATAACCAGCGTGTTTTTGGGAAGTCAGACCTGTAATGTAGGCTACGACCGCAAAAACAATAAGTTTTGGAAGGTAATTTACGAAAGGGTAAACGTTAATTATCCCGGTACAGGCGATGCGTATGCGGCGGTTCTTACGGGGTCGCTGCTGAACGGCGACAGCCTGCCTATTGCCCTAAGCCGTGCATCGGCATTTCTCGAATATGCCATAAAGACAACCTACGGCTACGGCACGGATACAAGAGAGGGCGTTATGCTGGAACGCTGTCTTGATTTTCTTATAAATAAGCAGTCGCTTTGCGATTATGAGCTGCTTTGATTGGCGGTGAATTTAAATTAAACTTAATATTGTGCTTGTAGAGCCGCAAATACCGCAAAATACAGGTAATATAGCGAGAACCTGTGCCGTTACGGGAGCGGCGCTGCATTTGGTATACCCATTGGGCTTTGAAATCAGCGATAAAAAGCTGAAGCGTGCGGGGCTTGACTATTGGGATAAGCTTGAGATATTCTACTACGACAGCCTTGAAGATTTTTTTGAAAAAAATCAAGGGGGAAATTTCGTTTATTTCACCACTAAGGGAAAGAAACGTCATTCCGATATGTCATACCCCGACGGCTCTTTTCTTGTTTTTGGGAGAGAGGACGCGGGCTTGCCCGAAGCACTGCTGGCTGCAAATATGTCACACTGTGCGAGAATACCCATGAGGAACACCTTGAGAAGTCTGAACCTGTCAAATTCGGTCGCCATAGCGGTGTACGAGGTTCTCAGGCAATGGGATTATCCCGGACTTTCCTCGGAGGGAAAGCTTACAGGACAACACGTTCCGACAGACTGCTGATAATCGGAACGAATATTATATAAAAATGGAGGTGCTCTTATGAGCAAAATCAAACTTATTTCCGACTCCGCCTGCGATATACCAAAGGAGCTTGAGGAAAAGTATGATATACGAATCATACCGTTCCCCATATGTGTCGGCGATAAAAGTATGTTTGACCGAGAAATGGACAATATGGACTTTTACGAGCTTATAGCCAACAGTCCCGATCTGCCCACACATTCCCAGATTAACGTGTTCCAGTTTGAGGAAATATTCAAGGATTACGCGCAGCAGGGATATACCGATGTAATTTACATCGCCATTGCCCAAAGAGGAAGTGCGACATATTCCAATGCGGTGCTGGCGGCGGAAAATCTAAAGGATGACCCGCTTTTTAAGGATAAGTGTAATCTCTACATCGTGGATTCGGGCGGATATTCGGGAGCTACGGGTTATCCCATTATCCAAGCTGCAATAAAGGCGGAAAAGGGAGCAACAGGCGAGGAACTTGTAAGCTATCTGAATGAGATATATGCCTGCTCGGAAATGATTTTCGGTGTGTATACACTTGAATTTGTAAAGAAATCGGGAAGAGTTAAGGCGGCTTCGGCGTTTGCCGGCGAGCTTCTGGGACTGCGTCCGATTATAACCCTTAATCAGGGAATATCCGAGGTTCCCGCAAAGGTAAGAGGGGATAAGAACGTTATACCGAAAATCGTTGACATAGTTGCGGCAAATATTATACCTCAGTCGCCATATGTTACTTTGTCATCCATGGATCGTGAGCAGCCCAAGGAGCTTGCGAAGCAGCTTACCGAGAAGTTAGGCTATCCTCCAGAGATGGATTTCATGATAGGCGGCGTTATTTCCGCAAATACCGGTCCGAAAATGATTGGCGTGGGATATAGAAAAAAGCCAAAGGAATGATATAAAGTTTACCTTGATGTAAATCAGAACCATTCTGTTATACGAAAATTTTCGTCCTTTTAACAGGGCAATGAATGTGTTTTCCGTTAAAAACCAACCTGCATGGGGAAAGAGGATATTCCTATCCCCGTGCGGGTTGTTTTTGTCATTTTTTGGGGTAAAAAAACAGATGATATTATTTTTATTTCATCAGCCGCCTTGACGTAGGAAGAAAAATGTGCTATAATTTTTGTAGAGCATATGTGACGGAAGGTGATTATCACAGGGTGAGTAAAATATTTACATCCGATAAAAAGGGGATTCATCTTATATCTATAGCCGCATTGATAATTACTGTGGCTGTTCTTGTTGTACTTGAAATTCTCCGTAGGTATCTTGTTGATAAATTTCCGGAATATCTTCCCAATACCGAGGGTGTGCTGCCGCAAGAGGTAGTGTCTGTGCTGATGATAGTGCTTTCAGCGATTTATGTGGTGTTTATCGTGATAATTCTCCCTCTTTGGTACAGAACCATACGGTATGAGCTTACCGATAATTGTCTTATTACCGATACGGGACTTTTTTCCAGTTCCCATAAGATAATGAAATACTCCGCCATACAGCATGTATCACATATGTCGGTTCCGCTGTCCTTTAGGAGAAAAAATCACTTTAACTTCATTTCGGTAAATGCTATGGGCGGAAATGTTGTACTGCTTTTTCTGTCCGATGCCGATTGTAAAATAATAATGGAGGCTCTGCGAGGCAATGCCGAAGCAACTGCGCCTGCGGTAAAGACAAGGCAGGAGCGCATAAACGACACCATAAATATGTACGAAAAGAGTAATTCGGCGCGAGAAAAATCAGCGGGAACGGTGACCTATACCTCGTCTAATGACCTTGCGGATTATTTCGGAGGTTCCGAAGGCTATACACAGCTTTCCTTTGACACCCCCGATGAAGCGATACAGCTTTCATTCGGCGATACGGAAAATGGAGCTGTGCGGCAGACAGGGGGGGATGTCTGATGAAAAGACAGCACCCTTATGCGCTGTTAAGATATACCACCAAAAACTTTTGGCTTCTTCTCATTCCTCTCGTGCGAGGTCTTGTTACGCTGTCCAAGGATACCGATTTCCAAAGCTGGCTGAGCGGTGCGGAATGGGATATCCTTGTTATCGTTATTATGCTTAGTGCCGCAGTGATAAGATGGTATTTCACTCGGCTTGAATTTACCGACAGCGAGGTCGTGCTGCGTACCGGTATTATCGGCGTTATAGAGGAGCGTATTCCCTATGATTGCGTGTCGGTTGTTTCTTCGGGTACGAACATTTTACTTAAAAAAATAGGTGCGGTAAGGATTAATATAGATACGGATGCGCCCACGGGTGTTCCCAATTCCAGCGATATTCTGCTTATTGTTTCTCCGTCGGACAGAGTAAGGCTTTTCAATCTGCTCAATGAAAAGGCATCGGGCAAATATAAGGGATTAAGCGGAATGAACTATGTGTATAAGGTTTCAAAGAAAAGCCTTGTGTTTTTTTCGGTGTTTTTCTCATCCACTCTTTCCGGCACAATCCTTTTGGGTACATTCTTTACTCAAGGCAGTAAAATACTCGGCGAACAGCTTGAAAATTATATTATGTCTGCGGTCACCGATGTAACCTCCGATATATATGAGGCTGCGCAGAGATTTGCGGCTAATGTGCCTTTCACCGCGGTTGTGATAACTCTCGTTATTGCGGTGGGATTTATAATTTCTTTTGTTTCAAATTTGCTGATGCATTTGAATTTTACAATTTCACGGCGGGCGTCAACAATACTCGTTTCGGGCGGATTTTTTAATAAACGTCAGTACTTCATCAACAGCCGACGGGTAAATTATACCGATATGCAGCAAAATCTGCTTATGAAGCTTTTCGGCGTAACATCGGTAAATGTAAGCTGCACAGGCTACGGCAAACAAAAAAGAGAAATCCCTATCTTTGTCCCCATATGCTCCATAAAACGAATATATGACGGAAAAAGCAGAACGGAGCTTTTGTCGGTTATGAAGCACCTTTTACCTGAATTTTCCTTGTCCGAAACCTTTATTACGCCGAATATTACTTATATTATGCGCTTTATCGCAATACCCATAGTCTTGATTTTTGCAATAATGATATTGGGCTTTGCGGGAATAATATTTTTTCAGGAATGGTACAGTCTGATTTCATTTATTACAATTCTGTTGGAAATACCTGCCGTTTGGCTGCTGCTGGTCAAGTCCTGCGCATATTGTACCAATGGAATAAATATCGTGCAGAAAAACGTGTGTATAAAGTATTGCAAGGGATACAGATTTCACACTGTAACAGTGCCGTTGGAAAGAGTTGCATATATTGATGTAAAACAGACTGTATTCCAGCGTATGAACAAGTCGTGTGATGTGGTGGTACATACAAATTCGGAGTATCGCGGCTCTCACAGAGTAAGAGGTATGCCTCTCGCAGAGGTAAACGAGCTTCTGAAGGAGCGTGCATTGCAGAAATAAATACCATAAACAGGAGGAATTTTATATGTCAGAGCCAATTGTAAATGCGCAAAATCTTGTAAAGGTTTACGGTACGGGAGAAGCGGCTGTAAGGGCGCTTGACGATGTTTCGCTGACCGTTGAAAAGGGCGAATTTCTTGCGGTTGTAGGTCAGAGCGGAAGCGGAAAATCCACCTTGCTCCATATTTTAGGCGCAATGGACAATCCCACCTCCGGTTCACTTACCGTGGACGGAATAGACGTTTTTGCCATGAAAGAGGCGCAGCTTGCGGAATATCGCCGCAGAAATGTAGGATTTGTGTTCCAGTTCTTTAACCTTCTTCCTGTTATGACAGCCAAGGAGAATATACTTGTGCCCCTTTCCCTTGACGGAAAAAAAGAGGACGAAGAATATATGGAGGATATAGTGTCTACCTTGGGACTTACCGACAGAATGTCACACTATCCGCACCAGCTTT
>Ga0192280_1119_pt1 | contig 14726 bp, 12 predicted proteins | sample Koala_Koa24_M3_FD_131249 | JGI IMG/M metagenome (GOLD analysis project Ga0192280, IMG submission 131249) | Enriched cells from koala feces incubated with labeled cellulose particles, San Francisco Zoo, California, United States - Koala_Koa2-4_M3 ... | reverse complement strand
TTGACGCAGCCTTCCTTACAAAGGACTGCGCAGACAATCTGAAGGATTTTCGGTATTATCCTCTTGTTTCCGGGAGGTTCTGCTGTGTTGTCCCAACTGAGCACAGGCTGGCAGGATTTGAGGAAGTTTCGGAGGAAGATCTGGCTGGGGAGGTACTGATTTGCCTCGATACGCTGCTGTGTCCGCCTGAAATGAGTCAGATACAGACGGAACTGCGGAGAAATTGCGTGAAATCAAAATTTTACCGGAGTACGTCATCGATTTATACGGTATTGATGATCCGTGGAAACCTTGGCATTGCAGTCATGCCGGATTTTGTCTGCCCGTCGGCACCGGATATTGCGGTGGTTCCTTATAAAACAGATCTTGTGCCGGAATTTGGGATAGTTGTCCGTGCAAAAAATAATCTGCGTAAAATAAAACAGTTTGTTACGGTTGCGCAAAAGGTATACTCCGGGACAGAAGCGCCTAAGCAGAAATAGGAAAATAATTCTTTACCGGACAGGGGATGTATAATATCTCCTGTCTTTTTTCATGCATAGAGCCGGGCGGGGTAATTTTGCGGATAAAACAGACACTCATTATGGTGCTCGAAAATTCAAAAAAACTCTTGATTCTATGATTATCATAGGGTTTAAGATGCATCATGGATTTCATGAAACCAAAAATTTTTGAAATGGAGGCTGTATTGAGTATGACATCAGAAGCAATCGAAAAAAATCCACTTTCATCGGAACCCATCGGGGGACTGATGCTGAAATATGCAATCCCGAGCGTCATATCGCTTGTGGTAAATTCTTTGTATAACATTGTCGACCAGGTTTTTATAGGCTGGGGTGTTGGTACACTGGGAAACAGCGCAACGAATGTGATTTTCCCTCTGAACATGGTTATGATGGCGCTTGCACTTCTGCTCGGAGACGGCGGTGCCGCATACCTCAGTCTGGAGCTGGGCCGCGGTAACCAGAAAAAAGCGGAAAAGGGGGTAAACAATACTTTTTCATGGCTGATTATCACAGCGGTCCTGTTTTTTATCGTCTGCGTTATTTTCCTGAAGCCTTTAACCGGATTATTTGGAGCGACACCGGATAATCTTGAGTATGTTATGGCATATGGAAAGATTGTGCTGCTCGGTTTCCCGTTTGCCATGGTAGGATGTGGTATGTGCTCGCTGATCCGTGCGGACGGTACGCCGCAGCTTACCATGATTGCCATGGTTGCCGGCTGTGTGTCAAACATTATTCTGGATGCCCTGTTTGTACTTGGGTTTGGCTGGGGCATGGAAGGCGCAGCTATCGCCACAGTGATCGGGCAGATTATCAATTTTGCAGTCAGCATGTGGTATGTACCGCGTTTTAAGACTGTAAAAATCAAAGCATCGGAAATGAAACCGGAATTTTCCTTCCTGAAACGGATTTCCGGGCTTGGTATATCCAGCTTTGTCTCCCAGATTGCAGTCGCAATCGTTATGACCGTGATCAATTATTATCTTGTCCACTGCGGAGCCGCTTCGGAATATGGTTCCGATATTCCGCTGGCAGCGTTCGGAATTGTAATGAAGTTTAACACCATACTGACATCTATCGTAACAGGTATCGCGACCGGCTCCCAGCCAATCGTTGGATATAATTATGGATGCGGCGATTATTCGAGGGTAAGGAAATCCTTTTATCTGGCTTCCGGGGCAGCAACGGTGACAGCCATTGTTTTCTTCCTGATTTTCCAGCTGTTTCCGCACCAGCTTACGGCTCTGTTCGGGAACCAGGGCGACCTGTATACGGAATTCTCCGTGATGTCATTCCGGATTTTCCCTCTGCTTTGTTTCCTGAATGGATTTACCACGGTGACGGCCATATTTTTCCAGTCCATCGCGAAACCGATCATTTCCGGATTGATATCGCTGAGCCGGCAGATCATCTTTTTGATTCCCGCAGTCATAATCTTCTGCAGCTTTATGGGACTTACAGGGGTGCTCTGGGCAGGACCTGCGGCAGATGGGCTGGCTTTTCTGCTGGCATTGCTGTTTATCGTCTGGGAGCTTCGGAAGCTGGGCGGTGAGAAGCATTATAAAGAGGCGGGTGCCTGAAAAAGAACAGGATGTAAAAATGGAATTTCCAAAACCGTAACCGTGTTTTATGTGGAGTGAAATTTCGAGAGTATATAAAGAATGAGGAGGAATCAGACTTATGAAACGAATCATAACAATCAGCCGTGAGTTGGGCAGCGGGGGACGCACCATCGGGAAGCTGGTAGCAAACCGCATGGGAATCCCATATTACGACAGGGAACTGATCGACGAAGCGGCAAAGGTGTCCGGGCTTTCGCCCAGATACGTAGAGACTAACGAACAGAAAGCAACCGGCAGCTTTCTCTATAACCTGGTCATGGGAACCAGTTACGGCTATGGCATCCTTCAGGGGGCAAACAGACAGACGCTGCCTCTGACAGAACAGATTTATGCGGCACAGCAGGAAGTGATTACGAAATACGCAAACTCCGGCAGCTGCGTGATTGTGGGCAGGTGCGCGGATCATATCCTGAAAGGGCGGAATGATGTTCTGCGCGTGTTTATTTATGCGGATATAGAAAAACGCCTCGAACACAGCGTAAAGACCTATGGGATGTCAAAAGATACCGCAAGGGAAGAAATCGAGCGGTCTGACCGGGAACGGGCGCGCCATTACAGCGCGTTTACGGATAGAAAATGGGGCGACCGGCATAATTACGACATCATGCTGAACAGCGGTGAGCTTGGATATGATCAATGTGCAAAAATCATCTGTTCGATTGCGGAAACGGATGTGTAACGGGATGTGGCTTCGCCGTTTGAACGGTGGAGCCACGATAATAAATCGAGTATAGACCGATCCTGAATAATGAAAGTGCTGCCTGCCCACAATAAGGGGCAGGCGGTTTTCTGCTTTCTGCCTTGAAATCCGGTAAAAGAAAAGTATAATTATAGTGAATGGCAAATGCCGTTTCCTGTAAAATCAGAATGAGGAAAAGGAGAGCAGGCGATAATGGAAAATTATCTGTCAATCGGTGAAGTGGCGAAGATCAGAAACATCGACGTCCAGTCTCTTCGTTATTATGAAAAGCTTGGAATCCTGATCCCGGCCTATATCAATCCCCAGACCGGGTATCGCTATTATTCCATGGAACAGCTTATGATACTCGACACTGTCATTTTATGTATTGACCTGGGGATACCGCTCAAGCGTTTAAAGGAATATGTCGACTCTGACGGGCAGCTGGAATTTGAACGGCTGCTGCGGGATGGAAAGAAAATTGCTGAAGAAAAAATAGCAAAAATAAATGCCGGCCTTGATTCGATCGACCGGACGCTGCGGCATATCAATGAACAAAAAGCCTTTCAGGGGCGGACAGGGCATTATTCGCGCTATATTTACGAACGCTTTATTATTTCGATTCCCTGTGAAAAAAAGATGGAAGCTAAGACATATGAAAAGAACCTGACGCATTTGTTCGACCTGGCAAAGCAGGACGGCCTTCATGCTTCTTTTCCGCATGGGACGATTTCTGCCTATTCCGATGGGAAGTATCTGGGTACAAAAATGTTTCTGGAAGTAGCCAGGGACAGCTCTGACAAGGCGGAATTCTTGCCAGGCGGAAATTATCTCTGCTATCAGGAACCAAGAGAAAACCGTTCCGATCCGACAGCAATCTTTCCAGGTGAGTTTTTTGCCGGAAAAGATGTGGATGTGATTGTGTCAAGTATGTCGCCGAATACATACAAGTTATTCCGATTTTTTAATTATTCCGATAGTGTGTCAACAGAGTTGGAGATTTGATGAAAGTCCTTGAAAAACATCGGAATAAGTAGTTTCCTATCTGTATCAAAATATAAGGAGGATGCATTATGGAAACTACTAAATCATTCCCGGAATGGGAAGAGGTTGCGGAACAATTACAACTGGGGCTTGGATATTCTGGTTCCACTCTTGAAAGGACACGATATACTTATCAGGTGTTTACGCAGAATTATTGTTCTTTTGAAAGAGGCGATACACCAGAGATTGTTCTGAGGGATGGTATTGAATGCGTAAACAAGGCTTACGAAAATAAAGAAATATCCAAAGATAAGCTTTTGAGAATCAGGAGACTGGCTTTTCGCTTGTTGCAGCTTATCAAGACTGGTTCTATTTCATGGAAAGCAGCGCCTGTTTATGGAAAGAAGTTTGGAAATCGCCATAACGAAGCATTGCTGTCGTCCTTTGTGAATTCTGAGAAAAAAGGGGGAAAACATGCGGAATCAATTATCTACCGTGATGAAAACATTATCCGTCAGTTTATTCTCTTTATAGAAGAGAACGGCTGGAATGTCGAAGATGTGGATGTACAGGAAATGTTGGATTTCCTGGCATATATGAAAAAGAGACGGCCGGCTGGAATAAAAAGTGTTGCTTCTGCATTAAGACATTTTTACTTGTATCTTGTAGATGAAGAACTGGTTGATCCTGCTATCCTGTTGGCGATAAAACCGTGGGGGCTGCCTCATAAAAAGGTATACGGCATACTTTCTAAGGAAGAAAAGAAGATGCTGTTAGAAGTAATAGGCGATAACAGTAATACTGGTAAGCGGGACAAAGCGTTTATTATGCTGGCTATGGATTGCGGGCTGAGAAGTTCTGATATCTGTCATTTAAAATTAAACGAGATTGACTGGAAAACAGCCTCGGTTCGTATTGTACAACAAAAAACACAAAACGGACTTTCCGTACCATTTTCAGTGGACACAGGAAATGCTTTGGCGGATTATATTTTAAATGCCAGAGGGAAATCAGAACTTCCGTACGTATTTTTAAAGGAATCGTATTGCGATACCGCGATGACTTCTTCCATGCTCTGTATGAGATTAAAGAAATATCTAAAAAAGCCGGGATAGAGCATCCAAAATCAGAAAAAATCAGTATGCATACTTTCAGGAGAAGCTTGGGGACAGCATTAATCAATTCAGGAGAAGATCTTGAAACGGTAGCGCAAGTGCTTGGACATAAAGATAAAGAGGCTACAAAACTTTATATTTCTATCTCTGAAAAGATGCTGCGTTCATGTCCACTGGATATGCCTGAGTTTTCGGAAGAAAATGGAGGTGTGCTGTGATTAAGATAAGTTTTGGCAGTGCCTTCAGGGAAAAGGAAGAAAACTTCATTAACTTTAAGCAGAATTTTGGCCATAATTATGAATCACAAACTTATCATCTGTTGGATTTCGATCGTTTCTGCCAGGATGAATTTCCAGAGGCAGAGTATTTGACAGAAGAAGTCGCAATGAAATGGGCTGTGATAAAACCAACAGAAAATTCTAACGGCTATCTTTCAAGAATCAGTGTAGTCCGTCAGTTTGGAAAATATTTGTGTATGCTTGGCGAAGATGCTTTTGTTCTTCCGGACGGTTTGAGGGGTGGGGATATGCCGCTTATGCCTTATATTTTCACGCAGGAATCGCTGAAAGCCTTTTTCGGATTTACTGATTCCATGGAAAGATACTACCAGTCGCCTGTCAGACATCTCGTGGCTCCTGTGATGTTCAGATATATGTATTGCTGTGGATTGCGTCCGATAGAGGCCAGGCGTTTAAAAAGATGCGATGTAAACCTTGATTCGGGCAGGATATTTATAAGCGAATCAAAACATAATAAAGAACGGATTGTTTATGCACCAGTAGATCTGATGGAACTTACTATAGATTATCTCAGGCGGATCACCTTAGTCTTTCCTGACAGTGAGGCGATGTTCGTTGACAGGAAGGGGAAATCATTCTCACAGAGCAGCCACCAGTATCTTTTTGAGGTCTGCCGGGATGGATCCGGAATCAAAGCGGCAGGAACAAGACAGCCAAACCTGTACAGTTTCCGGCATTCGTTTGCAACTCACCGGATTTACAAATGGTATAAGGACGGGAAAAATATAGACACATGTCTTCCTGCCCTCAGCGCATACATGGGACATAGCAAGTATTCTCATACGCTGTATTATCTTCATTTTTTACCGGAGTTATTCTCAGATATGGCAGGATATGACTTTGAACGCTTTTCAAATCTCATTCCGGAGGTACACGGGGATGACTGAAGAAAGCAAGAGAATGTTTGAAAAAATAAGGGACTTCCTTTTAGTGTATATGCCGAAGCAGCGGGGGCTGAGCGATCATACAGTTGTGTCTTACAAGCAGGCGATTAACCAGTTCCTTATGTTTGTATCTGAGCAGAAAAATATTCAATACGAAGACATTATTTTTCAGGATTGGTCAGCGGATATGATCGGAAAATTTCTTGTGTATTTAGAACAAAACCGCAGCGTTAGCGCTTCAACAAGAAACCAGCGCTTGTTTGCACTCAGGGCCTTTCTGAAATATGCCAGAATTCTGAACCCGGAACTGATGTCGTTATCTATGGATGCAGCAAGCATAGCACCAGCAAAAGAAGCAAAAGAACCTGTCGCTTTCCTGAGCGAAGATGCAATGGGCGTCCTTTTAAGGCAGCCAGATGACTCAAAAAAGATCGGACTTCGGGATATGTGTTTTATGGTCACGATGTATGATACAGCCGCCAGAGATTGCGAAATGCTTGGGTTGAAGGTTAATTCCCTTGATTTGAAATCCAGTTGTCCGAAAATACGCCTTGACGGGAAAGGAAATAAGGTGCGTTATGTCCCCCTGATGAAAAAGACAGTCCATCATTTGAAGAGATATCTCCAAGTCTTTCACGCTGATGACAGTGAAAACGACGGATGGTTATTCTATACAGTATCTCATGGGAAGAGAAATCAGATGTCAGATGATAATGTAGCAAGATTTCTGGCAAAATATTCCGCAATGGCAAGGCTTGAATGTAGTGAATTTCCTGAAAAGGTTACGCCTCATCAGTTCAGACATTCACGGGCAATGCACCTTTACCGAAATGGTATGCCACTTCAGCTGCTTGCAGAGTATATGGGGCACGCCTCTACTGTATCAACACAGATTTATGCATACGCCGATACAGAAATGAAGCGAAAGGCACTTGAAAAATGCCAGGGTGAGAATAAAGATAATAAGGATAGGACTGATGATTCATCTCCAGAATGGCAGACAAATGAAGAACTGATCAAGAAGCTCTATGGCCTTGCCTGAATTACTTATTCCGATAGAATCAGAAAAGAGCATGTAGTCTTGTAGTCAAAACTTATTCTATCGGAATAATTGAAAAATCGGAATAACTGTTATAATTCCGATATCGGAATTAGACGAGACTGCTTAATTACTACATTCTAGGAAACAAATCCTTAGCCGCAATAAGAATATCCACAAAAATCTGTAAAGTTATCCACATTTCATCCAGAAAATGTGGATAACTTTCAAAAGACACTAAATAATGAATTAATCGTAATAATGAATGAATCAATCAATCCATTGTTCAATACCATTCACAGTCGCGAATCAATTACTGATTCTTCAAATATACAAGTAAGACAGAAATATCTGCCGGAGATACACCGGCAATTCTGGAAGCCTGACCTATTGATGATGGTCGATATTTTGAGAGCTTTTGCTGTGCCTCTAATCGCAAACCTGAAATTCGATCATAATCAATATCATCTGGAATCCTTTTCTTTTCCAGTTTTTTAAACTGCTCAACCTGACGAACCTGACGATCCAGGTAACCTTTATATTTTATAGAAATATTCACCTGTTCAACAACATCTGCCGGCAAAGGATTGCGGCCTGTATCAATTTCAGAGAGCATTTCATAGGAAAGTTCCGGTCGGCGAACAAGCTCTCCGAGACAAATAGATGATTTTAATTCTGTGCTCCCATGTGTTTTCAGAAAACTCTGTACAGCTGGCTGATCACTAACATAAGTAGATTCCACGCGCTGAATTTCCAGTGCGATCTGCTCTTTCTTTTTCAGCAAGTTCTGATAACGCTCTTCATCAATCAGGCCTATCTCATATCCCTTTTCCGTCAGCCGAAGATCCGCATTGTCCTGACGAAGTAAAAGACGATACTCCGCACGGGATGTCATCATGCGATAGGGCTCTATGTTTTCCTTTGTTACAAGGTCATCAATCAAAACACCGATATAAGCCTCCGACCGATCAAGGATGAGCGGCTCTTTCCCCTGTATTTTCCGAGCTGCATTAATTCCCGCAATAAGCCCCTGCGCAGCCGCTTCTTCATAGCCAGAGCTGCCATTGAACTGACCGGCGGAAAACAGTCCGCTAATCTGTTTAAATTCAAGGGAAAGCTTCAGCTGACGCGCATCGATGCAGTCGTATTCTATCGCATAAGCGTTCTTAACCAGACGAGCCTGTTCCAGGCCGGGAACAGAACGATACATAGCAATCTGAACGTCTTCCGGGAGGGAACTGGACATACCGGAAATATACATCTCATTAGTGTGAATTCCTTCCGGCTCAATAAATACCTGATGTCGGTCCTTATCCGGAAATTTCATGACCTTATCTTCAATCGACGGACAATATCTTGGACCGGTTCCCTGAATCTTTCCAGAATAAAGGGGAGAACGGTCAATATTTTCACGGATAATTTCATGCGTTCTTTCGTTGGTATAAGTCAGCCAGCAGGAAACCTGCTCTTTTTGTACTGATTCCGGATCCGTTGTAAAGGAAAAAGGAACTACACGCTCATCCCCTTTTTGCTCTTCCATTTTAGAATAATCAATGGAAGGCCCCGCAATTCGCGCAGGAGTACCGGTTTTGAATCGTCGAAGCTCAATGCCAAGCGAACGCAAGGAATCGGTCAGATGATTCGCTGCCGCCAGTCCATTGGGGCCGGTGTACATACTCACATCCCCATAAATACATCGCGCTTTTGAATAAGTTCCGGCGCACAAAACAGCAGCTTTACAGTGAAAAACAGAACCAGAATACGTTTTGATCCCTGTGAGTTTCCCATCTTCCACAAGTAGATCGGTCACTTCAAGCTGTTTTATCTCCAGATTCTCTGTCTGTTCCAGAACCTGCCGCATACTTCTGGTATAATCGGACTTATCTGCCTGCGCACGCAGGGAATGAACAGCAGGACCTTTGGACTGATTCAACATTTTTGACTGAATAAAGGTCTTATCAATATTTTTTCCCATCTCTCCGCCGAGGGCATCCACCTCTCGCACCAGATGACCTTTGGAGCTGCCCCCGATATTCGGATTACATGGCATCAACGCAATACTGTCAACGCTCACTGTAAAAATTACAGTATGCAGCCCAAGTCGGGCGCAGGCCAGTGCCGCCTCACAGCCCGCATGACCGGCACCGACAACCACCACATCCACATATTCCTCAACCAAACTCATTTTTCACACTTACCTTCTATTCACCAAAATCATTTCTAACCGCCTGTATAAAACGAACAATTCAGAACAGCAACAGCCACAAATTTCCAGTTTTCTTCGATATCGTTCTGAACTGTTACAAAATTACTTTCCCATACAAAACCGCCCGAAAATCTCATCGACGAGATCCTCACCAACCTCTTTTCCAATAATACGCCCGAGCGCAATATAAGAATCCATGAGGTCTATGGTATAAAAATCCTCTGGCATCCCGAAAGAAATACTTTCGCATACCTTTTTAAGACTTTCTCTGGCACCTATCAGTTCAGACTTTTGTCTGGCACTGGTAATATAGACTTCATCATTGAAAGAAAGAGTTCCATGATAAAACATATCGTGTAATGTCTGTTCAAACTGATCCATACCAGTCTGCTCTTTTGCGGATATTTCAATCACAGGAAAAGAATCACCGGTGTATGTCTGCACATCATCCGCAGTTGTCACCTGCTGTAAATCCGATTTATTTAAAAGAATAATAGAGCTTCGTCCATTCAGCTGCTTCAATATTTTCTCATCGTTTTCATCCAGAGAGGTAGATGAATCGACTACATAAAGGATCAAATCCGCAGTTTCCGCTTTTTCCCAGGCTTTGCTGACGCCTATTTGCTCAATATAGTCATCTGTGCTGCGAATTCCAGCCGTATCTATCACATTCAGGGTAATGCCGCCCAGGGAAATTGTCTCCTCCAACGTATCTCTTGTCGTTCCGGCAATATCGGTCACAATCGCCCGATCTTCTCCGGCCAGAACATTCAGAAGAGAGGATTTTCCCGCATTTGGCTTTCCAAGAATCACAGTCTGAATTCCTTCTTTTATCATTCTTCCATTATCCGCAGATGCAATCATCTTATTTAAAACAGAAGACATCTCCTCTATCTCAGACAATAGAGTTGCCGGATATCCGTCAAGAGAATAATGCTCCGGATCGTCCAAAGCAGACTCAATGAAAGCAGTGTGATAAAGAATCTTCTCACGAAGAGCGGTAATCTTATGACCCAGTGAACCTTGCAGCTGACTCAACGAATTTTGCAAAGCATATTCATTCTTTGCCTGAATCACATCAACTACGGATTCGGCCTGAGAAAGGTCGATTCTTCCATTTAAAAAGGCACGTTTTGTAAATTCTCCCGGCTGGGCAGGACGAGCACCATTTTTCAGAACAGTCTCTAACACACGTCTTGTAGCGTAAATCCCGCCATGACAATTAATTTCAATTGTGTCTTCTGTTGTAAAGCTTCTGGGTGCGCGAAAAACTGTGACAAGGACCTCATCTACGGTCTGTCCCTCATCGCGGATATACCCATAGTGCACTGTATGAGAAGCCTGTTTGGAAAGTTTCTTTTTTCCTCCCGGTGATTCAAAAACCCGGTCGCCAATCAGAAATGCTTCTTCTCCACTGACTCTTACAATCCCGATCCCAGAACCGCCGAGCGCTGTTGAGATTGCTGCAATTGTTTCATTTGACCTGTCTTCCATTATAATCACCTCTGCCAGTTTCATTCCAGTTCAGAAAGGTTATCAACGAACAAATCAGTATCCTGTGCGGAAAAAGGGAAAGATACCACGTACCTTTCCCTTGTCCGGCTATCCTCATAAGGATTTCATTACACGTAACTGTTCCGTATCTTCACAGTTATTCTTCACTTTGATCCAGGGAATCATTTGCCTGTGCAAAATCACGCTGTTCACTCTCAATTGCCGTCTCCCCAGCTTCAAAATTCTCCTTATCGTATATGCGGCGGTTGTAATTTCCGCGCTCATAACGTCCACGGCGATTGTTACCATATCTGGAATATCCGCGGTTTCTGCTGTGATCCCTGTCGTCTCTCTCTCGATCCTTCTTAAGAGTAACTACAACCTTTCGATAAGGTTCCTCTCCCTCGCTGTGAGTCGTCACATACGGGTCGTTCTGCAATGCAGAATGAATGATTCGTCTCTCATACGGGTTCATTGGCTCAAGAAATACCGGTCTTCTGGTTTTCTTTACTTTCATGGCAATATTCTTTGCGAGGTTTTCCAGCGTCGCCTTTCTACGGTTACGATAATCCTCTGTGTCTACCTTCACGCGGGTATAAGAAGATTTTCCCTTATTTACAACCAGGCTGGTCAGATACTGCAGGGAATCAAGCGTTTGGCCTCTTTTACCAATCATGATACCCATATCTTCACCTTCAAGATTCACGCAGAGAATATCATCCTCAAATTCAGCAGTAATCTCATCCTTCATACCCATTGCCTGAAGCACATCTGAAAGGAAAGAAATCGCACGCTGCTTTGCTTCTTCCGGATCCGCCGGTGTCTTAGGAATTTTTGTTTCTTCATCTTCTTTTACAGCTGTTATCTCATTTGGCGCATCCATGATACTCTTCGCCTCTTCCTTAGCAATGATTTCTTTTCCGGACTCAGATGATTTCACACGAACGGATGCTTCCGATTCTCTTCTGACCTCTTTTTTCTCTGCTTTTTTCTCTTCCCGCTTTTCTTCTTTCTTTTCTGTTTTCTTCTGATCCTTTTTCTGTTCCTTATTCTCTTTCTTTTCCAGTTTGAAATCCTGCTTTGACTCTTTCTTCAGAGTCTTACCTGATTCTCTGGAATCCTCTTTCTTTCCCCCATTTTTACCTTCATTTCGCGATTCTTTCTTTGAATCTTTCTTTATCTCACTCTTTTCTTCTCTTTTGGGCTCTTTCTTCGGTTTTTGCGGTTTCTCTTCAAAGATCTCTTTCATCAGATCTTCATCCGTCACCTTTTTCCTGGCCTCAATCGTAGCTTTCCTGCTGCCAATTCCGAAAAAACCTTTCGAACCCTCGTCGATTACGGTATATTCAATATTATCTCTGCTCGTACCAAGCTCAATCGAAGCTTCTGTGAGCGCATCGTCTACTGTCTTCGCCGATACTCTGATGGATTCCATATAAAACACCCCCTATTTCTTCTTATTGTTTTTTTCGTTGTATTGCTGCACCATCTGTGCTTTTGCGGCAAGACTTCCCGGCTTTGCCTTACTGTTCTGTTTGTAATAATCGGTAGAAGCCTGAACTTTTTTGGCTTTTTCTTCAGCAGAAACTTCTTTTTTTGCCGGAGCTTCAATACTCTTCGTAGAAATCTTTGCCGTATTCGTTATCTTCTGCGGCGGAAGTCCCTGTTTTGCACGCTTTTTATTCTCTTTTTCAATATTCTTTTTGATCAGCTCATCTATATCGATTTTCTCGATACTCTTATTCACAAATACCTGCTGCACGCTACGTACCACAGCACCGGCAATCCAGTAAATACCCATACCTACAGGAAGTGTCAGACAGAAAAATGCAGACATCAGCGGCATTACTGTATTCATCGACTTCATCGTGGCATTCATCGTATCATTCGAATTGCTGGAATTATTATTCTCATTGCCCGTCATGGCCAACTTAGAGTTCAGCCACTGTGTCAGGGCAGACAGGATTGGTATCAGGGCCGCGCCGACAACCAGCAGATAAGCTCCTGTCTCCACCGCGCTCGTCATGATATTCATCGGAGAATTTGCAATATTCAGACCCAGGAACGAATTCATCCCATTAACGGTATCCTGCGTCGATGTAATGACAGACTCTAAATCCGGAAAAGCAGCCAGAAGCTCTTCCCAGTTTGATGTTTTAAACTTATAAAGCACATCGACGAGCGTATTCATCGTCATCTCATTAAAAGTGACGCTTAAAGAACTCGCCGCTGTAGACATAAAATCTTCCCCGCCAGAGACCGTCATCAATTCTTCCGCCAGGGGAACAAACGCATTATAAACAGAGGTAACATATGCAGGAACATTCCAGATCACCCGGTAAAGGGCAAAAAGGATCGGCATCTGAATCAAAAGCTGCAGACAGCTTCCCATCGGATGCACACCATATTTCGCATAGACAGCTTTTGTTTCCTCATTCATCTTCATCATAGCTGTCTGGTCATTTTTACTGTTTTCGTATTTTTTATTAATCGCCTGCAGCTCTGGATTCATTTTTGCCTGAAGCTTCGAAAACCTTTGCTGCTGAATCGTCAGAGGTAGCATGATCATATAAATGACTATTGTAAAAAGAATAATGCAAAGACCTATATTAGGAATCCCGATCTTTTCCTGCAACCAGAATATCGCATTCATAATATAACCAAGTACATTTGCGACCGGTCCTATAATAAATGCAGTGCTTTTCGTTAGTAACATTTTTTAGTAATCCTCCTTAGCAGTAAATGCTATACTACGGAACCGGATCATAGCCGCCCCTGGAAAATGGATTGCAACGCATAATTCTCCACGCTGCCAGAACACTGCCTTTTGCAGCGCCATACTTCTGAATCGCCTCGAGACCGTATTGGGAACACGTCGGTGTATATGGACACCGCATCCTCTTCATAGGCGAAAGATACTTCTGATAAAACCGAATCAAACGTATCAATATTTTTTTCACTTCGGATCACTTCCTTCAATGAGGGGAGCTGTCAGGGATTCCTGCCCTAATAATATGGAATGAAGCCTTCCAAGATGCATCAGGGCGCTTTCTATCTCTGAAAAACTTTTGCCTTTTGCAGCTGCCCTTGCAACTACCACAATCGTCAGGCCTTTCTCAAACTTTGTCTCATTTAATCGATAGCTTTCCCTGATCAGTCTGGTAATCCGGTGCCTGACAACGCTATTCCCGACTTTTTTGCTCACCGAAATACCGATTCGGTTTTCCTGCGTGTCCTGTCTCAAAACATACATGACCAGATATTTGTTTGCATATGACTTTCCTTTTTTATAAACACGCTGAAAATCCCCGTATTTTTTCAGAGATTCCGAAAATATCATTTCTCCTTGTCCTGTCCATAATAATCATCGCCGCAGGCCATGATCCAGAACCGCTTTTCAAGTAGCCGTCCTCTCAGATATGGCTTGCTGCATGCGGCTGTCTCACATTCTCATACAGCCGTCTCTCTTTCCTACTGATCAAAACAGCATATCAATCATTCTGTTGCCCTTTAAATAGAAACGAATAACTGCACAAAGGGGGCTTTTAAATCCGCTGTACGCCTGCCTTATGAGGCAAACAACAGATTCAAAAACCCCCTCTGCTATTATTCTCAGCAGACTTACGCTGACAATACTTTTCTTCCTTTTGCTCTTCTCGCAGATAATACTTTTCTTCCGCCTGCTGTACTCATTCTTGCCCGAAATCCATGAACTCTGGATCTGTGTCTTCTTCCTGGCTGAAATGGCATTTTCATAATCCGGCACCTCCTTCTTGCAACTCTTCTTTTACTGGTCTGTTTTTAAGACATCGAGTCCATTATATTCATAAAAACCTTTTAAGTCAAGCAATTCCTGGCAAAAAATGTGCCTGTTTTCCATGTTTTTATCTATCCGCTC
>Ga0192280_1118_pt1 | contig 14737 bp, 17 predicted proteins | sample Koala_Koa24_M3_FD_131249 | JGI IMG/M metagenome (GOLD analysis project Ga0192280, IMG submission 131249) | Enriched cells from koala feces incubated with labeled cellulose particles, San Francisco Zoo, California, United States - Koala_Koa2-4_M3 ... | reverse complement strand
TTCGCCAAAGACATTTTGCCGGCGATTTCATCTTTAAAAGTTGAATATAATTTTCCGCCGATTTTCCTCTTTCACAAAAGCTAACCCCTGAAACGGGTCAAAATTGTCACTTTCGGGTGGAATATTTCCAATAAAAGTCTATATGTGTACAAAAAGCATTGACATTATAAATCGGCAATGTTATAATTGGGTCGAAAGCGCTTGATCTCGGAAACGCTCTTATGGGTGTAAGGATAAACCATGTAAAAAGGGGGACACAGGTTTTCCCGATTATCGAAGGAGGTTAGTTTTATATGATTGATTTGGAAAAGTGGAAAATGGTCGTAGACTATTTTATTGAAAACAGAGGAAAAAAACATGTGCGAATAAAATGTGTAAACGGGAGAGTATACTATGGCACTTGCGATGGGGACTACGAGGAGGAGGATTCCAAGGGCAACAATGTTTACGCCATAGGGACCGAAAACAGAATATTTATACAGGAACAGGTTGAAGATGTGGAATTTCCGGATTGGACATTGCTTCCTGTGAGAAAGGCTTCTATAGCACACGGCAAGCGCTTTTACAATTGCTAAACAGTTTTGAATTGCAAAATTAAAATAAAACTGCTAAAATTGGAGTAGTTACAGTTTTGACGAGGATGCCCGACCATTTTGGTTGGGTGTCCTTTTTGTATACCCTAATCTAAATAATGGAGGAATAGTAATGGCTTGCTTTTTAGTACCTGCGGCAGAGGCTGCAATTGTAAGCGTCGCATCAAGGCTTATGAAAAACAAAGAGAAAAAAAACGGCGGTGATAGCTGTGCAAGATTGGAGCTTTCAAAAAAATTAGGGGGATTATCCAAGCTGCTGTGGGGCGGCTCTGCATTGCTTGCCTTTGAGCATCTTTGGCACGGCGAAATAACTCCCTATTACCCATTTCTTACGGCGGCAGCCGATTCGGAGCAGACACGGGTAATGCTTAGCGAAATGGGTACTGTCGGCGTTGCAATGGCGCTTACGGTAACCGCCGTATGGGCGGCTGTCACCGCAGCGGTGCATTTTATTTCAACAAGGAATGAAGCAAGGGAGGAACGGCAATGACCCTGCTTGTAACGGTATTCGCGGCGGCGGCAGCAACAATCGCGTGGTACACAAGTCCGAAAGCGCGCAGGCTAAAGGTAAGCGCCCTTTGCTATATGTATTGGGGTGCGGCGCTTATGTGGCTTGTAGATGCGGCGTTTGAGTACGCTTCAATGGGCGCGGAGCTTTTCACCCCACCCCTTTCCGATATGCTCAACGATCTTTTCCTCGGACTTTCGGCAGTGGTACTTGGTATCGTCATTTGGACGGCGATAGTGCTGATAAAAGACCCGTTGGGCACTGTAAAATCCGCCTTTTCAAAGGGAAATAAGATTTAGGAGGGAAATGTATGCATCTCACAGCAAGAGAACAGGAACGCCTGATGATTCACCTTGCGGGAAATCTTGCAAGGGAAAGAAAGGAACGGGGGATAAAGCTGAATTATCCCGAATCAATCGCATATATAACCTCGGAGCTGTTAGAGCTTGCGCGTGAGGGAAAAACAGTTACCGAGCTTATGAGCATAGGCAGACAGCTTCTGACTGCCGATGACGTTATGGACGGTGTTCCCGAAATGCTGCACGAAATTCAGGTAGAGGCGACATTTCCCGACGGAACTAAGCTTGTGACCGTTCATGAGCCTATTATACCAAACGGAAAGGTTATTCCCGGAGAAATAATTGCGGAGGACGGAGAAATTGAAATTAATGCGGGAAAGGAAAGTATTTCCCTGACCGTTGTAAACACCGCAGACAGACCGATACAGGTAGGCTCGCATTACCACTTCTTTGAGGTGAATAAGGCGCTTGAATTTGACAGGAAAACCGCCTTTGGAATGAGGCTTGATATCCCCGCAGGCACGGCAGTGCGCTTTGAGCCGGGGGAGAGCAGGAGGGTAAGCCTTATTCCTATCGGAGGAAACCGTATAGGAATGGGACTTAACAGCCTTACGCAGGGCAGCATGGACGATGAAGCCGTAAAAGCCGCAGCTTTGGAAAAAGCTGCGCAGCTTGGATTTAAAGGAGTGTGACCGCTGTGTTTAAAATGTCAAGAAAACAATATGCCGATATGTACGGACCTACGACCGGCGACAGGGTTCGCTTGGGGGACACATCGCTTATTATCGAGGTTGAAAAGGATTATTGCGTTTACGGCGAGGAGGCTAAGTTCGGCGGCGGCAAATCTCTCCGCGACGGTATGGGACAATCCTGCACTGCGCCCGACAGCGTATGCCCCGATACGGTTATTACAAGCGCGCTTGTTGTGGATTACAGCGGAATTTACAAGGCGGATATAGGGATAAAGGGCGGTAAAATATGCGGCATAGGCAAGGCGGGTAATCCCGATATAATGGACGGAGTGACTCCGTCGCTGGTTTTCGGTGCGTCCACAGAGGCAATAGCGGGAGAGGGGCTTATCCTTACCGCGGGAGGAATAGACACTCACATACATTTCATCAGCCCCACGCAGATTGAAACGGCGCTTTATTCGGGTATCACCACAATGATCGGAGGAGGCACGGGACCTGCTGACGGAACCAATGCCACTACCTGTACCCCCGGACGGTTCAATATTGAAAAAATGCTGGAGGCTTCCGAGGATTATCCCATGAATTTAGGCTATCTGGGAAAGGGAAACGGTGCAGATTACGACACACTTGCGGAACAGGTGAAAGCGGGTGCCTGCGGTTTGAAGATACATGAGGACTGGGGCTCTACACCTGCGGTAATAGATAAGGCTCTCACCGTTGCGGATGACTATGACGTTCAAGTGTCCATACACACCGACACACTTAACGAGGGCGGCTTCGTGGAGGATACTATTTCAGCAATAAACGGCAGAACCATTCACACCTATCATACCGAGGGCGCGGGAGGAGGTCATGCCCCCGATATTATCCGTGCGGCGGCATTCCCGAATATTCTTCCGTCCTCAACAAACCCCACCATGCCCTTTACGAGAAACACTATTGACGAGCATCTGGATATGCTTATGGTATGTCATCATCTGGACAGCAAGGTGCCCGAGGACGTTGCCTTTGCGGATTCGAGAATACGCCCCGAAACTATAGCAGCCGAGGACGTTCTGCACGATATGGGCATTTTCAGTATGATGTCCAGTGACAGCCAAGCTATGGGACGAGTTGGCGAGGTTATTACCCGCACATGGCAGACAGCCTCAAAGATGAAGGATCAGAGGGGAATACTGCCGGAGGATAATGACAGGAACGATAATTTCCGTGTAAAAAGATATATTTCAAAATACACCATAAATCCCGCAATAACCCACGGTATATCCGATTATGTGGGCTCTGTTGAAGTCGGAAAGCTGGCTGATTTAGTGCTTTGGAAGCCGTCAATGTTCGGTGCAAAGCCCGAAATGATAATCAAGGGCGGATTTATATGCGCCTCAAAAATGGGAGATGCAAATGCGTCTATCCCCACACCTCAACCGGTAATATACACTAAAATGTTCGGCGCACACGGCCTTGCACGCAAGCGCACCTGCGCGGATTTTGTTTCACAGGCAGCGTTTGACGGCGGCATAAAGGCGCGTTTGGGACTTGGAAAGGCGGTTCTCCCCGTCAGAAATTGCCGCAGCATCGGTAAAAGCGATATGCGTTTTAACGACAGAACAGGGGATATAAGGGTAGATCCCGAAACCTATACGGTTACGGTTGACGGCGAAAAAATCACCTGTGAGGCTGCCCTGTCGCTTCCGCTTGCACAGAAATATTATTTGTTCTAAGGAGGAAGGATTGTTGATTACGGAGAAAATTTACGGAAAGCTTGAAAAAACGGATAAAACCGTGGAATATGTATATATAGACTGGTTTGAGCGGGATAAAAGGCTGCTGCGGAAAATCACCGACAGCGGCGAGGAGATAGGAATAAAGATAGATGCGCCTTTGAATGAAAATGACATAATATACGAGGATGAAAGCCGCGTTATAGCTGTTGCGATTGCGCCGTCCGATTTGGTAAGCGTTGATGTTTTTACCATGAGGGAAATGGGCAGACTTTGCTTTGAGCTGGGGAACCGTCACTTATCCCTCGCCATAGGCGAGAATAACGTTAAATTCCCCTATGATGCGCCTACATTCGAGTATATTAAAAGACTGGGCTTTAATGCTGTAAAGGTGCATGAAAAGTTCACGGGATATACGGAGTGTAAGGGACATGCCCATACCGATTCACAGGGAAATCATATTCACAGTCATTCGCACCAGGGAGAACATTTCCATGAATAACGTAAGCCTGATAAAGGTTATGCAGGCGATAGATCCCCTTTTCCCCATAGGTGCATTTACCCTGTCCAACGGCATGGAAACCTATGTCCAAAGGGGAATAGTCAGTGACAGGGAGAGCCTGCTGAGATTTCTGAAAGCATACGTTTACACTCTCCCCACAGGTGATCTCGGATTTGCGGCAAAGGCTGCCAAAGGTGAGGACTACGCCCTTTTGGACGAGCTTTTCTCCGCATCTAAATCACCCTTGGAGCTTAGAAGCGGCAGCGAAAAGCTCTGTCGGAGATTTATAAAATCCGAAGCCTTGCTGAACAGCTGTCCGTTGTTGGAGGAGTATAGCGAAAGGATAGCAGCGGGCGTGCTTGCGGGCAGTCACCCTGTGGCAATGGGTCTGTTTATCCGCGATATAGGGGCGAATTTGACGGAAAGTCTGGAAATGTACTGCTACAGCCTGCTGTCAGCTTCCGTTAATCATGCGGTAAAGCTTGTACCTCTGCGGCAGTCGGACGGTCAGTCGGCTTTATCGGAAATGATTGACGGTATTCCCGAAACGGTACAAAAGGCGCTGAACGTGTCTTTATACGATTTGGGCATAGGCGGAAGCGGATTTGATTTGCGTTCCATGGAGCATGAAGCCCTGCCCGCAAGACTGTATATTTCATAAACAAAAGGAGTGCTTATATGTCATATGTAAAAATCGGTGTGGGAGGACCTGTAGGGTCGGGAAAAACCGCGCTTATTGAACGGCTGACGAGAAAAATGTCGGAGGAATACAGCATCTGCGTTGTTACCAATGACATTTACACAAAGGAGGATGCGGAATTTCTTATAAAAAATTCGGCGCTTCCTGCCGAAAGGATAGTGGGCGTGGAAACAGGAGGATGTCCCCATACCGCAATAAGAGAGGATTGCTCCATGAATCTTGAAGCGGTTGAGGAAATGGCGGAAAAATTCCCTGACGTGAAGATTATCTTTATCGAAAGCGGGGGAGATAATCTTTCCGCAACCTTTTCTCCGGATCTGGCGGATGCATCGATTTATGTAATAGATGTGGCACAGGGCGAAAAAATTCCCCGTAAGGGCGGCCCCGGAGTAACACGCTCCGATCTGCTTGTTATAAACAAAACAGACCTTGCGCCGATGGTCGGAGCAAGCCTTGAGGTAATGGCATCTGATTCGGCGAGGGTGAGAAACGGACGACCATTTATTTTCAGCAATCTTATGACACTTGAGGGCGTTGATGAAATTATAGCATGGATAAAAAAATACGTTCTTTTTGAGGATCTGAAATGAGTATTCTTAATTTGACCGCCGAAAACAGAAACGGACAAACCGTAATAACTCACAGCAGCTTTACAGCACCGCTGAAAATCGCTCAGCCCTTCTACCGTGACGGTTACACCGAGGTTATGATGATGGCCGCCGCCGCAGGTATATTGGAGGGTGATTTTTATGATATAAGCCTGACTGTAAGGAAAGGAGCGGCACTTAAATTCACCGAGCAATCGTATACAAAGATATTTAAGTCGGGTAAAAAAGGCTCTTCGCGGCGAATAAGAATTACCGTGGAAAGCGGCGGCAGGCTTCATTATCTTCCCACCCCCACCATACCCTTTGCAGGCAGTGCTTTCTGTGACAGCACGGAAATACATCTTGAAAGCGGAAGTAAATTTATCATGACCGATATTCTGTCCGCAGGACGCATTGCCATGAATGAACGCTTTGCCTTTAAAAGCTACCGCACGAGAACAGCGGTATATTCCGACGAAAGACTCTGCTTTCTGGACAATCGGAGGCTTGTGCCCTCGGAATGCGATTTGGCGGGAATAGGCTTTTTCGAGGGATATTCACACTGTGGAATGATGTATATTTTCGGTGAAAATATCGGAGATAAGCTGCCGAAAAGCGGTGGTGCGGAGGCTGCAATGACAAAAGCCAAAGAGGGAATATGCATCCGTGCCTTTGGCAGCGCGGGAGAGGATATCGCGGAGCTTTTTGCGGATGTGATACGTGGAATAAAGCAATAAAACAGGGCATATGAAGGAAAAAATCATATGCCCTGTTATTTTTTATCCTCATTCAGTTATTACTGTCTATAAGCGCTTGAAATTCTATTTTTCTCACTCAAACACACCCGATAAATCGAAATCGGGTGTATATTCCTCCTTTGCCGAGGAACGCTCCTGCATATACCCCTCAAAGCCAAGCTCTCTTGCTTTTTCCACAACGCATTCGTATTCATAGGTTGAAATACGGCGGTTAATTTCCTTATGCTCACTACTTCTGTAAAAGGGCGTATACTGGCTCATAAGGCTAAGCAGGAAGCTGCCGCAGCCAAATTCGGAGTGAATATAATCCAAAATATCCTCCGAATCCCGCCTGCATGAGGGAAGCACCATATGCCTTATTATTACTCCGCTTTTCATAAGACCGCTTTCGTCAAAAACAGGCTTTCCTTTTTGAGAAATCATAAATTCGGCCGCTGCCGATGCAACATCGAAATAATCCTCCGCATCGGAATATTTCTTTGACAGAACACTGCTGCGGTATTTTATATCGGTAAGGTATATGTCAATATAATCGTCAATCAATTTCAGGGACGATACCGAATCGTATCCGCCGGTGTTGTACACAATCGGTATATCAAGCCTGTGCTTTACGCTGTCAAGGGCAATAATTATCTGGGGAATATAGTGGGTGGGAGTCACAAGGTTTATGTTGTGTGCTCCCTTATCCCTAAGGCGCAGAAATATATCCCCCAAAGCCTTGGGTGATATATCCGCCCCAAAGCTTTCGGCGGATATTTTGTAATTTTGGCAGTAGCAGCATTTTAAGCTGCAGCCCGAAAAAAAGACCGTTCCCGAACCCCTTGTGCCTGAAATGCACGGCTCCTCCCACATATGAAGATAAGCCTTGGCTACACGGGGATTTTTCCCCGCTCCGCAGAATCCTACGGAGCTTTGCCTATCTGCGCCGCATTTTCTCGGACAGATTCGGCAGGGGGATATAAGGAAATCAATGTCAGCGGTTTCCATTATCCTTAAATCTTATCCAGTGCCTGACGAACATCATCAAGTATATCGTCGATATTCTCCAGTCCCACGGAAAGACGAATCATTCCGCCGTCAATTCCTGCCGCCACGAGCTGCTCATCGGTAAGCTGTCTGTGGGTTGCGGAAGCGGGATGAAGTACGCAGGTACGTATATCAGCCACATGAACCTCATTTGAAGCAAGGGTAAGGCTGTCCATAAAGCGTATTGCAGCGGGTCTGCCGCCCTTTACGGTAAAGGATATTACTCCGCTTACGCCCAAGGGAAGATACTTTTCGGCTAACTTATGGCACTTATCATCCTCAAGAGCGGCATAGGTTACAGACTCAACCTTGTCGGAGGACTTCAGGAATTTAGCAACCGTAAGACCGTTCTCGCAATACTGCTTCATTCTGATAGCCAGTGTTTCCAGTCCAAGATTAAGCAGGAACGATGAGTTTGCGGCGGGATAACAGCCAAAATCTCTCATAAGCTGCATTCTTGCCTTAACTATATAAGGCGCAAAGGAATATTTCTCGGTATATACCGTTCCGTGATAGCTTTCGTCAGGCTCGGTCATTGACGGGAAATTACCGTTTGTCCAGTCAAATTTACCCGAGTCAACAATTACACCGCCTACCTGAACTGCATGACCGTCCATATACTTTGATGTGGAGTGTATAACTATATCCGCTCCCCATTCGATAGGTTGGCAGAGTATGGGAGTTGCAAAGGTATTGTCCACAATAAGGGGAACACCGTGCGCATGAGCAGCCTTTGCCCAAAGCTCGATATCAAGAACATTAACTGCAGGGTTGGCTATTGTTTCGCCGAATACAGCCTTGGTATTAGGCTTGAAAGCGGCGTTAAGATCCTCCTCGGTTGCATTGGCATCCACGAAAATACATTCAATACCCAGCTTTTTAAAAGTAACGGCAAAAAGATTTATAGTGCCGCCGTATATAGCCGATGATGCGATAAAGCTGTCGCCGCACTCGCATATATTAAGTATGGAGCAAAGGGTTGCAGCCTGTCCGCTTGAGGTACACATAGCCGCAACGCCGCCTTCCAGTGCGGCAATCTTCTTTTCAACCGCATCTGTGGTGGGGTTCTCAAAACGGGAATATATAAGGCTCTTAGTGGGGTCGTCAAAAACGTCCGCCACATCGTTTGTGGAATCATAAACATAGGTTGTGCTTTGTACAATAGGCACTACCCTCGGCTCACCGTTTTTAGGGGTATAGCCCGCATGGAGACATTTGGTTTCGATTTTTGCATCAGCTTTTAATTCTTTCATTGCAACATTACCGCCTTAAATATAAAATATGGAAAAATACAATTTTCCTATGCAATTTCCAAGAGAAATTATACCACACTCAAGGAAAGATGTCAAGTATTCATGAAAAGACGGATTAATTCTAATTCTACGCTGTTGGGAAGCAAGGGCAAAAAATCGTTAATTTTTCATAAAATTTTGCTTACTATATTGTAATTGGCAAAAAAATATGATATAATTATAATGTCTATAAAATGTTGGGAGGCTATATCATGGGACAATACATAACAGCCTATCTTAAAGCGGTGGAAGCCGCTCTTGCCGATGAAAGCGGAAAAATAGATTTGGATGCCTTGAAAAAGGAGCATTTGCAGCAAATAGAATTTATTCAGCATGAACGGCTTATTCATCTGATGGTAACTATTATGGTTATTATCATACTTTTTATCGGTCTTGTTATCTTCTTTATAACAAGCATTACTGCCTTTGCCATTGTCGATGCGCTGCTGCTTATACTTGCATTCTGCTATTTGGGGTATTACTTTTTCATCGAAAATACCACACAAAAGCTTTATTGCATTTATAACCGCATTTGCCTGAAAATTGACGAAAAAAACAACAAGGCGCAGGGCTTGGAGGAGGTTCTTGACAAGCCCCACCTTGTGAAATATGTCGGTGTGTAAGCCAAAAAAATCAAAGCTACATTGAATGGAGCGTTATCAGTGAATATAACACCGGAAATAGTCCGCAATATTATCGATAACGGGGATATAACCGTTGAATTTCAGCCCATCTATTCCCTTAATACAAGGAAATTTATCGGACTTGAGGCACTTTCACGGGGAGTTTACGAGGGTCGGTTAATATCTCCCTTTTTCCTTTTTGATTATGCCAAAAGCGAAAACCGCACCTTAGAGCTGGATCGTATATGCAGGGAAAAGGCAATGAAAGCGTTTACCGCTCAAAGCAGCGCCCCAACCCTGTTTATAAACTTTGAAGCCTCCGTACTCAACGGCATTACATCGGGTACGGGAGAAATACAAAAAACTGCGGCGGAAAACAATATCCATCCGCAAAATATTGTGATTGAGCTTAACGAATCACGGGTAAAGGATTCATACAACCTGCTGATGTTTGTGGATTTTTACCGTTCAAAGGGATTTTTGATCGCTCTTGACAACGTATCAAACGGTCTTGATACCCTAAACCGCATTATGCTTATAAATCCCGATATAATCAAGATTGACCGTGCAATCGTTTCAAACATTGACACCAACACATACAATCAAGAGGTGTTCAAGTCCATAATAAGCGTCGCAAAGCAGATAGGCGCAATGACTGTTGCGGAGGGCGTTGAAACGGTGGATGAGGTTATTACCTGTATGCTTATGGGCGTTGATTATTTTCAAGGCTTTTATTTCCAAAAGCCGGAGCAGTTTAATTACCTTTTTACCAATGAAGTGCGTATACGGGTTGAGGACGCGGCACAGCGGCTGAATATTTCCACAAAAAAGAATGCAACCGTTGCTAATTTGAGCCTTGAAAGCTATAGGCGGATAATATACGATTTGGTGAACCGACTTTCCGATTCCGAGCATGATAATTACAATGAGGAGCTTAAGCGCTATGTTGCGGAGCATAACGAAATCGAGTGTGCCTTTCTTATTAACTCGGACGGATTTCAGATAACCGATACCGTTATGACCGATGACATAGAAATACTCGAGGGATATCACCCCGCGCTTATGGGAACGCACCATGATATAAAGAACTATTTCTATGCCATTAAGGAGCAGATTGAGGATCCGTTCATATCGGGCTGGTACATATCCAATGCGACAGGTAAAAGCTGTAAAACCATTTCCTCGAAATTTTACAACAAAAAGGGCGAAATGATTGTTGCCTGCGTTGACCTTAAACGTCAAAGTGGATTATAAATATCCGATGTGGACATAATGACATAAACGGCAGATACTGTGAACTGTATCACAATATCTGCCGTTGGTACTATTCAGTACAATATTTTTATATGGTTATGACTTAGCGCCGCTCTTGTAGCTGTCAATCATCTTTTTAACCATCATACCGCCGATAGAGCCTGCCTCTCTGGAGGTAAGGTCACCGTTATATCCGTTTCTGAGGTTTACGCCCACTTCGTTGGCAGCCTCCATCTTAAATCTTTCAAGAGTTTCTCTGCCCTGAGCAGTAAGATTATCGCTTTTCATACTATTATTTCTCCTTTTGTTCTGATTTGTGAAACGATTTTATTTTTTGCTTTATCGTTTCTCTTTGGGCTTGCAATAATATTGTGTGTGCAACCGAAAAAAATATTAGCGGAAATGATTTGATTAAGTGGTACAATATTCTTAAAAGGAGTTTTTTATGAAAATAGATTCTATCGGCTGCGGCTACAGACATGACGAGGAGTTTGAAATGAATTGTCCGTCCGGTATAGGGTGCTGGCTTTTGCTGCTGGTAAAGACACCTGCTGCTTTTTATATAGGCGAAAGAGAGTACAGAACCGAAAGCAATTCATTTGTACTCTTATCACCGAAAATTCCCGTAAAATATTCGGGCAACGGTGGGTGCTACGAGGACGATTGGCTCTTTTTCGGAGGTTGGTCGCCCTACGAGGATTATTTTTCTCAAATGGGAATACCTATAAATACCGTCATTGAATCGAAAAATCTGGACGAGGCTTCCGGAATCATGCGTATAATGTCCTATGAGCATTACAGCAACGACAAATTCACCGAAAAAATGGAAGATCATTATATGGAAATACTGTTCATGAAGCTGGCGCGAATTGCATCGGGAATACCCCAGCCCTCACCAAACCTTTCCGCAAGCGGCAGCGAAAACCTAATCAGACTTCGCACCGAGCTTTACAGCTTTCCCGAACGGGCAAAATCCATAGATGAGCTTGCAGAGGCTGTCGGAATGAGCCGTTCCGGCTTGCAGCACCGATATAAGCGTATGTTCGGCACGAGTATTACCGAAGATGCTATAAGCGGCAGAATACAACGAGCATCGCAGCTGCTTTCAGCCACAATGCTCACCGCTTCCGAGATAGCCTATCGCTGCGGTTATGCCAATGAATACACATTTATGCGCCAATTCAGGGAGCGAACGGGAATGACACCCACACAATATCGCCGCAGCGGTGTACGCGGCTTCGATTAAAAGATATATTTGCTTGTATAGTAATATTTCAGATTCCAGTCGCGTAGGTCGTATCCATGCGCATCTATCATCTTTTCGAGGTAATTGTCAAAAACGATAAAATTAACGCCCTCGGCATTCACTGAATAATCCGTGCCGTTCAGTATAATCTCACAGGTATCTCCCGCATTTACGCCGCCGCTTACAACCTGCAGTGTGACCTTTCCGTCATAAAGGGTTATCTCCTCGGAAATAAGGTCGTCGGATACTATATTAAGGAACGATTCGCCGTTTGCAAAACCCATTACGCAGCTTTTTCCGTCAAGGTCGTTAAGCCTTGTTTCAGCGCCCAGCTTAACAAGGGCATTGTCATATATTTCCTCGGGATTTCCTGACGCATAGCCTTTTATTACGGCAATTATCGTATACCTCTCCCTGTGATTATAAGCCTTTGTTAAAAATTCATAATATTCATCGCCGATAAATACATCTCTGTAATTAAGCGTCCGATCAATCTGCGTTTCGGAGAGCTTATCTATAGCTTGAATTAGTGAATGGTAAGGGAAAACGCCGTGAACACCGCTTGCGGCGCAATAATCGTTATAGATCAGCATTACAGCCAGCAGAACAGCGTAAACCGCCTTGTGTACAGGATTTTGAGTAATGCTTTTCGGCAGTCGCTTAAAAAATCCCTTTAGCTTCACCGCACCCTTTCCGTCAAAATATTCCCTGTAAAAATCCAATACCTCCGGGACGGTAATAAGGGTAAAAATATAGACAGGCATTGAAAATCGTTCGAGTATAAAATGCTTTGTGACAAAAATCCATATAAAGAAGCTGTAGAACATAAAGCTCATCAGGACAGCGGAATATTCGGATTTTTTTCTCCAGCCCAAAAAATATGCCGCGCCAATGAGTATCAGCAGAAAAGCGGGTACAATAAGATAGCTTTTTGACAGTCCCCTTGTTACATACTGCGTTCCCTCATAGACCGAGTAGAAGGGGAGAATATACGTCACAACGAAATGCAATATCCTTTCCGAAAAAACAACAATAAGAGCGCCGACAGCGCTGAGGGCACAAAGGGATTTGACATTGGGCTTTATAAGCACAGAAAGAAAATAGATAGGCAGCATTACAAGGCTGGTGTAATGGAACATTCCCGCCGCAAGTATTACAAGAACTGCGGGGATATGCTTTTTATCCCTGAAAAATCTGTAGCCCAGAAAAATTATTGCCACGGAAAGACTTTGTCGGGTGAAGTTTATGGAATTGTAGAAAAACGTAATGCACACATACATAAGTGTGGATAGCCATACATTTTTACTATACCTATAAATGATATATGCGGTGGGCAGGAGTATAAGCAGAGCAACTATTCCGTTGAACACCGTATATTCCACTGTGAAAATGCTTACAATTTTCATCAGGAGGATATAGCCGGGCTCCATAAGGTCTTTAATAAGATCCTTCCATGTGGTGTTGCCGTATACAAAATTATAAAAAATGCTGCGGTAGCTGAAATAATCGTTCCCGATACCATATCTGAAAACCGATAAAAAAAACAGATATCCGAATGTCACCGCGACATACAGAAGCTTCTTTTTCGGAGAGGGGTTTCTTACACAAAGAGGATAAGCAAGTCCCAAAATGAGCGCAAAAAGGAGATAGTACACAGCCATAAGAAAAGCCTTTCATAAGGAAAATGTATGGTAATGCGGAATGCCTGCGGAAAATCCTCCGATATTATTCCGCTTTGGCGGAACAATCCATATCAGAAAGATAAGCTTTCATGCTGTGGAAGCTCTCCTCACTGATAATATGCTCCATTCTGCAGGCATCGGAGGCGGCGGTGTCGGGATTTACGTTAAGAACACGCATTAAAAATTTGGAAATGACCACATGCCGTTCGTAAACAGCTTCAGCCTTTTCCTGTCCCATAGGTGTCAAAACGATTTTTCCGCCGCTTTCAACAGTAATATAACCGTTACTGCGCAATATAGTCATAGCGCGGCTTATGCTGGGTTTGGAATAACCAAGCTCCGTGGCAATATCAATCGATCTTACATATCCTGTCTTTTTATTCAGCAAAAGAATGGTTTCGAGGTAGTCCTCTCCGGATTCATATATGGCCATATAAAAGCCTCCTTAACAATAATAAGCATAAGTAAATTATATCATATTTTTCACTGCGTTTCAAGTATTATTGTGAAAAAAATATAAATCCTAAGCTAATATCCTATTTTTGCCGTAAGGAATTTTATTCATTCAGGTGTATAATATTCTTGATAGGTGAAAAACTACTAAAGGATCGCCGATTAAGATGACAGTCGTGTTTCCAACATAACAAGCCCACCGCAGACAGTGCCTTGAAACCATATTTAATCACGATTCGCAAAATTAATTTTAAAATCAGGGAAATAGCGGAAGCAGACAACTGTCCGCTGTTTTAACAATGGAGGAATATAAGCTATGAAAGCTACCGGTATTGTAAGACGCATTGACGACCTGGGACGCGTGGTTATACCTAAGGAAATAAGACGTACGATGCGTATAAGAGAGGGCGACCCCCTTGAAATATACACCAGCTCCAACGGAGAGGTTATCTTTAAGAAATATTCGGCTATTAACGAGATGGCTGACTCCGCCTCACAGGTTGCCGAGGTTATGACAAGACTTGCCAACTGCCCCACAGTAGTATTTGATAGGGATCATGTGGTTGCGGCTGCGGGCGTACAAAAGAAGAAATTTAACGAACGCCGTGTATCACAGGGCCTGGAGGAATTTTTAGAGCATCGCAAGAATTATATATGCACATCCGCCGACGATACGAAGGTATTTCCCGTCGAAGGAATAGACCGCCCCGCCATTGCGTGTACACCCATAATGTCCGCCGGTAATGTAACCGGTGCGGTTGCGTTTCTTGCGCCCTCCTCGGAGGAAGCGTCCGCCGCTACTGA
>Ga0192280_1115_pt1 | contig 14892 bp, 14 predicted proteins | sample Koala_Koa24_M3_FD_131249 | JGI IMG/M metagenome (GOLD analysis project Ga0192280, IMG submission 131249) | Enriched cells from koala feces incubated with labeled cellulose particles, San Francisco Zoo, California, United States - Koala_Koa2-4_M3 ... | reverse complement strand
GCCATAACTGCAAAGGCTATCGCAGCAAGGAAACACATAATGGCAATTGTACGCACATTAAGATGCGTACTGTCATTTTTGATGTCATGCAAAAAGTCAATGCTTTTCTTCATTTACTCACCACTCCCATATCCAACCCTTAAGGAAGTGCTGATTAATGCGTCAGCAATCGTTTCCAACCCTCGAAAAGCCCTTACTGAGAGGGTTGAGAAACGATTTAATCAGCGGTTCCTTAATACACCTATTCTAACATATTTTAACCCCAATGTCAATTTTATTTTCCAAACGGCTAATAATATTGTAATTATATCGTCAATATATACAAAGCAATATGGAATAATTTATTTGAAATTGACAAAACAATAAAAATTTATCGTTTTTCGATAAAAATGTATTGACAATTGATATTCTTTATGGTATTATGAAACCACAATACGAAAGTCGGAGGTCACTGTTATGGACAAATTCAAATGGACGCCATCATTGTCGCTGCTGCTGTCGGAGGTAATCGTAAAGGTGCTGGCGGTGCTTTTTGCCGCCGCTTGTATCTATGTCCCCTTTAACCGAAACAGTATCGCATTGAACATGGGATTGAATATACCAATGTTTATGACGGTATTTTACCTGTGTGCGCTGTTCGCCTTTACGGCACTGTATCAGCTTAACAGGCTGCTGAAAAACATTAAAAGGGCGGATATATTTATCAACGAAAACGTAAGGATTCTGCGTATCCTGTCATGGTGCTGCTACCTTGTGGGTATCACCACAGCGGTTTACAGCTTTTTTGAATACCCATTTATTATAATCTCGGCTGCATCGGCATTTTTCGGACTGATTATCAGAGTGCTGAAAAATGTTTTCTGCAAGGCTGTGGAGCTGCGTGAGGAAAATGACGGCACTATATAATCAATCAAGACCTTAATTGAAATTATCCTTACAATACTTACCCCCCCTGCAGCCCTTGGACTGCTCGTAGGTTTTATTAAGCAAAATAAGGCTATACCGAAACGGAGAATAATTATGGCAATAATAGTAAACCTTAATGTGGTTATGGCAAAGAGGAAAATTTCCTCGGGAGAGCTTGCGGAAAAGCTGGAAATCACTCCCGCCAATTTATCCATACTCAAAACGGGAAAAGCCAAGGCTATACGCTTTTCCACACTGGATAAAATCTGTCATGTGCTTGACTGCAAGCCCGGCGATATACTGGATTATCAACAGGAGGATGAGGAAAGTGACCGATAATTTAACTGGATGCAGCAGCATACCCGAATACCGTGAGGAAACGGCTTCTGCGCCCGCATTAAAGTATTCCCTAAGGGAAAGCGTTTTTGCACTTGTTTTTTCCTTTGTGGGGTATTTCTTTATAAAAACCTTTATAATAAATTGCCCCGGTATTGGCGCTGCAATATTCATGATTTTAACCGCCCTTGCCGCCGCACTGCTTGCAAGGCTTTCAGGGGCAAAGAGCGGTAAAGGCAGCAGAATTTATTTTGTACTTACACTTATTTTTTCCGCAAACCTGAGTGTTACGGGAAACGGACTTATAATGCTCCTTGATTTCATGTTTGCGGCGATAACCTTTTCCTTATGGGCATTTTCCGTAAATAATTCCGACTGGCGAGGTATTGACGACAGCTTTATATACAGCTTTGCAAGAGCGCTGTTCGGTCAGTCATTCGGCAATTTCGTCCATTGCCCCACAGCATCGGCGGAGCTTATCAGGCGCAGTAAGGGCGGTAAGGCTCTTCGTAATGCCGCACTGGGAATTTTAATGGCGATACCTGTGACGCTTTTGGTAACATTCATACTTTCCTCCGCAGATGAACGTTTTTCCCACATTATGGGCAGTATTTTCGGTGCGATAAGCCTAAGGGGTATATGGCTATATGCGTTGGGACTTCCCGTTTCTTTCCTTGTATTCGGCATTGCCTACGGTGCAGTTAAGGAAAAAAGCTGCAAGAGGGATGAAAACGAAGTCATTGCCAAGTCTATGAAAATTGCTCCGGGAATAATGCTGTATACATCGGTTATCCCTCTCTGCGCTGTTTATGTAATATTCTTCTTTTCGCAGATTTCCTATTTTGTATCGGGCTTTGCAGGTATTCTTCCCGAACAGTTCAGCGCGGCGGAATATGCAAGACGGGGCTTTTTTGAGCTTTGCATAGTGGCTGTGATAAATCTGCTTATAATAGCGGCTATGAATTTATTCTGCCGATATGACAGTAAAAACGGCGAAAACAAACGACCCTCTCCCCCTCAGATTTTTTACGGTTTTGCTGTCCTTCTTTACACTGATTCTCATTGCAACCGCTCTCAGCAAAATGGTAATGTATATTTCACGCTTCGGTCTTACTCCGAAAAGAGTATACACCTCATGGTTTATGATAGTATTGGCAGCTCTCTTTGCCCTTATTATAGCAAGGCAGTTTAAGACTTTTAATATGCCCCGCATAGGTGTGATTGTTTTCACTGTAATGCTGTCCCTGCTTAGCTTTACCCAGACCGATTCCATCATTGCCGAATATAATATCATAGCATACCAAAAGGGTAATATTGAAAGCATAGCCTTTGAGGATTTGTCAAGCGACGCGGTTTATGCTGTTGCTCCACTGCTTGAAAGCGACGATACCGCACTGAAACAGGCGGCACTGGAGTGGTACACAAGCTGCCGTGAAAGCATATCCGGTCAAAATTGGTATGAAATGGGCATTTTCGAATACTGTATAAGATGAGTGATAACCAATAAACAGAAAAATCCGATTGAATTCAGTCCAATCGGATTTTTTCGGTTATTTTCTTAAGGAAGTGCTGATTAATGCGTCAGCAATCGTTTCCAACCCTCGAAAAGCCCTTACTGAGAGGGTTGAGAAACGATTTAATCAGCGGTTCCTTAATTCCTCCGCAATAGCGGATATTTTTTTCAGTCGGTGATTTGCGCCGCTGCGCCCTATGGGATTATCCAGCATTTCTCCCAATTCCTTTAGGGAAACATCGGGATTTTCCAGCCTTACCAAGGCAATTTCCCTTAAATCGGGGGACAAATACTCTATGCCCTTTCTGGCCATTATCAGCTCAATATCCTCAATCTGCTTTTCCGAGGCGGCAAGGGTTCTTTCAATATTGGCGGAATCACAATTTGCTATGCGATTTGCCTTATTGCGAACGTCCTTGTAGATTTTCACGTTCATAAGCTCGATGGAGGATTTTGTCGCCCCCATAAGGGTAAGCATATCCTCTATATCCTCGCTGCCCTTAAGGTAAATGACATAGGTTGATTTACGCAGGGTTTGCTTAACGTTTATACCCATACCGTTTATAAGGGTGCGCAGGTCTGTACACAGCTCCTCGGTCTGTATATCAAATTCTAAGTGATAATCCTTCATAGGCTCGGTGATGCTGCCGCAGGACAGAAATGCGCCGCCGATAAAAGCAAATATATTGCTGTTATCGATTATATCCTCGCATATTCTGCGGGGAGAATTTTCACCGTGCTTAAAGCTTAAGGTAAGGCTTTTTCTGGCGGAGGCAGTCAAAACATTGACGGTGTACATTACAGAACCGTCCTTTCGGGAAAGGGCTTCCGTCTGTGTACAGCCATTTTCACCGGAAAATTTTTCTGCCAGTCGGACAAACAATGCGGCGGCGGCACTATGCTCCGTGCGGAAAATAACCTTATCCTCGTTAAAATGCCTGCCAAAGAGCAGCATACCGTAAAGGCTGGCAAATTCCTTGTTTCTGTCGGTTATCAGCGAGCATAACTCCTCTTTCACATCATGGGAAAAGGACATTCACTTATCACCTCCGAATTATTTTTGATTTATGAAATTCCGTCACTGAGGGTAGTTGTGAAAAGCTGCCCTGCGGTGTTTCCTTAAGGAAGTGCTGGTTAATGCGTCAGCAATCGTTTCCAACCCTCGAAAAGCCCTTACTGAGAGGGTTGAGAAACGATTTAATCAGCACTTCCTTACAGTTCCCGTGACTTAACTCCCAATGCAAATGCCTTTTTATTGACATCAAGCGCCTTTGGGGGAACGCAGTCCTCCAGTGCCTTGTTCCATACCTCATCGCCGAAATCAAGCATATGGGAAAGAAGTCCGATAAGCACTATATTCACCGCCTTGGACGTACCTGCCTCCTGCGCAAGCGAAAGAGCGTCAACTGCGGTTATATCCACACCCATATCCTTTATCTGCTTTACTATATCCGCGGGATAGGACGCATTTCCCGTGATAACCGGCATAGGCTCAATCTGCTGTGTGTTGGTAATCAGCTTGCCGCCCTTTTTCAAAAAGGGCAATGCTCTTGCTGCCTCCAGCACCTCAAAGGACAGCACCACATCAGCCTGACCCTTTTCAACAATCGGCGAATAAACCTTATCTCCGTATTTAATATATGTGACAACCGAGCCGCCACGCTGCGACATTCCGTGTACCTCGCTGACCTTTACGTCATAGCCTTGGGAAATAAGTGCCGAGCCTATAACTCTGCTTGCAAGGAGAGTTCCCTGACCGCCTACACCTACAATTACAATAGCCTTTGTTTCCATAAGATACCCTCCTCATTCCTCAATTGCGCCGAATTTGCACAGCTGCTTACAAAGTCCGCAGCCTACGCAAAGCGTATTGTCAACCACAGCCTTTCCTGTGGACATGGACAATGCGGGACATCCTATTCTCATACAAGCCTTGCAGGAACGGCATTTGTCCGCCGCAGCCCTCAACGGTGCTTTATGCTTTACGGTTTTAAGCAGTGCGCAGGGACGTCTTGTAATTATGACAGAGGGTTCCTTTGCCGCAAGCTCCTCTCTTACAGCCTTTTCCACAGCCGCCAAATCATTGGGGTCAACCACCCTCACCCTGTCTATACCCACAGCGTGACAAAGCTCCTCAAGATTAACGGCAGCGGCAGGTTCACCCTTTATATTAAATCCGTTGGTCGGGTTGTTCTGATGACCCGTCATTCCCGTAATGGAATTATCCAGTATAATAACCGTGGAATTGCTTGCATTGTAGGCAATGTTGATAAGTCCCGTAATACCCGAATGAATAAAGGTTGAATCGCCTATGACGGCAACTGCCTTATCCTCATATTCACCCTTGCGCGCCTTGTTAAATCCATGCAGTGCGCTTACCGATGCTCCCATGCATATGTTGTAATCCATAGCCGAAAGGGGCGCTGCCGCACCGAGAGTATAGCAGCCTATATCACCGCTTACCATAACTCCCAGCTTTTTCAGTATGTAGAACACGCCCCTATGGGGACAGCCTGCACACATTACGGGAGGACGAATGGGAATATCACCGCTAAAGCTGTTATACTCGTCCCTCTCGCCGAGAATTTTTTCCTTTATATAGCTTTGGGAATACTCGCCCTCAAGCTTGAAAAGCTCCTTGCCTATGGGAGTAAGGCCTATCTTGCGGCAGTGGGTTTCTATAATATCGTCAAGCTCCTCGATAACATAGAGCTTTTTCACCTTAGCGGCAAAATCAAGAATAAGCTTTATCGGCATGGGGTTTATCATTCCAAGCTTCAAATAGCTTGCCTTATCTCCAAGCGCCTCTTTGGCATACTGATAGGATATACCAGATGTGATAACGCCTATTTCATCGGTATTTATCTCCGCAGTGTTAAGCGGTGAGGTTTCGGCATACTCGGTAAGCCTGCGTGTCCTTTCCTCCACAACAAAATGCTTTTTAATTGCATTTGCGGGAACCATAACATACTTTTGTATATCCTTTTCATAGCTGCCTATTTCATGGCTTTCTCTGGGACATTCCTCCACAAGGCTCTGGGAATGAGAAATTCTCGTTGAAAGCCGCAAAATAACCGGAGTATCGTATTTCTCCGAAAGCTCATAGGCGATTTTGGTATAATCCTTACATTCCCCCGAATCGGAAGGCTCTAAAAGGGGCAGCTTCGCGGCAATGGCATAGTTACGGCTGTCCTGCTCGTTCTGACTGGAATGTATACCTGGGTCGTCGGCCACCGCAAGCACCATTCCCCCCTTAACGCCTGTGTATGATGCCGTAAACAGAGGGTCGGCAGCCACATTCAAGCCAACGTGCTTCATAGCGCAGAATGACCTTGCGCCCGCTATGCTTGCACCCACAGCCACCTCACAGGCTACCTTTTCATTGGGCGCCCATTCGCTGTGCATCTCGTCATATTTTGCGGCACATTCGGTAATTTCCGTACTGGGCGTACCGGGATATGACGACACCACATCAATACCCGCTTCGTAAAGACCTCTTGCCACAGCCATGTTGCCAAGCATAAGTTTCTTTGACATATAACCTCTCCTCCGTAGCTTCGATAAGGGGCATCGCCCCGTCATTCAACGAACGACCGGGGGCGTTAGCCCCTTAGCTCTTTCAGTGGGGGGGACTGGGTTCCCCACTGAAAGACCGTATGCTCCCCCGCCGCTTCAGGCGGGGGACATCAGTCGTGAGTTATATCAGTTTCGTTCGGTATACCACTTTCTCAGCAGCGTTTCCGTTTTCTTGCCGTATATTCCGAATCCCGTATCCGTGCTGATTTTTTCCTCGGGACACAGGAAGGTATTCCAATCCCACCAGAAAAATCCCTCGAAATATGGTTCGTCCCACATGGCTTTCATTGCGCTCTCATAGAACATTGCCTGCTCGTCCTCGTCACGGGGCAGCTCCGGGTGTGTGAAATCCCATGGCATATCCGCGCATCCTCTGGCACTGCGGCAGCCAATCTCCATAAATATTATCTTCTTACCGAATTTCTCGGAAACGGCTTTCAGTGTTTTCTTCGGCTCGTCCCACAGCTTAACCATATCGTCAACGGTGGAATTATCCCTCCTCGGTATCCTGTAATATGCGGAAACACCGATATAATCGAGAGCATCGAACCACCTTACACGATCCTCACTGCCGTGATTGGTATTATAAACCAGCTTGCCGCTGTACACACTCCTTACGGCGGCGATTACCTCCCGCCATTCCTTTTCTTTCATCTCCGTACCGAGCATTTCGCAGCCCACACAGTACATTTCACAGCCCATATACTCCGCTATCTCCGCATAGTGGCACATATAAGCCTTGTAGCAGGAAAACCACTGCTGCCAATAGGTTGGCGGCGAGGGTCTGTCCTCCCTCACGGGAAATTCTCTTTCCGGGAAATGTATATGCGCCCGCCATGTACCGTCACCGCAATTTAGTATCGGTTTCAGACACACCTTCATTCCCAGCTTGTGGAGATTGTCTATTGCCGTTTCTATTTCCCTGTCGGGACTGTTGAAACGGAAGTCAAATCCGAATGTAGTGGACGAATATTTTTCCTGCATTGTCATAAATGCAAGTGTAGCCCAGTTGGTACCAAGCTGTGACATTCTTGTCATTGATTCCAGTGACCTCTTGTCACTGAACATTCCTCTGCGGCTGTCCCAGCCGTAGGTATAACCTTTTATTTCCATAATAAACTCCTTTTTTGGAGGATGGAGAATGGAGATTAGATTCTCTATACTCTATACTCTATCCTCTATTCTCCACCCTCGACTACGCGCAAATATCTGCGGTTTGTGCTTTTATAAGGGAAAATATATCAGCGGGCCTTGCCTCTATCTGAAGTCCTATTTTACCGCCGCTGAATATTACCGTGTCAATATTTTCCGCACCCTCATAGAAAAATGTCCTAAACTGCTTTTTCATACCAATCGGCGAACAGCCGCCCCGTATATATCCCGTAACCTTGTTTATATCCTTTACATGAATCATGGAAACGGACTTTTCCCCTGCAGCCTTAGCCGCCTTTTTAAGATCAAGCTCCTTTCCCACGGGTATAACAAAAACAAGATATTCCTTTGACGCACCCTGTACAACGAGAGTTTTGTAGACCTTGTCGGGGTCTTGTCCCGTAAGCCTCGCCACATTCATTCCATCCACAGCCTCGTCCGAATGGGGGTAGGTGTGAACGCTGTAGCTTATTCCCGCCTTATCCAAAATACGCATTGCGTTGGTTTTGTTCTCCGCCATAGTATCACACTCCCCTTGCCGAAATAGAACCGCTTTTCGCCATTGCCCCGTTGCTATATTCCGGAAGTCCCGTGACCTCCTTTATAACCTGCGCAAAGGGCGGCAAATCGATAGGCTGATTTTCATTGGCAAGCTCCAGCTCAATTGTAGCCAATGTATCGGAAAATGAATAGCTGTCCAGCTCAAAACGCTGTCCCTGCCAGTTTATTATCCGACGTGTTTTTATAACAGGTCTGCTGTCGGGATCTATTTCCCTATAAAGCCGCCGATATTCCTCCTCGGAAACAGCTTTCTCCCGCTCCTCACGGGTAACGGCGCTTATAAAGACCTTTTCGGTGTAATAATACGCACTTTCGCCATTCTCGGTGATACGGCGTATACGCCTTTGAACAGCGGGCGAATTTCTTTTAAGATAAACCTGTTCTATTTCAAGCGTCCTGTCGGCATGACCGATAAGCTCATCTGTCAGACGAACAAGAAACTTTCTTTCAATTTCCAGTGCCATATTTTCATCCTTTAGCTTCCATAGGGATAACGATACTGTATTACAATCCAGCTGCCGTTATCCTGCTTGGTAATCATGAAATTGCCGCCGTCGGTATAGCCTGTGTAGTTTCCAAAGCTGTCATAGGTTTCCTGACGGGTGCGAAAAAGCATGGTGCTTTCCAATATATCCATATCGGAAAAGGTAAGCGTTCCAAGATTGCCGGTGAGCGCGGCATCGCCTGCAATGCCGTACAATTCACCGTCTATATCACAATATTTCATGGGTGACTCGGACATAAGCTTTTCCGCAACGGAATCGGTAAAAATCAAGCTAAGGTAGCTTCTCAGATCCTCAACGCAGCTAAAACGGGAATCATCGATTTTGAAGTAGTAGCTTGACAGCTCCTCACTGCCCTCCTCGGCTTCAACCTCAATATAGGGCGTTGTATAATCTATATTCAGCGTGGTAACGGTAAAATACTGCGCAATGGCGTTTGCCGCCGCCCAATGTGCATAGCCGAAGTAAAGGGGATTATCCTCGCTTACCTCCTCGTATCCGCTTATAAGTGCGGGGACGGTAATATCAAGGGTAAGGGTATTTATCTTCACTCTTTCGGAAATATCCCTAAGAGCGCCGTTTTCATCAAGCATATTTCTGTCGTCAACGGTTATCTTGCAGATGAATTTATCCGCTTCGGTATGATAAAGCATTGTGCGGTCAAGGTAGTCACGCACAGCGGCGGTACCGTCCTCGCCGTAATCCACTATATTTATCTCCCGCAGCTCACCCGACATTACTGTGTAAAACCTACTGACCCGGTAAATTCCGTTTTCGGGGGAGTCGGAATCGCTGTAGAAGATAAATTGCATAATATCGGGTACATCGGTATCGTCTATATCGTTGGTTATTATATTCACAACGCTTGACGAATAATCGTCCGTCAGCGGAAAATCGGGGACATAGCCTGTGGGGGAAGTAATTACAAAGCTGCTTTTGCTGTAGGTGCTGTCCTCAATGTTTATAAGTATTTCCTCCGACTGCTCTCCCCTGCTGACGGTAACTATATAATTGCCGCCCACTCCCGCAAGCTCAAAGGAGTACTCGCTGAACGATGTATATTCCGCAGTCTCCGTTTCGGTTATACGCAAGGCATCATCGCCCGAAACGGCATTCTGAACGGTAGTCTGTGTCTGCGGCTGTGCCGTATCACCGCCGCTGTCGGAACAGGCAGATACCACAAGGGTCATAATGCCGATCATCACAGCCAAAAATACTTTTCTCATAGGCTAATACCCCGATTTATCACTCGTGTTCAATAAGTAAATCCGTAAAGACCGCCTTTGTATCAGGACTTCCCACTGCGTAAAGTCCCGTGACTACGCCTGTAAATCCGCCCGCTACCTCCGATGAAAGGTACTTTGTATCGGCATATCCAAGATTTACGCTTTCACCGCTTGAAAGCACGGCGGTGAAATCATAGCCGTAGGGGTTTGCGTTAATGATGAACTTGACAGCACCCTCAGTCTTTATACCCTCGGTTTGCTGTGAAACACAGCCTATGGTCATTCTCAGCCGTACAAGTCCGTTCCTGTCCACGAAAGCGTCATAGTGATGATGCTCGTCCATAAAAAGGGTAATTCCTGCCTCATCGCAGCAGCTTTCCACAGTACAGCATATATTTTCCTCAAACTCACACTGCCTTATTCCCACAAAGGACGGGTAGGGATTTTTTTCAAAAGGGGATTGTGACGCTGTCATTTCAAGGCAGTTTTCTCCGAAGTGATATTTTTCCTTATCGCAGCGGCGCAGATAGCAGCCCTCCATGCCCTCGCTGATATTCGCAAGGGTCTTTTTGTAGGAGAAATTCTGACTAACCTCAGGCAGATCGGGAATGTCGTATTCAAGGGAGCATACTCCCTCTCCAAAGGTAAACCAGCCGTCCTCAAAAGTCACGGGAACAAGGCATACCTCTCTGCCCAGATGATGATAGGGCATCCACAGACCCGACTGACGGAATGCTAAGTGTATAAACCACCAATTGCCGTTATAATCCTCGATAAGGTCGCCGTGACCTGCACCTTGAATTACATACGGTGCAAAATTTCTGTTGGTAAGGGCGGGATTGCCCTTAAACGGCTCAAAGGGTCCCATCATGCTCCGTCCTCTGCCGTAATTCACCATGTGACCGTATTCCGTGCCGCCCTCTGCGTCCAGTACATAGTAATACTCGCCCACATGATAAAGGTGAGGTGCCTCCATAAATCTGCCGCCCGTTCCACGCCACAGAACTGCCGCTGGGGTAATAATTTCCCCTGTTTCCACATTTATTTCGCTCATCTGTATACGGCTGCCCTGTTCGTCTGCGCCATTGCTGATAAACCAACATCTTCCGTCCTCAAAAAAGAGAGTGGGGTCGATACCGTCTTGATCAACATAAATAGGATCAGACCACTCGCCGTATATGTCATCTGTATACACATAGAAATTCCTGTGGTCAACGGCATTTGTGGTAACCATGTAGAAACGTCCGTTATTATAGCGTATGGTAGGGGCAAATATTCCGCTTGTTATCTCCGCACCCTCAAGACACACCTGACTGTCCCTTGTAAGGCAATGACCTATCTGCCGCCAATTAACCAGATTGTCGCTTTCAAAAAGCGGCACAGCAGGGAAATACATCATAGTGCTGCACACCATGTAATATTTTCCGTTGGCTCTGCAAACGCTGGGATCGGGGTACATTCCGCGGACTATGGGGTTTGAGTATTTCATGAATTACCTTCCTTTTTCTCCGCAAGAGATATTCCAAGTATATCCAGCGATGCCTTATCAACCGTTGCAGGAGCGTTGCTCATAAGCTCGGACGCGTTCTGAACCTTGGGGAATGCGGTAACATCTCTCAGGTTATCCGCATCGCATATAATCATTGCAATACGGTCAAGTCCCAATCCCATTCCTCCGTGAGGTGCCGCACCGTAGCGGTAGGCGTCCACAAGAAATCCGAATTTAGCCTGTATCTCCTCCTCGGTAAGACCCAAGGATTCAAACATCTTCTGCTGAAGCTCATAGTCTGTAATACGAATAGAGCCGCTGGAAAGCTCCGTGCCGTTCAGCACAAGGTCAAATGCCTTTGCAAAAACCTTTTCGGGCGCAGTGTCAAGGTATTGCAGACACTCGTCCATAGGCATTGTAAAGGGGTGGTGCATAGCGTCCCAATGCTGCGTTTCCTCGTTCCACTCAAAGAAAGGAAATTCGGTTATCCACAGGAAATTAAGCTTACCCTTGGGGATAATATCCATCTGCTTTGCGGCTTTAAGACGAAGTGCGCCCAGTGTGGAAAGAACGGTTGAATTCTTATCGGCAACGATAAATACGGCATCGCCCTTTTCAGCGCCCGCCGCCGACAATATGGCGTCAAGCTCGCCCTCCTTAAGGAATTTACCGAAGGAGCAGCTCGGCTTGTCCTCTACCCAACGAATATAGGCAAGTCCCTTTGCACCTATCCCCTTAACATACTCGGTCAGCTTGTCCATTTCCTTACGGCTGAACACAGCAGCGCCGTTCTTTGCGGTGATACACCTTACAGAACCGCCTGCCTCCAATGCGGATTTAAACACAGCGAAATCGGTGTCCTTAACCACCGCGGAAAGGTCGGTTATCTCCATACCGAAACGGGTATCGGGCTTATCCGAACCGTAACGTGCCATTGCCTCGGTGTAGGTCATTCTCGGCAGGGGGAGTGAAACGTCCTTGTCGGTAAGCTCGCTCACAAGTCTGCCGATAAAGCCCTCAACCATTGCCATAATATCATCTGCCTCAACAAAGGACATTTCAAGGTCTATCTGTGTAAATTCAGGCTGTCTGTCAGCCCTCAAATCCTCATCTCTAAAGCATCTTGCCAGCTGGATATAACGGTCAAAGCCCGCAACCATCAACAGCTGCTTATAAATCTGGGGCGACTGGGGCAGAGCGTAAAAGCTGCCCGGATGTACTCTTGACGGAACAAGGTAATCCCTTGCACCCTCTGGGGTTGATTTTATCATCATAGGGGTTTCTATCTCAATAAAGCCGTTTTCATAGAAATAATCCCTTGCCAGCTTTGCTATTTTGCTGCGCATGATAATATTATCCTGCAGGGGCTTTCTGCGCAAATCCAAGTAACGATACTTCAGCCTTAATTCCTCATTTGTATTGGAATTATCCACAATCTCAAAGGGCGGTGTCTGCGCCTTTGCGAGTATTCTCAGGTCGGTAACGCTAATCTCGATATTTCCCGTTTTCATATCGGAATTTTTGCTTTCACGCTGACGGACATCACCCTTACACATCAGAACAAATTCCGAACGGCAGGAAGCCGCCTTTTCAAAAATCGCCCTGTCGGTGCTGTCGTCAAATGCCAGCTGCACAATACCCGTTCTGTCCCTCAAATCGATAAAAATAAGATTTCCCAAATTACGTATTTTTTGTACATATCCTCCTACCACAACGGTTTGTGCATCATCGGGAACTTCCCCGCAGTAGTGTGTCCTTTTAAGACCCTTCATTGTATCAGCCATGGTAACTATCTCCCTTTAAATTATTTTCACTCGGCAATCATGTCTGCTGTGCGTATATCGGTAAAGCGGGTGGTGAAGCTATCGTCAATGGGCAGCTCAATTGTTTCGCCGGTTTTCATGTTCTTTAGCTGTGCTGTTCCGTTTTCAAGCTCGTTATCTCCGATTATAACGGAAAAGGCGGCGCCTAACTTGTCGGCATACTTCATCTGCGCCTTAACACCCCTCTCCATAACATCGCACTCAGCCCAAAAGCCCTCTTCACGCAAAGAACGTGTGATAACCGCCGCCCTTTGACGTGCGGCATCACCCATAGAGCCTATATAAATATCGCACTGCCTTTCCTCGCCAAGAACCGCGCCTTGATTTTTCAGTGTCAGCAGCAGTCTTTCTATTCCCATTGCAAAGCCGAGAGCGGGCGTTGCCTTTCCGCCCATTATCTCAATAAGACCGTCATATCTTCCGCCGCCGCAGACTGTTCCCTGCGCGCCTATAGACGTAGTAATAAACTCAAAAACGGTTTTGGTGTAATAATCCAGTCCCCTTACGATTTTCGGGTCAATGGTATACTCTATTCCCATAGCGTCCAAACGTGCTTTCAGTCCCTCAAAGTGCGTGCGGCAATTGTCACAAAGATAATCCACCATAATTGGTGCGCCCGACGATATTTCACGGCAGATGTCGCTTTTGCAGTCAAGAATACGCATGGGATTTTTGTCAAAGCGCGACTTGCAGGTATCACAAAGCTCCTCCTTATGGGGTTCCAAAAAGCCGCGCAATGCCTTGTAATATTCCTCACGGCAGTGGGGACAGCCTATGGAGTTAATGTGCAGCTCTATGTCCCTAAGACCCAGTCTGTCTATCACCGACTTTGCAAGGCTGATAACCTCCGCATCGGCATCGGGGGAGGCTGAACCGAACATTTCGCAGCCAAACTGGTGAAACTCCCACAGTCTGCCTGCCTGGGGCTTTTCGTGACGAAAGCAGTTAATCAAATAATAAAGCTTTTGTGGCATGGGATTATTAAGCAGACCGTTTTCCAGTACCGCTCGGACAACTCCCGCCGTACCCTCGGGGCGCAGTGTAAACCTGCTTTCTCTGCCCATAACCGTGAACATTTCCTTTTGAACCACATCGGTGGTATCGCCTACGGAACGGACAAACAGCTCCGTATTCTCGAATGTAGGAATACGAATTTCCTTAAACCCGTAAACAGCGGCGGAGTCAGCGGCTATCCTTTCCACTGTCTGCCAACTGCCAACCTCCTCCGGGAGAATATCGTTAATCCCCTTTACTCTTGATGTAATCAACTTCATATCTTACATTTCCTCTCCTTCATATAAAAACAAAATCCCCTGAAAATGCGAAAAAACCGCAAATCAAGGGACGATCTAAGCCGTGGTGCCACCCAAATTTATACTCATTTCCCTTAACGCGGGAGAACGTCCGTTTTTTAATCAAACGGCAGCTAAATGAATGTCCTTTATCGGCATTGGCAGCAACGGCTCTCAGCAAACGCCGTCTCTCTGTAAAAGCCACAGACCGACTACTCTTTCATCTCAACGCTGTTGAAATATTAACATATCGCGGGATCAGTTTGGATTCACAATCGCTCTCCAATCAAGATCTCCTCTCTCAAGTGCATGAATAAGCGCCTCCGCCGTTGCAATATTGGTGGCAACGGGTATGTTATGCACATCGCAAAGCCGCAGCAAATTCATTTCGTTAGGCTCATGAAGCTTAGGCGAAATAGGATCTCTGAAAAACAGCAGCAAATCAATCTCGTTACAGGAAATACGAGCGCTTATCTGCTGATCTCCGCCCTGCGAACCGCTCATGTAGCGATTAA
>Ga0192280_1063_pt2 | contig 14916 bp, 14 predicted proteins | sample Koala_Koa24_M3_FD_131249 | JGI IMG/M metagenome (GOLD analysis project Ga0192280, IMG submission 131249) | Enriched cells from koala feces incubated with labeled cellulose particles, San Francisco Zoo, California, United States - Koala_Koa2-4_M3 ... | reverse complement strand
TATACTTAAGGAATGGTTTTTAAGCGGTATGAAACAGTCACCCGAAGAAATGGCACGGCTTTGTACGGAAATTATCCCGATAAATATAAAGGCAAGGCAGTAGTAACTTTGCACAAAATATTACCTGTTTTTTTTACAGTGACGATTTGTGCGAACTGTTGAAATTGTGTCGGGTATATGATATAATATTTATGATGTCTGTGATTATTGCAGATAGATAAAATTAAGAAAAATGAGGTATGTCCAATGAAGTTTGGTTATTTCGACGACGCCAATAAAGAGTATGTCATTACATCTCCCAAAACGCCTTATCCATGGATAAACTACCTTGGAACACAGGACTTTTTCAGCCTGGTTTCCAATACGGCAGGCGGATACAGCTTTTACAAGGACGCGCGTCTTTCCAGAATTACCCGTTACCGCTATAACAACGTTCCCGCTGATGCAGGCGGACGCTATTTCTACATAAACGATAATGGTACTGTTTGGAATCCCGGTTGGTCACCCGTAAAGACCGAGCTGGATGATTATTCCTGCCGTCACGGTATGGGATATACCGTTATAAAGGGCAAAAAGAACGGCCTTTCCGCTGAGGTTACATTCTTTGTTCCCCAGGATTTCACAGGAGAAATTGAAAAGGTTGTACTCAAGAACGAAAGCAATGAGTCCAAGACCTTTAAGTTTTTCTCCTTTATCGAATGGTGCCTGTGGGACGCACAGGACGACTGCACCAATTTCCAGAGAAACTTCAACACAGGCGAGGTTGAAATTGAGGGCAGCACTATCTTCCACAAGACCGAGTATAAGGAAAGACGTAACTTCTTCGCTTTCTACACCGTAAATGAAGTTATTGACGGCTACGATACCGACAGAGAAACCTTTATGGGCGATATTTACCACGATTTCTCCAACCCCGTAACCGTTTTTGAGGGCACTCCCGGAAACTCCGTTGCTGACGGCTGGTCGCCTGTTGCTTCACAGATGAAGGAAATTACCCTTGCTCCCGGTGAGGAAAAGACCCTTGTATACATTCTCGGCTATGTTGAAAATCCTTACGAGGAAAAGTGGAATGCCGACGGTTCTATGAATAAGTCAAAGGCTTATGAAATGATGAAGCGTTTCGATACCGCTGAAAAGGCTGATGCCGCTTTTGAGGAATTAAAGGTTATGTGGGATAAGCTTCTTGCTACCTACACCATCTCCTCCCCCGATGAGAAGCTCAACAGAATGGTTAATATTTGGAATCAGTACCAGTGTATGGTTACATTCAATATGTCACGCTCCGCTTCCTACTTTGAAAGCGGTATAGGCAGAGGAATGGGATTCAGAGATTCCAACCAGGATCTTCTGGGATTTGTACATCAGATTCCCGAAAGAGCAAGAGAGAGAATACTCGATATTGCCGCTACACAGCTTGAGGACGGCGGTAACTATCACCAATATCAGCCTCTTACCAAGAAGGGTAATGATGCGGCAGGTACAAACTTCAACGATGACCCACTGTGGATGATACTTTCCACCGCCGCTTATATCAAGGAAACAGGCGATGTGGGAATACTCGATGAGATGGTACCCTACAAAAATGACGACAGCCTTGCACAGCCCCTCCTTGACCACCTCAAGAGAAGCTTCTACCATGTGGTAAATAACTTAGGCCCTCACGGTCTGCCACTTATCGGACGCGCAGACTGGAACGACTGCCTTAACCTTAACTGCTTCTCAAGAGTTCCCGGTGAAAGCTTCCAAAACACCGCAAGCAATATTGCCAAGGAGGTAAATCCCGAAACAGGCGAGCCTCTTAACGAGCAGACTGCCGAGTCCGTAATGATTGCGGGTATGTTCACCTACATAGGTCCCGAGTATGTTGCCCTTTGCCGCATGAAGGGTCTGAACGATGAAGCTGACAAGGCACAGGCTGAAATAGATAAGATGAAGGAAGCTGTAATGCGTGACGGCTACGATGGAGAATGGTTCCTGAGAGCATACGACGCATACGGCAAAAAGGTAGGCTCCAAGGAAAACGATGAGGGCAAGATTTTCATTGAGCCACAGGGCTTCTGCGTAATGTCGGGTATCGGCAAGGAAACAGGTGCTGACATTAAGGCTCTTGATTCCGTAAACAAGTATCTCGATACAAAGTACGGTCTTGTACTGAATAACCCCGCATTCACACACTATATCGTTGAATACGGCGAGATTTCCACCTACCCCGGAGGATATAAGGAAAATGCAGGCATATTCTGCCATAACAATGCGTGGATGATTTGTGCCGAGGCTGCTGTGGGACACGGCGACAGAGCATTTGAATATTATTCAAAGATCGCTCCCGCATACCTTGAGGATATCTCCGATCTTCACAGAACCGAGCCCTATGTTTACGCACAGATGATCGCAGGTAAGGACGCAAAGCGTCACGGCGAGGCTAAGAACAGCTGGCTGACAGGTACTGCCGCATGGAACTTTGTAGCTATTTCACAGTACATTCTGGGTATTATCCCCGATTACGAGGGACTTAAAATAGATCCCAGCATTCCCGCTTCATGGGACGGCTACACAGTAAAGAGGGTATTCAGAGGTGCTGAATTCAACATCAAGGTAGAAAACCCCAACCATGTATGCAAGGGCGTTAAATTCCTTACTGTTGACGGAAATGCTATTGATGGAAACGTTATCTCCGGAATTACAAGTGGCAAGCACGATGTGGTTGTTGTACTGGGCTAAGATATCAGATTAAAATAAAAATTCGGTTTCATATTTCCCGTAAAGGGAGTATGAAACCGTTTTTATTACTTGTTATTGCTGCCGTGATTTTTCCCTGCAATAGACAATGCGGCAGAAAATAATGCTTACTATCCAGCCTGCAGGCATGGAAAGCCATACGCAGCTTATACCTATGTACGAAACCATGACATTCGCAAAGATTACCCTTACCGCAAGGCTTATTATGCTGTTGGCAAAAAGTGTTTTCAACATTCCCAGTCCGCGGAGCATACCGCTTTGAGTGGAGTTAATACCCATAAGAATATAGCATATGGACATTGTCGTCATATACAGGCTTCCCGTTTCCCATGCTTCCGTTGATGCGGTATCGGAATCCAAAAAAAGTCCCAGAAATACGTTCCTTAACAGCAAAATGACCGCAAGCTCCGTAACGCTTATGGCTGCGCAAAGCTTCAAACACGCCTTGTTGCCCAGCTCAATCCTGTCACCTCTGCCTGCGCCGATATTCTGTGCCGTATAGGTTGAAAGCGCATTGGAACAGGCAAGGTAGGGCATTATGGCGAAGAAATCTATTTTCGATGCGGCGGTATACCCTGCCAGTGCAGCCGAGCCGAAGCGATTTGCCACCGACTGTATTAGCAGCATACCCACAGAGTTGACAGACGACTGCACCACCGAAACAGCCGCATAGGAGGACATTTCACGGAGAATTTTGGGGGGGAGAAAAGGCTGAATGTATATTCCCTCAATTCCTTGAAATATACACTTCTGATAAGCAAAACAAGGGACACTGCCGCCGAAAAGCCCTGAGCTATAAGCGTTGCCACAGCCGCTCCCTCTACCCCCATTGACAGCGTACCCACAAAATAAATATCAAGGGCAATATTGATGAGCGAGGACGTTATAAGCAGTGCCAGCGGGGTTTTGGAATTTCCAAAGGATGTGAAAATCGAGGACTGAACGTTATAGAGGAACATAAAGGGCATACCCGCCGAGTATATCCTCAAATATCCCGCCGCATCGTCTATTATATTTTTCGGTGTATCGAGAGCCTCCAAAAGCATACGGCTGAAAATCACACCCGCTCCCCCGATTACCAACGAGAAAAGCAGTGAAAAAATCAACACGGTCGATACGGAGGTTTTTACAAGGGAATACCGTTTTTCACCGTAGCGCTTTGAGATAAGTACCGAGCATCCCACTCCCGTACCCGTAGCAAAGGCTATCATAACCATAGTTACGGCGAATGACACACCCACCGCCGCCAAGGCGTCATCACCGTTGTATCTGCCGACTATTATGGTATCGACGGTATTATAAAGCTGCTGAAAGAGATTTGCAGCTATAAGCGGCAGCGCAAAAACAAAAATAGTCCTTGACGGACTGCCGTCAATCATATTCACATTCGCTGATTTATACATACTACTCCCTGTCAGAAAAGGCAGTTATCCGCCGCCGAAATAAATTTATGGCTGCATACATCGATAAGTCCCTTATCCGTAAGACCTATTTCCGGTATGGATGGACACAATGAAACCGTCAGCACCGACATCAGCCGCGGATTGCTGCTTCCTAAGGTGTCAAGCGCCTTTGAAAATGAATCCGCAGCGGCAATTTCATCGGTTATACTTCCTGTTCCCATAATTCCGCAAAATGGCAGCCGCCGCAGGGCAATAACCTTGCCGCCTATACATACGGCGCTCCCGCCGCCTGCATTTGCGACAGCCTTTACCGCCGTAAGCATATCACTGTAGCTTGTACCGCTTACAGCAATGTTGTTTCCCTCCTGGGCAGTTGAGGAGGCGACCGCGCCATGCTTTATTCCAAGTCCGTGAATAAAACCGCAGCCGACACCGCCGCCCTTGCCGTAGTGCTCGATTACGGCTATAGGCAGAATATCATTTTCCGTATCTGCTATGGGAAAACCGCTTTCCGCTTTAAGCGTCCTTTGCGTTTTGTAGGTAATAAGGCTGTCCGACTTCATATTTATCACTGCTGCGGTAAAGGAACGGCAATTATGCGGAAGTGATACCGCAAGAGATGCTTCACTTAGATTATCCGATATTTTTACCGTATCAAGCATATGGGAAAGCTCCCTTTCAGCCGATTTTTGCGGAAAATCCCACATGATACCGTTCTCGGCGGCAAGCTTTCCCTTGAAATACACCTTTTTTACCGCAAGGCTGTTTAAATCCTCGAAAAGCACAAAATCCGCATATCTCCCCGGAGTACAAGACCCTAATTTATCATCTGCTCCAAAATGCCTTGCGGGATTGAGCGTGGCAAGCTTAATCGCCTTTATAGGGTCAAGCCCGCAGCCGATGGCAATGCGGATATTGTTGTCAATACAGCCGTTTTCGAGAATATCCTCGGGAGATTTATCGTCCGTGCAAAACATAAGGCTGTCTGTGGGAAGATCGTTTTCCACCACATATTTAATAAGCGCTTCACAATTCGGCTCGATAGTTCCCTGCCTTACCATAACCGACATACCTGTCGACAGTCTGTGGGAAAGCTCTTCTCCGCTTTCAGCCTCATGATCGCTGCTTATTCCCGCCGCTGCCGCCACAGATAAATCATCATGTCCCATTGAGGGACAATGACCGTTTATCCTAATGCCTCTTGACGCCGCATACGACAGCTTTTTCAGCGTACTTTCCCCGTCAAGCTCCCCTGCGTTTACCTCGCCTAAGGAAACGGGCTGAATTTTGCCTATCTCCTCCATAAGCCGCAGAGTATCCTCCGGAGAAAAATATCCTCCCGATGTTTCCATACCCTCCGCTGCCGGAACTCTTGACGGAAGCTGTATAAAGCTGTGGACGGGAAGCCCCTCCAACATATGACAAAAGCATTTCAGTCCTTTTTCTCCCGCTGCATTGGCAATCTGCATGGGGTCGGTAAAAATACAGCCTGTGCCGTGGGGAACAGCCCCCCCGGCAATATGCATAGGGGGTTAAACGAGTGGATTCGATATGCATATGGGCATCGATAAAGGACGGTGCAAGGTACATCCCGCCGCAGTCAATCCATTCCTCTGCCTGCGGGGTAAATGTGGGACAAAGCGATACTATTACCCCGTCACATACTCCCACCACACCGTTATCTATTATGCGTTCCCCGTAAACGTCCACAACCCTACAGTTGTAAAAGCAGCTGTCAAAGGGAATTTCGCCTTTTGCGGCAAGAATCCGTTTTTTTAATGCTTCCGCTGTTATTGCCGCTGACATGGCGTTCCTCCTCAATGTCTGTAAAGGGAATCGTTAAGAGCAAGATTGCAAAGCACATTGATAATGCACCTTGACGCCGCAAGAGAGGTAATTTCGCTTACGTCAAAGGGCGGGCTTACCTCCACAACATCCATACCGCATATTCCCGGAGCGGTAACAAGACGCAGCAGGCGCAAAAGCTCCCTTGGCAGCATTCCTCCGAAATCGGGAGTTCCCGTTCCGGGACAGAACGCCGCTTCAAGCACATCTATATCAAGGCTTATGTACACAGCCTTGCATCCTTTCCATGCTATTTCAAGAGCCGTTTCGGCAATCTTATCAATGCCGTAGGTATCTATATCCTCCATGGAAATAGCCGTAAGTCCGCTGTCGCGGACGAATTTCGACCATGACTTGCAGCAGTTGCCGCCTATACCTATCTGCACTAGGTTTTTAGCGGAAAGATTGGGAAGCCTTGTGGAATGATACCACTCCGTGCCGTGCATTTTCTCGTCCATCTGTATAGCATCGCAATCGCTGTGCCGATCTATGTGAATAACGCCTATATTTCCGTCAATAAACGGCGCTATGCCTCTAAGTGACGGGAAGCTTGTGGAATGATCGCCGCCGAGGATAATCGGCGTAACACCCTGCGAAAAAACAAAGCCCACACCCTTGGTTATCTGGTCAAAGGTCTTTTCCGAATTGGCGGGGAGAGTGTAGATATCTCCCACATCGCAAAGCTTGATTTTTTCGTAAAGATCCACCCCGTAATCGGGATTGAACGGAGAAATCTGTGATGATGCATGACGTATACCTGCAGGTCCCAACCGTGTGCCTGAACGGTTTGAGGTGCCGCTGTCATAGGGTATGCCGAGAACGGCAACATCATAGTCCGAAACATCATGAACGTCCTCGCAAAAGGGACACCTGAGAAAGGTTTCATGTCCCACATAAGTGGGGCTGAGTGCCGTCCTTGCATAGCAGGTTATTCCCTCCGAGGTAATGCTGTCGGCGGGTGTAAGACCCTGCCGAACGGCTTTTTCAAACAAGGTGGGAAAACGAGTTGACCCATAGGTATCGAATTTGTCCGCATTTCTCATTGCCAGTAAATCTTCACGCTGAATCATAAAAATTAACCTCCATTTTATAGGTACATATATTAAGGAAGTGCTGATTAATGTGTCAGCAATCGTTTCCGGCCCTCGAAAAGCCCTTACTGAGAGGGTTGAGAAACGATTTAATCAGCGGTTCCTTAAGTCCGCTGTACCCTTCGCCGTTTCCCTAACACGGCTATTGTAAAATATGTCCCGCAATGCCGTCCCGCAAGGTTCGGTGCTTATTCGGCAGGTGTCATGGGAAATTGCAGCTCCACAACGGTTTCATCGCTGTTATCCGTAAGTGTTATATCAATCTGATAAATCATCAGCCCGCTGTCGCCCATAACATATCCCGCCTCCTCCGCATAGTACCTCATTTTCATAATTATCTCTCCGAGATAGCTGCTGCTGTTGGCATGATAGGCACAGATATATTTTCCTCCGCTGATTTCGGTGAAATTCCTGTATTCGGATTCCTTTTCCGTGCAGAAGAGCAGCGGATGTATTTCCGACCTGATTTCATCATCGTCAATGGAATTTTTCAGCGACATTGCAACCTTATTTGTGGCAAGTATCGGAGATGGTCCGCCTATCTGCTCCTCAAGCTTGGTATATTCAATCGCCGTAAAGCTTGTGGAAAGCTTATTGCTTCTTCCGTGAAGAGCGTATCTGGTAGGTATATCCCTTATTTCGGGATAATCCAAATTAAAATCGGTGGAACGTATCTGCTCGATAAATTTCAGCTTTTCGGAGAGAATACGGCTAAGCTCCAGCTTGCTTTCAATCTCCTCCTGTAAAATCGCAAAATGGTCTTTCAAAATACGTTCCGATTTTTGCAGATTACGGTCATTCATAAATTCCGCTATCTCCCTCAATGAAAGATTAAGCTTCCGCAGCTCCTTTACCGTACCCAGCTGCTCGCACTGCTCCATGGAATAATACCGCCGTCCGTTCTGCTTATTCACATAGTTGGGGCGTATCAGACCTATCTTGTCATAATATCTTAGAGTGTCGGCAGGAATTTTCCTGTACTTTGCGACCTGGGTGATAGTCAGGTAGCGCACATTTATATCGTTGGGCACATCACTTCCGAAAAGGCTTTCATCCGTTACATTTATTCCGTCCGTATCGTCCGATATATGTTTCATTTTTTCACCGCCTATTCAAGCGCACTGCTTCCCTGTGCGCCTGTCCGTATCTTTATTACGTTTTCCACATCGTAAACAAATATCTTGCCGTCGCCAACCTTTCCCGTATACAATACCTTTTTCAGCGTATCAACCAAAAGCCCCAGCGGAACTGTGCTGATAACTATTTCCACCTTTATTTTCGGCAGCAGATGTGATTCAAACTCTGCGCCGCGGTAGTATTCCGTGCTGCCCTTTTGTATACCGCAGCCACTTACATTGGTAACGGTCATTCCCGTTACATCCAGCTTGTCAAGAGCATTCTTCATTATCTCAAATTTTGACGGATTTGTAATAACCACAACCTTTCGCAGTCTTCCGTCCGCCTTATAATCGGAGGGACTAAGCTCTGTTGTATCATCAATGGTTCTGACAGAGCCTTTTCATAGCTGCTTGAACCGAAAAGCTGCGGTATACCCACAATTCCTCCGGCAGACCTACCGTACATTATTCCGAAGCCTATTGCCCAAAATACCAAAGAACCGACACAGTAGTCCATAATATTTTTCATTATGATATTGCCCGCGTTCTTTGCCCTGGTCAAGCCTGCCTCAAGCATTGCGAAGCCTGCCTGCATTAAAAATACAAGTACGCTGCACACCAATACCCAGATTATATCGAGATATGATGACATATCCGCCACATCCTTTCGGTGATTTTGGATTTGGCGTACTCCTCACACCATTGTGGGGAGTACATCCTCGAATGAGAAACTATTGACCTTTAGTCGGCGGTATGAAAATCCGCATATGTGAAATTATACCAGAACATGGGACTTGGGGTGTATGAGAACCCGTTATTTACCGCATATGTGTCAAGCACGGAATAAAGCGCAAGATAAGGACATTCGTCCGCATAAATCTTATATGCCTCGGTATAGTTAGCCATTTTTTCGGAATAATCGGAGGTAACGGATGCGCTGCTTATATACTCGTCCGCCTCGGCACTGCTCCAAAGAGCCTGATTGGTGCCGCCCTCATAGATATTTTCCGAACCGTAAAGAGGGTTAAACACGCCTATGGGGTCAAGGAAATCGGACATCCAGTATGTGCCTACGGCATCGTAGTATCTGTCGCCGTTTTCATCCACATTATATCCGAACATATAGCTGAAAATCTCACTTGCCGCAACCTCAACAATATTCATGGTAATGCTGCCGCTGGCGTCTATCATGGATTTGAGCAGCTCCGCCTGCTTTACATTTGCCGATGTGCAATAATAATCAAAGGTGAATCCGTCAGGATAAGCCAACTGTGCAAGATATTTGGCGGCCTTATCGTAATCCTGTGTATACACATCTGCGGCTTCGATTGTAGATGCCCACAGGTCCTCGTCCATATACATCATTGACTCGGATATAATTCCTGTAGGCGCTTCATTGGCATACGCGCCGCCTATAATCGATGTTATCTGTGATTTATCGATACAGCTTATAACCGCCTTTCTTGCGTTTACATCGTTAAATGGCTCCTGCGCCGTATTAAATGCAAGATAATGAAGTGTAGTACCGTTGCAGGTTAAAACCGTCATATCGGAAATTGTATCATATACAGACTTAACGTCATTTGAAACGCCGTAAACGAAATCAACCTGACCGCTTTTTGCTGCGAGAGCAAGAGCGCTTTCATCCTCGATTATATAATACTCTATTCTGTCAATATCGAGGGTATCGGCATCTCCCCACCAGTCCTCATTCTTTTCAAGGACAATCTCGCTGCCTGAGCTCCATGATACCAGCTTGTACGGTCCAGTTCCCACAGTGCTGCCGTCCACAGTGCCGTAGGAATCGCCCTCCGCCTCGGCAACCGATTTCTCTAATATGCAGCAGGGCGATGTTGCCGGTACAAACATCCATGTGGAATCGGGGTAAGACAGATGGACGGTAAGGGTACGTGTTTCCTCATCGGCTTCAAAGGATTCCACTGCGGCAAAAAGATAGCTCATGTAGTAGCCCTGATCCGAAACACGATTTAAGGAGTAAAGTACATCCTCCATTGTAAGCTCATTTCCATCGGTAAATTTTATCCCGTCACGGAATTTGTAGGTATAGGTAAGCTCGTCAACCTGCTCCCAGCTCTCCGCAAGGCCGGGAACAACCGTAGTACCGTCCTCGGAAAAGTTGAGAATAGTGTCGTAGCAGTCGTAGCCGGTAAGCACAGATGATATGGATGTGAAATCGGCAGGGTCAAAGGATGACGGCTCTTGAACATAGCCTACCTTGAGTACGGTTTCACCGCTGTCGGCTGCCTCCGATGAGGTGCTGCCCGCAGATGCCGTATCCGACGCTTCCGTGTCGGAGCATCCCGTCATGCCCATGGCAATCAGCGCTGCTGCGGCAATTGCCACTGCCCTTTTGACTTTTTCCATTCGCGAATTTTTCATACTTAACATCCTCTCTCAATCAAATCATTGCGTTTGTGATGTATAATCAGGGGGTTACCCTAATCAACGTTTATGGGAAAATGACAGGCTGCAAAATGTCCGTTTCCTATTTCCCTTAGCTTTGGCGTTCTGTGACTGCACAAGCTCTCACGGAAATATCTGCATCTCCCCGCAAATCGACAGCCATCCTTTATGTCAATGGCATTTGGTATATCCCCCTCCAAAAGAATATGCTCCTTTTCGCTGAGCGGGTGTTCCTTGGGCTTTGCGGAAATCAGTGCCTCGGTATAGGGATGATGCACATGGGCATAGACCTCCTCTACGGGTCCCATCTCCATTATTGCTCCGAGATAAACCACAGCGACACGGTCACATACGTGTCTGACCACATTTAAATCGTGGGATATAAACAAAATCGTCTGATTATAATCATTTTTTAGGTCAAGCATAAGGTTCAGAATATTCGCCTGAACGGAAACGTCAAGCGCCGAAACAGGCTCGTCCGCCAGAATGAAATCGGGACTTAGCATAAGCGCCCTCACTATTGCAAGCCGCTGAAGCTGCCCGCCCGAAATACCGCTTGGATATCGTGAAAGCATATCCTCCGAAAGCCCTATGTACTCCATAAGCTGCGACAGCCTTTTCTTATACTCCTCCGTTTTTATTTTATGGATCCTTGCGGATCCCTCCAGACTGAACCTAAGAGTTTTCTTCGGATTAAAGGACGCCAGCGGATTTTGAAATACCATCTGCATACGCGGACGGAGCGCGTTCATTTCCTTTTTTCCCATATGGGTAATGTCTGTGCCGTCAAAATAGATTTCTCCACTGTCAATATCGATCAGTCTTAGGATACATCTCCCTATAGTGGATTTTCCTGAACCGCTCTCGCCGATTATGCCGAAAATCTCACCTCTTTGTATATCAAAGCTGACGTAATCCACTGCGTGAACATAACGCACCTTTGACTTTGCAACCTTGTAATCGTCAAGGCTGAAATACTTTTTTATATTTTTTACGCTGATAAACGGTTCACTCATTTTTTGCGCCCCCTTCACAGTCCTGCATAAGGCAAGCCGAAAAATGCTCCTTGCCCACAGCGGTAAGCGTCGGTCTTGACATTAAACATTTTTCACAGGCAAATTCACACCGAGGTGCAAACGAACAGGCAGTGAACCTCTCGTAAAGCAGCGGCGGGCTTCCCGAAATGCTTTTCATTCGTTTTTCCGTATCCGATTCCTTGGGATTGCTTTCAAGCAGCGCCTTTGTATAGGGATGACAGGGGTGATCGAATATATCCGTCACACTGCCCTCCTCCACCGCATCGCCCGCGTACATAACCGTCACTCTGTCGCATATTTCAGCCACAATGCCTAAGTTATGGGTAATGATTATTACCGACATACCCGTTTCCCGCTGTAAATCCTTAATCAGCTTCAAAATCTGTGCCTGAATCGTGACATCCAGCGCGGTGGTAGGCTCATCGGCTATCAAAAGTCTGGGACGACAGGCAAGTGCCATTGCAATCATAATACGCTGAAGCATACCGCCGCTCATTTCAAAGGGATACTGGCTGTACCGCTTTTCGGCAGGGGTAATTCCTATCTTTTCAAAAAGGGCAATTACTTCCTCCTTTGCCTGACTGTGACTTAAATTCTTCTTTTTCCTCAAAACCTCGGCAATTTGCTCGTCTACTCTCATTATGGGATTAAGCGAGGTCATAGGGTCTTGGAAAATCATTGCCACATCGCTGCCTCTGAACGCCCGCAGCTCCTTGGGTGTCATATCGAGGATATTCACCTGTCCGTTTTCTCCGTTGTAAAGAATTTCACCGCTGTAACGTGTGTATTTCTGCTTGTGAAGGCGAATTACCGACTTTGCGGTAACGCTTTTCCCGCAGCCGCTTTCGCCGACTATTCCGTGTATTTCACCCTTTTTAACCTCTATATTCACACCCTGAACCGCATAGACTATTCCTCTTACTGTCATAAAATCGGTACAAAGCTGATTTATCTCCAGAATATTTTCCTCTTTCACCTGCGCCACTCCTCTCCGCTGTGCCGAATTAAATTATTGGATATTCGCCTTGTGCAGACGCTTTTCATATTTTTTAAAGGCTGGCAGCTTTCTTTGTGACGGATCGATATAGTTTTGTATTCCGTCGCTGAAAAGGTTAATGGAAACGGTGACAATCATTATGCACAGTGCGGGAATTATAAGCAGTGTGGGACTGTTGTAGATATTTCCCATACCGTCCTTCAGCAGTGTTCCCCAATCGGCATCCGGCGCCTGTACTCCCAATCCGAGAAAGCTAAGCGTTGCCATAGATGTAATAGCTGAGCCTATATCCAGTGTGAACTGGGAAATCATCGTTGTAATGACATTGGGGAGGATATGTACGAATATTATCCTTGCATCGGACATACCCATTGATCTGCACGCCTCAACATAGACTGCCTTTTTCTCGGTCATTATCATGGAGCGCGCCATTTTTGCAGTCATGGGAATGTAGGAAATACCTATAGCGATTATTCCCGTATACATACCCTTTTCGAAAACGCTTATCAACAGGAATGACAGAAGCAGCGGAGGCACGGCGCTTACCAAATCCCATATTCTTGTTATAATGCTGTCCAAAAAGTCTCCGTAATATCCGCACAAAAGTCCCACGGAAACGCCTATTATCGCCTCAAACGCCACAACAAGCACGGCGTTGAAAATAGATGTCCTTGCGCTGCATATCAGTCTGGAAAACAAATCTCTCCCCAAGCCGTCCGTGCTGAAGATATGTCCCTCCGAAAAAGCGGCGGCATAAATCGATGTGGGATCGGTCGCCAACGGGTCATACGGCGCGATAAAATCGGCAAATACGGAAATCAGCAAAACGGCTGCAAGTATAATTCCCGTAACGGTAACCACGGGGGTAAAGAATACTCCTGCTTTATTTTTCATACAATCAAACCTTTCACGACTCAATGCAGCCGAAGGGCTGCGAATTTCTGCGAACGTCCTATTTTAACTCAACCCTCGGGTCAAGAACGGTATACAATATATCTATCAAAAAGCTCATTACAAGATATACCGCCAGCATAAACAGCACAAGTATCTGTATAATCGGGTAATTGCTCTCCTGTATTGCGGTGATAAGCAGTCCGCCTATTCCCGGAAGGGAAAATATCTGCTCTATGATTACCGTTGAACCTATTGCGCCCGCTACCATATAGCCTCCTGCGGTGATAACGGGAATAACCGCATTATGGAACGCGTGCTTAAAGGTTACGGAAAATCCGTCAAGTCCCTTAGCCTGCGCTGTGCCGATATACGGCGACTGAAGCTGACGTATCATACTGCTGCGGGTTATTCTTCCGAGCATAGCCACAAAAGACAGTGACATTATAATACTCGGTATTGTTATTCTCTGCATAAACTCCCCAAAGGTTGAGTATGAGCCTATAAAGGTATATCCCGGAACATACTGCGTCATAAAGATAAGCACCAGTATACATATTAAAAATGAGGGCGTGCCCGACAGTATAAGCATTACTGCCGACAGCACCGAATCCGTCGCCTCACCGATTTTCAGTGAGGAAATTACTCCTAAGGCAATGGCTATTATAAAGCCTATTACCGAGCTCATGGTCACAAGCCCCAATGTAACGGGTATACGGCTTGCAATCAGTTCGCGGATATTCTGACCGTCAATATAATCAATTCCGAAATCGCTGACCAATACGCCTTTAATCCAGATAAAATACTGTATCAGAAGCGGCTTATCCAAATTATATCTCTCCGTAAGTGTCTGCTTAAGCTCATCGGTTGCGCGATTATTTCCTATCATCACCGAAAGAGGGTCAACATCCGACATACGCAGTAAAAAGAAAATGAGGAACGATGCAACAAACAATATAAAAATCATCGATACAAGTCTTTTCACTATGTACGCTGTTCTTTTCATGCTCCTACCTCCCATATTATGAAACAATTGTTTTTGAAACTTGCAAATTTTATGTTTTACGTTTATAATTCAAGACTATTGAATTTATGCTGCCCTTTCGCGTTTTCTATCTTACACTTATAATATATCTTAGAGTTACTTCAATTGCAATAACGAATTTACGGTTTAGTTTGTGTTTTTGGTAAATTTAATATTAACAAATACAGTATATGCCTTGTCAATCGACATATAAACGGTAAATTGAAATTGCGGCCAATTTGCAAGATTAAATTTTGTTAGTTGCAAATATTTTCTCTTTTGGCACAATAAGTAAAATGCTGCGGAAACCCTTGCTTATCGCCCGACAGTAAAAATATACGGCGGAT
>Ga0192280_1114_pt1 | contig 14931 bp, 15 predicted proteins | sample Koala_Koa24_M3_FD_131249 | JGI IMG/M metagenome (GOLD analysis project Ga0192280, IMG submission 131249) | Enriched cells from koala feces incubated with labeled cellulose particles, San Francisco Zoo, California, United States - Koala_Koa2-4_M3 ... | reverse complement strand
CAATCAATATTCAGTTGTAAAATACGGTCTGCCAGCCTTTCCCACAGCAGCCGCAGATTTCCGAAAACCTGATCCCAACAGCCTCTCACAGTACGCCTGCGGTTGCTAAGCTATCAGACTTTCAGCCTTGTCTCAGCGTATACATCGCGGCTATCACAGCTTCCTGAAAACATTAACGAGAAACGCGCAGACACTGGTAAGGATGTTAAATACCTTGCTTTTGTTGGAATTCTTCATTAGACATATCCCCTTTCTGAATTATAATTCAGTGAGATACTATCTGTTTATTTTACTTAAAAATACGCAAGCCATAGCTGATCAATTTATAACGTCAGGATAATCAATCATCCTAATATAATTACATCCACGTTTTCAACATATATTGTTTAACCTTTGGCATAGCAGCACTGATACATGCCTGCGATAAGTCAAGCATTTCCCGCAAATATGATTCTGTGTTCTCACGTTCAGCTGATACTCGCCATTTATCGTTTAAAATTATACCATCGATTTTTCCTTCCAATGAACCCGAAATTACATATGTACATACCATTGCTGCGTATAATTTATCCAATTCATATAGGCAATCCAAATTTTGATATGAAACGGCACTGTCATGAATTTTCTGCATATTCTTCAAAAAATCTTGCTCCAGATAATTGCTTACAGCATAATCATCCAACCGTACTAGCATTTTACTCAAATTCTGCAGGCCTGTTTTCAGCTTATCGAGATAAGAGAGCAGCACTTTGGCAGTTCCCGGTGCTATGTTCGCCATGGATTCCAGCGGCTTCACGAGTTCACGGGACAAATCTTCGCATACATATGCCAGATCTGTCATCGGGGTAGAATACTGATATCCCCTTGCGCACAAAAACCTCTTATAGTACACCCAATAGGAACTGCCCACACCTTCAAGCAAATTTACAAGACTATTCCTAATATCACAGTACTGCTGCGGCTGATATGCTACAGATTTACACCAGCCCAAATCATATGCTTCAGCTATATCTGATAATTTTTCAGATTTTTCTCTGATAACAGCTATTATTTTTTTCCTAAGAGTAGAATAAGATAATTTCATCTGGTACAGTCCGGTCATGTATTTATACCGGAATATCTGAAGCTCAGGAATATCATCTGGCACATAATTGCTCAAATTACTGGCAATAGTAAAACGTTCTAACGGATGCTTATCAGGCCAACTTTCATCTACATAATTAATCGCACTCCAGACCTGTTCTTCTTTGCTCTTTTGCAGATTGATGTTGTATTTTTTTAGCTTATTCATTATATTTTTCTCTTAAATCATATCTAATGGAATATACTTTCCTGTTGATAGCTGAGCTGATTTTATTTTCAGTGAAGCAGCTGCAAGCCAACACCAATATCCCACATAAATATTCTCAGGGTTCTTATGGCTATCATACCAATAAAGATCCTTTGAAGACGAATACCATTCATGTTCAATATAAGAGACAAACTCCTTTTCTGATATCTTATCACACAAATACTGGTAAAAAGGAGCATAAAACTCAGGATACAACAAATCACCAATTTTAGTTTCCAATGGTTCTTCCGATTTGTCTATATAGCTTTCCAATATAGCAACAAGCGCATCTTCATACTTTTCATTTATCACAATTTTGTTTAAATCTACTTCTCGGATTTCGAAAAGAATCATTAAGGACAGTACATCAATCAATTCCACATAATCTGAAATACCACTCTTTTCCAACGCTCCGTAATAAAGCATAAAACATTGCTTCACTTCCGCACGACTCTTTCCTGCAGAATAAGATGCGGTAAGAGCATCTCTATAATAATCTGCAAGATACCTTTCACACTTTGCTATTATATCTTTTTCGCTCAATTGTGCCAAAACGCCTGTGAATTTTTCTATTCTCTTTTCCTGAGAGTCCAAATAATTTCTAAAATACTGATCATCCTTATATATATCCCTAACCATTCACCATCACGCCCTTTTCTGTAATATTCATATCTCTTACTACCACATTCGCCGCCTCATCCAGCATATCGAATTTCACAGTTCCGTCCGCTGAGATGTGAGCAACCGCTGAAATAACTTTTTCTGGTTCAAGCAGCATCTTCAAACGAATCGAATCGGCTTTTTCTTTACCAAGATCACCGTCCAGTCGTTGGTTAATCCAATTTGCTGACATCTGTTTTCCATCTCTGGTTTCTGGGTTCAACTGGCTGGAACCATACTTCGCATCTACAATCAGACATTGGTCCGCATCTGCGTGATAATATATGCCATCAATTCCGTGATGCCCCGATTCATCAATATCCGTTACCGTGTCCATTGATATCCTTTCAAAACCAACTGATCTAAGAAACTGATCTGTTTTCATCTCGCCATAATTTCCGGTTTCTTTTGTGTTCCCTCTGTCCAAGGATTTCTCTCCGCTTTCGACAGCCTGAATCTCCAAATTCTGTTTTTCTATTTTTTTCTCCATTGTCAGGGATTCTGGCAACTCGGTTTGAGGAATAACTTCACTGGCATCATCATAGTACTTTTCAACGCTACTATCTGCTTCATATCTGGGAATTTCGGAATATTCTGTTAATGAATAAATTGCATTTAATTCCGACTTCCAAAAATCCTTAGCCTCAGATACATTCATTTTGCTTTCTGGATTGATATTTAAAAAGTTTTCTGGCTTACGTATCTCAAATGACTCAGGCGCTTTAATCTCATTCATCGAAAAACTCTCCCTTCGCTTCGGTAAATCTCTGTAAATCTGCAAAGCAAACCATTGTATTCCGGATTACGTTCTGCCTGTTCATATAAAATCAATGCCAAAGCAAGATCAATTTGTCTGTTTGTGTATCCCTTCTCAATAAACTTCAATTTATCACTCATAAAACAAACCCAATCATTAATGTTATCACATTTTTTTGCCAAGTCAACTACATTTCCTGCCTCTGATAATTCATAGACAATTTTACAAACAGAACGAATTTTCTCTTCATTTCCTCCTTGCACATAATCAAAGAAAGCTGTTTTAACAGACAATGGCAACTGTGAATGTAAAATCGCACCTCTGAATTGATCCAAATCCAACTTCTCTCCTTTTTGTTCTGGGGCACAGCTTATCAGGTAATCTATTATCTCATTTTTGAGTGTTCTTTCCCCTGACGATAATATATTTGGCATCCTTGGTGCGGCTTTTTTGTTTTCCGATTCAAATTCATCTACTTTACAGAGAACCGGCTCAATCCAATTATTCTGAAAAACAGCAGCAACTCCCATCTCCAGTCTGGTTAATTCTCGAATCTGAGCCTCATTCATCCCCATTGCTTTACCTACGATTTCCCTATCCTCTTGTTCCGGCAACCGATGAACAATTTTCGTATTTGTATTTCTTATTACTGCCGTATCCAACAATCCTGGTGCCTGATCCGCTATAATGAAGCTTTCACCAAATGCACGTAATTCCGCAATGGCATTTGTCAACATTTCAACTGATTTGCCAAGAAGATTTGCTGACTCGCTGCTTTGCTCCAGAGAAGTCCGCCGCAGTAAATTATGTGCTTCTTCCAGAACAGTTATATGCCGCAGGCCAGTGCTATCTGGACTTTTATCTGACAGACAATACTCCTGGAGTTTAAGAACCATCAATCCCATAATAAGAGATTTAGTCTCTGTTGATCCCACACGGCTTAAATCTATGATCACATTTTGTTCAAACAATTCCTGGTTTGTCAACCCTTCTGAAGTAAAAATCTGACCATTGATACCTAAAGTAAGTGATTTCAGACGAGCTACCAATGCTCCAGTATAGTCCCCTTTTGTGTCTGAAGAATATTCACTGCTATTTAAAATGCTTTTTATTTGATCCATAACATCACGAAAACATGGGTATAAAGGATCTGGAAATCGGTTTTCAGAAGTATTCAAATCCCATCCGGCTTCTTCATATGCACGGATAACTGCATCCTTTAAAATAGCAGGCATGGCAGCATACATTGGCCAGCAAACGTTAAATATCTCGACAAGTCGGTCAATATGTTCACTGACTGAGATATTTTCCGGGAACGAAAAGGATTAATCTGTAATAACGCAGAAAGCTTCGGATTTGTTCCATAGACGTTAACCCCATTGTACCCGCCAATCAGATCGCGATATTCTCCTTTCGCAGGTTCAACCACCATAAACTTAGGTGCATTCTGATCATAATTGGATAGAGCCAACCTTTTCAAAAGCTGCACGACGGTATTCGTTTTGCCTGCTCCAGTCGATCCAGTAACAAACACATGTGACGTGAAACTATCCTTTGAAAGCATCAATACATTACTTTCTTCCATGTGCATATGATAAACCCGACCTAAGCGTAAATCACTTGACAGTTGGTTGTAGGAAGAGACGCTACGTCCAAAAGAAGCTGTTTTCAGTACCGGCATTCCATTAACCGATTTCCCAGGGAAATTGAGAGCTCTGGCAAGTTCTTTACCAGACATACTGATTGTCGCCGATACAACGCTCGGATACATCAGATTGTCTGTCAAATCCGCAATCACAGAATGCGGACTTAGGCAAAATTCCGGATGCTGAAGATGTACGATTGACTGAAGTATCACAGAAGCCTGCTCTTTCGCATGCGAAGTATCTAGATATTCTGGCAAATCTCCCCTCCATAAATTTACAGCTGCTTCCGATAAAAAAGATTCCTCCCCCTGTGTCAAGGCTAAATATGTATGCGCTACATTATTTGCCACATCTGAATTTTCAGATATTACATACGCGGCAAAATCCCACAATCCTAACGCCTCACTCTGCTCAAGACGCCCAACCTGTTGCTCCAGAATTTCCAAAGTATGTTTAATACCATAATTCATAAAATTCTGTACAATGCCTTCATTCTTTCCCATCGTAACAGAGGCATTCGAACTTCTGGCGAAACTTGCTCCTGCGTTTACTCCGAAATTTGTTCCTTTACTTGTTGCATCTGTTACAGTTTTTCCTACTGTCTTGGCTAAAGTTTTCGTCCAGTTTTTTGCAGCCGATCTAGCACGACTTGTCGAATTTGTTTTAGAATATGAAGTAGTCTCTGACCCACCGAACTCAACTGGACCTGCTTTTCCCCCCGCATGAGCCTCCACACTACTACCTACTGTCGTCGATTCCGATTCACTCTCTGACAGAGAAATAGTTTTCCCTTCGGATGCGGAAACAGTTCGCTGGTCTGACTGTGATACACTCTGGCTTGTACCATGTTGTGTTCCCGCTCCAACACCAACATTAATTGCTACTGTGCCAGAGGAGCCCTGGGTATCCGATTCAGAAACCTGATAGCTGGTCTGCCAGTTTGCATAAGGGACTAGAGCAGAGTAGAGTTCATACAAACGGTCTTTTTTACCAGCGGTATCCAAGATCGGCGTAGCCAGCAATACAATCGTGTATTCTTCACTCTTTTTTTGAGGCACGATTCCGTCAAGGACTTTTTCAATCGTCTGACTGGCGAACTTTTCCGTTTTCTCGGTAACCAGATTCGACACAATTGCCACAGATTTTGGATTATGTTCGGAATCCTCTCTTTCAAAATCCAAACAATCCGGTAGACCCGCATAAATATTTTCTTCCTCATCCGTGATTCCCCTAAGCTGCGCGCCCGGAAAATTACCCCGGATAGCGCCGATCAGTCTTCTTCTATAAGAAGAAACCTCACTGGGGTCAGATTCAACACCATTATTTACAACCGCCAGATAAACAGAGCAAGTGTCTTTTGTTCTATGATAGATCAAAGCAATATTGCTGTCTTCTTCACTTAACACCTGATAAACATTCATCAGTTTTTCGATGTTATCTTCATCTGGATCTTTCGCCCATTTACAAATCTGAAAATACGCGATTCGATCAGTCACATCAAAGCTTTTCTTTTCTTCTATAGGTAAATAAAGTCTTGAAATCTGCGTCAGATATGCTTCATTTACCTCTATACTGATTGCTCCTAACACTCTTCTGGTCAATTCCAGAGCCTGAGCATCATCAGAAGATGGCATTTCCGTCAGATATTTCTCTCGTTTATCATCCATCTGTCTGACCTGCTCAGGACTAAGCTGCGATACCTTAGCAATACCATCTGCAGCTTTCGTTGCAGCCGCACTTGCCTTTTTGACAATTCCATTTCGAATCGTTCCGACAACGCCCATAGCTTATCTCCTCACAAAAATAACAAAAATCACAACAAGTACAAGGATCAAAACAGCAGCTCCCGCAAAAATACGTCCATTTCGTTTTTTCTGATTTAAATATTCCCGAACTTCAAGTAGATGAATAATAAATTCTTTCGATCCTGCTCCCGTGATACATTTGTTTTTCAGGTCCTCATAATAATCTTCGCTCCAAGGTTTTTCTTTCTTCTGAAAATCACAGGCTGTAAAAGCCTCATCCCCATACATCATCTCCAAACGATCAAGTTCTTTCAATGCATCTTTTTCTGAAATAGAATTATTCAAGATCTTTCTTATCAGCTTGATGCTCTCATCTGTTGCGCTCATTTCTAATCCTCCTTAAATTCAAACATTTTTTCTATTTTATTCTTTCCATCTTCAAGTTCCATTTTTTCTTCATTCAAATCAGCAATTCTATGTATGATCTCGTTCAGTTTTTTCTCAAGCTTCTTAAGCCTCGGATTCATAGACGCTAGTTCTCTCAACAACAAGCTTTCCAATTCAGTGGAAAAACCTTTTGCAGTTTTTTCGTGTGCCTCAATAATTTTTCTGTCTACTGTTAATAGTTCTGCCTCAATATTCGCTTTGTACATTTCTTTTGCTTTATTCTGTTTTAAATTATCTAATCGAAAAACCAAAATATGCTTACTTATTTCGTTCAAATCTACCTCAATATTTTTTACCGGAGCCATAACAAGAGGACAATTAGAAGCAATATACTTCAGAGTCTCTTTTTCTGTTTGTGTCAATCCCTGACACTCTTTTATAATATTACAACATCTCTCTTTCAACCCATCCGTATATATTTTCACATATTCCTCAGATTTTGTAGCAAGAGTATCTTTCATGGTATTTGTGATTTTTATAGACCTATGCTCCATCCCGCTTATAAAATTAGAAACCTTCTCTTTTCCCCCATCCTGTTTCCTACGCCCCCATTCTGATTCTACCTCCAAATCAATTTTATCACATGCAGATTGCTTTAAATGCTCTACCTGTGTTTGCATATACTTTACATAATCTTTTTGGAAAATTTCCTCCGATTTAGTAATCTCTATCTTTAACTGTTTAATCAGTTCCTGCTTAACTTCTCCTATGTTGGATTCAATATTTAATTTAACAATTTTCTGTTCTTCTTCTTTTGCCCGAAGTTCAGTTTCCGTCTCCTTTATCGCCTCTGCTAAATAGTTTTGTGCTTGCAAGCATTTATTATACATCGCATATTTTTCAGCGAATTCCAGTATCTCTTCTTCTATACAATGCAACCCACTGTTGACATAAAGCAAATTTGCTTCAACCTGTTCCATAGAATCGATATTTAAAGCATACTTTTCTTCTCTTGATTTTGGCACTCTATTATATCTATATAACTGAGTATAGCGTGAGGAGTTTATCTGGATAAACCGATTTTTTTCCTTATCGAAAGTCCAGGAATAGTCCACGTCAACCCAAGATGACTCATTATCACGATCCTCTTTTTTCCCTCCAAGGCCAACAATCGAAGAGACAAAAAACAATCGATTATTCTTCCAATTAAACAAAGCCGTTTCTTCATTCGAATTCTTCAAGTTCTCAGGATTCACCTGGTCAGACTTGTTTACAACAACCATCGCATCCGCGACATCAAGCTGCCCGTTCACTTTTTCCAATTCTTTTAAAAGCTCTTTTGTTCCTCTGTCCATATCTGTAGGTGTAGTAACTACAATCGGAAGTCCATTCGTCTGATCTCCTAATGCTTTCTTCAACAATTCAAAATGATCCGCATGGCTGTCTGCATCAGAACCTGGAGTGTCATAAAAAATAAATCGATAATTTGGATTATTCAAATTTCCTTTGATATAAGGAATTTCCACTGCTATCAGTTCTGATATAAAATCTTCTCCCTTTTTTGCGTAGTCATTTATGATACCTAGTGAGATATATAATTTCTCAGTAATATCGCAATCCATTTTCATGTCTAATTGATTGCATAGATTATTAAATAATTCCGAATCCAATTCGCCTTCGATCTTATACTTATGATCTTCAAACGAGAGTACTATATTTTCTATATGATTCTTGAAGGTAATGCGTCCTGCTCCTTCCAACATACTAATCCGGTAAATTCTTGCTGTTTTTGGAGCCGTATCACTCGGCAAAATTTCTGCGCCAAGTAAAGCATTGATAAATGCAGATTTTCCGGAACTATATACTCCAGTTACGCACACCGGAATAGTTTCCTTTGTCACTTCAAGATATTTTTTTATATAATTACGATTATCTTCCGATTCATTGTCATAAAACACATTTGCCAGATTTACAAAAACAGCATTTATCTCAGGCATAATCTCTTTTGCCGAACGAATAGAATATTCTCCCTTTTCCAAAGAAATGTCTTTGTCAGCGAAAAATCTGTCAATTATATTCTGTATATCATTATAATCAGCCGCTGTACCTTCAAAAACAATCGTTAATCCCCGTCCGCCTCGATTATAAGCTCTGTTAATTTCATTGATAATTTCTATTGCGCTGTGTTGAATAGATGTATGAATATACTTTTCCTCAAGAACAAGAGAAGATTTATTTCCCAGATCATACCATCCTAACACATCATTTTCATCCGTTTTCCACTGTTGATATGAGATGGTTTTTGTATAAGGATTGCACTTGATTTTGATCTTATTTCTTTCCATTGTTATCCTCCGTTTATTATAATAACATATTACTTGCAAATCTCGATGAAAATGAGCGGTTGTTCCGTGTCATCAACGTGCCTATTCCAGTTTTAACTATGCAAAATACCGCGCATGAATAAAAATGTTACTTGCCATCATCTTTTTGTATATCTAAAAAAAGCGGACAGTTCTTTCACAATCTGCCGGAGATTCTCTGGCGGATAGAAAGTTTCCTCAACTTTCTTTGGCGGCATTGTTGTAAGCTTCTTGAGAAAATCCAAAAGTTTCTTATAACGATTCATAATACAGGCAACTGTGCCGCTACCGATGTTGTAGCAGCACTGGGACAGTTCGGCAGCCGACACCGTCCTTGCGTATTGAGATTACTCCGCTAATTGTCGAACAATTTTGAATACTGCGCCCCTTTCCTCAATTATCCATGTAGAATGAGTTGCGTCACTAATTGTTTCTAAATGCATTCATTTATTCACAGAATGGGCGCGCTACTTTTCGGACTCAGCGCGCAGTTCGGCCGGAATGTGCATATTCCTATCTTCGCATAGAAGAGCCTTTTCTATTGCTTTTCTATATCATTCTTAGCTTCTTCATAACCCGCTTCATCCTTCACACATACCATGCCGTTAAAATAATAATCAGCAACCCTATAAAGGACTTTTGCTGAATAGCATCAATACCCACTTCCTCACCATTGGCTTCAGCACGCTACAGTTTCAGCCCCGTAATCAATCATCACTTCAGCCATCTTTTCATTCTCTGGCCTCTAGTTCATCTACTACATTCTATTCGTTTATTTTACCATCTATAGACATATTTTTCAATATCTATAGATGTAATTAATTGAATTTGAATTTGCTATGATAGATTCAAAAGGAACAAAAGGAGTTTTTATGGAAATAGCAGCATTGATCACATATTATCGTACTGAAAGAGGCTTATCTGTCAATAAGCTTGCCAATATGGCAGGCATATCACAGAGTTACCTCCGGGATGTGGAACTTGGAAAGAAAGTTCCGACAATCACAACGCTTTCCTATATATGCGATGCACTAAACATCTCTCTGGCTGAGTTTTTCACGACGTATTGTCAACAGGAAGCGGGTGTAGATTCCTTGATGAACGAAATCTATCGTCTGAATCCAAAGCAACGCAAACTACTTGAAGATTTTCTGCATTCTTTATTATCTGATAAGGCAAGAGACGATATTTCCGACTGTTGACATCATCGGAAATATCGTCTTTATATTTTCATTTCGTTTTCAACAATTTTGTGGGCTGCTTTCAGGTCTCACGAATATGCGTTCTTGGTTAATGCTCATATTATATTTCATTTGTTTTGTGTTATTAAAAACTGTCGTCCAAGGCGATACCGTCTACCATATTCTCCCAAAAGCACAATTGACATCATACTACTATCTATAGCTATAACATTATCTATTTTCGATTCAGATATCTCTCCAATTCTTCTTTTCTAACCCTCCACATCCCCTTTACTTTGACTGCATCAATTTCGCCGTTCTTAATAATATCAATCATTGAGCATCTACCGATCTGCAAAGCTTCCTGGCATTGCGATACGGTCAATACATCTGGCAGATTTTCAAACATATTCAGTCTCCCCTTTCGTTTCTGTAAAAAATTTCAATCATTTTTTCGGCCAGTCTCCAAATAGCATCCCAATCATAATCCTGGCCGCATCTTACAATAATGTATAAGCATAAACACACCTATATATATATTTCTCACTACTTGCCTCTCTATATATCTATATGTGTCTATATTGTATATATATAGACATTTTGTTTCTCTTCATCTCATGCACTTTTCCTGCCACCAGTAAATACACGGCGGAGAGCTTGTCCGGAACAGATCGCGCTGTGCAAAAATCTTACATTTTTGTCATTTGCAGGAAAAAATAAATATGTCAAAACACGGTATACGTTAGCTTTATCTGTTCTTTTTATTCTTCAATCAATCCGCATGAACCTTTTAAATCTTCATGAGGTTACTCTGGTATACATTTTACGTTTCTCCAGTATACCAGAGTAATCTGTTGTCGGAAAACATAAAAGAGCAAGTTAAACGTCAAAAGCCATTATTCTCTTTGAGTGTGAATCTGTAATACCTTCATTGCCTCCTGCATGAGCAACATTCCAAGCGCCAGGCCATATTCAAAGAACTCCCTGTTCTGAATATCGTGTGCATCTGAGAGAAGATCACAGACCTTATCGATATCCCCAAACTGCTCACCTGATAATTTCTTCTCCAGTTTCTCCATCAGCTCATCTGACTCTTCTAAGACTTTCCGATATTCCGGATTCTTCGATACTACCTGTTCCGCTGGATAGAGTTCGCCACCATATAAAGCATCCATTATCTTCACGATATATTCCCCCTTCTTGCGTAATTCATTCGCAGATACATTTGCTGTACAATTTCTTAAGTAATAACCCTTTATCTTTTCCATACAGATAATATGTTATTATATCTTATGAAAATACGAATCTATCATACCCTTAAAACGAAAAACCCCGTCCGATCAATTGAGTATCGGACGGGGCTTTTTCATTCCTCTGCAATATCTTCTTTTAAGGATTCGAGAAATTCTTCCGGATTATAAACTGTCAGCTTTGACTTTTCATAATCTTTACCATTGCGGGTAACAATGCAATCCATACCGGAGCGGATGCCCGTTTCAATCATTACTGCGTCCTCAAAATCAGACGTATCCGAGCTAATCGCATGAAAGACATCTTCCGCAGAAGTATCCAGCATCCCAATTATCGAAAGGAGCTGGTTCAGCTTTGACCTGCTTTCCTTATCACTATGCGCAGCTCTGTGGCTGAGATAGTAGATAACTGTCGCCGATTTTGCTGTAATAAAACCTGAAATCTGATTTGTCGCTGCCAGTCTCATAATGTGCACAGCTTCCTGATCGAATAGCTCCCGGCGTTGCAGAAAGTCGATGATGACGCAGGTATCAAGTAACACTTTCATATTTTGTCCAGCCTTTCTTCACGGGCCTCCTCCAGAGTAATATCCGATGGAATGCTGCCATAAAGGGAGTCTACAATATCAAGCTTATTCTGGTACGGTGATGTCAGCTTTGCGATTGTTTTCCCGTTACGAGTAATAAACACATCTTCCGTCGCAGCCAAAAGCAAATACTTGCTGAGGTTTGATTTCAGTTCTGTAGCAGTGATAGACATACGAAAGCCTCCTTCCTGTTTATTTCTAATATCAGCATAGCAGAATCGTACGATTCAGTCAATAGTATCGTACGATTTTTTTTCTATGTTTCCGCAGATATTCTTCAAAAATGCTTCTCCGTATCAATACCTTTTTACCAACCTTATAAACGGAGCCAGATTCATGAGCCATACGTGTGACAGGCTTGAGTCCTAACCTGTAATAATCACAGGCCATGCTGTAAGTCACAAATTCATGTTTCATAAATTCCATATCCTCATCATCAATCTGATCCGAGAACATCCACGCATTACCGCTCATTCACCACACCCCCTTTGAAGCGCTCTACGGCCGGCTCATGGAACTTTTCCAGGTAAGCATCGAATATGTCCCTGTTTATGAGGACAGTGCCGTCAAAACGGTAAATAGCGCCTGCTTCACTTGCCAGTTCCATAATTTTCTTGTGCGACAGACTGTAAATCAGTTCCGCCTGCTGATACCGGATATATTTCCTTCTCAGCATACGCAGCTGATCCGGTATTTCTTTCATGCTCTTAATCGGTTCGTAACTCTCTTTCATGATGAAACCTCCTCGTTTTGTCTGACTGTAAGACAGAAGCTGCTGCAGAGCATGAAAAGGGCACCTCCGGATCAATTCTGGAAGTGCCCACTGGTTCGATCGAAACCTTATGCTATCTCATCTGAACTTCATGACACATCGGGATGACGCGTCATTCTTCGCAAAAATGCTGTCAATTTGCTGTCAAAGCAAGTCTGACATCACGATTTTCGGCTCACAAGGCATTATATAATATTGCATTTTCAAAGTTTTACAATGTTTTTACTACTCGATGTGCCTCATCGTCGGGAAATGGACACCTGCCAGAAAGGATTACACTGGAAAAATAAACAAGTGCTTGAACTGCTCATAAGAATAAATCCTGGTTTTGAATACTACAAAACCGATGACTGATATATGCTCAGCCACCGGCCTTTATAATACTGCTGTATTATATGTTATGCTTGATTCATGCTCATATTTAGTCACTTTTTAATCTTCTCGCTGCAGAACCACCTTACAGCGCTTCTTATAACACGCAATACCATACTTTAGGATTTTCCACATACCATCTTTCTTCAGTTCATCAGCATAACCATTCTGATTGATCTGGTCCAAAGCTTTCTGACACTCTTCCTCAAAGCACTCATTTTCTGCGTATTTTACTTCAATGATAATTCCGATTCCCTCATCCTCTATTTCGGCGGAAATATCATAGTAACCCTCGCCAGATTCCCTGTTTGAATCGACGTCCCACCCGCTCTTAAGGCCAATGATTCCAAGCAACATTCCATGATAAAAGTTTTCCTTTACTTCTTTTCTGACCGCCGTATCTCGAATGCTAATGGTTCGCCTCATGAATTCCGCCAATAGACGTTCTACATCAGCAGGATCGCCTGCCTTTAATGCTCCGCAGAACTCTGTCACAGCTGCTCCGTCTCCGGCAACGTCTTCCTCGAACAGATCCAGTATAAAACTGGTAAAAATACCACGTACCTCTTCGTTTGGAATCGTTAACTGGACAACATCACCCACTGGAGTTTCACTTTGGGTTAGATAGCCGGTAGCATACAGCAGACTCCACATATTTTCTACGCTGTCATATAACGAATTATAGGTTAGCTGCTCTACAATCTTTTTCTGAACCGTCTCCCCGGAAATCAATCGTTCTATCTGGGCTTTCGTAACACCGTTTCCCATCCGCCGGATGAACTTTCGAACCTCATCATTGCCACTGGTATTAGCCCAGTAGCTTTTCGGTGACTTATTTGGATTTGTCAAAAGCTGATCACACCAGTTGATGACATCCCATGGATTATACACGCTCGCCCGTCCGATCTTATATCCGTCGTACCACTCTTTCGTCACATCATAGTAGTCTGTAAGAGCATAATAATCCAGCATCTGTCTGACCTCATCATCCGTAAAGCCAAACTGCTCATCACAGTTTGCATCGAGGAGCGTATACATTTTCGGATTATTCAAGCCTGTAAAAATGCTCTCTTTTGATACTCTTAGGCACCCCGTCAAAACCGCCAGATAAAGGCTTTCATTGGTCTTTAAGGCCTGATCAAACATACCGCGGATCAAATCTACCATGTCCGCATAATATCCTTTGTCATTGGCCTTAGCCAGCGGCACATCATACTCATCAATTAGAATAATTACCTTCTTCCCATAGTGCTTATGAAGCAGTGTAGAGAGCGTTTTCAGGCTTTCTTTCATCGTTGAATCAGACATGGAGAATATGTTCTGCCCGGAGGGATCCAAGGCAATGAGCTGTTTATAGAGGCCTGTTTCCGTCTCAGTAAATGTCTCATCACCCATGAGTACCGTCTCAAAGCGTCTGGCCTCATTGCCAATGACTGAACGCATCATAGAACACGCTGAATTATAATCCACACCGCTGACACTCTTTAAGCTGATCGAGATAACTGGAAATTTTCCCATGTATGTCTCACAGAGCCCCGTTTCCTCCGCTATGGCAAGACCATCAAACAGAGTCTTATCACAACCAATTTCAAAGAATGTCTTCAGCATACTCATATTCAGCGATTTCCCGAATCGCCTGGGACGAGTAAACAGATTCACTTTCCCCCACGAATGCATCAGATCTCTGATCATCGTCGTTTTATCTACATAGTAAAATCCCTCTGTCCGGATTTCCTCAAAATTCTCAATCCCAATCGGAAGTTTTTTTCTGATCTCAAGCCTGGTCATTGCCTTCACCTCTCTTCCGCTAAAACTATAACGGCTAATTTTTCATTGTATTCATCTTTATCTATGCAGCATTGTACAGTACAGGGAACTGTG
>Ga0192280_1112_pt1 | contig 15127 bp, 15 predicted proteins | sample Koala_Koa24_M3_FD_131249 | JGI IMG/M metagenome (GOLD analysis project Ga0192280, IMG submission 131249) | Enriched cells from koala feces incubated with labeled cellulose particles, San Francisco Zoo, California, United States - Koala_Koa2-4_M3 ... | reverse complement strand
CCGACAGGGAGTTAAGGAGCAAGGAGATTTATTCTCCGATTGAGGTAAAGTCGGAAAACACAACAAATCGAGTTACATCCAAAGCCATGCCAAGGCAAATAGAGCATGTTATACGCGGCTGTGTTTTCGATTTTGAGATGATTTACAGTGTCCAAGATATGAAGAACAAGGATAAGACTGTGGTTATTTCCGAAATCGTGGATGACTTCTCTGCCCTTGCCGATGGCTTTAAGCTGCTTGAATACGATTATTTGGGCGGAAACGGTTCAAGAGGTTACGGAAAGGTAAAATTCTCCGACCTTGAGGCAAGTGTGGTATCGGGAGATGAAAACGGCGAGCTTGATGATATTATAGAGAGCTGCAATGCGTACCTGAGGGATGTGTAACGGAATGAAATACAAGATTTGCAAATTATCCTTTTCCACTGCGGTTCATTTCGGCAGCGGCAGGCTTTCCGACAGCGATACCTGTTTTCGTGCCGATACTCTTTTTTCGGCACTTTGTATTGAGGCACTGAAAATCGGCGGTAAAGACCTGCTTGACAGCCTTGTAAAGTCCAATCTGCGTTTTTCCGACGGTATGCCGTATCTTGACGAAAGTAAATACTATATCCCTAAGCCTATAATCACAGCTCAATCGGATAAAGACGAAAGAGAAAGCAATTCTAACGTTAAAAAGGCTTTTAAAAAGCTGAAATATCTTCCTGCGGACAAACTGGACGATTTTTTTGACTGCAATAATTTTTACCCGCAGGAGAAGGTAAAGGCTCTCGGTCATCTTGGAAAATACGATCAGAAAACCTCCGCCTGCGTTGCTGACGGAAAGGATACCGAGCCTTATTACATCGGCACATACAAGTTTGAGGATAAATGTGGACTGTATGTAATAATAGGCTGCGAAAATGACGATGAATTTGACCTTGCCGATGATCTTTTATATTCCTTGGGTTATACGGGAATCGGAGGAAAAGTATCTGCAGGACTTGGCAAATTCACCTCTGAAATTGTTGAAATGCCCGCAGCACTGCAGAAACGCTTTGATGGGAGCTTTTCAAAATATATGACACTGAGCGTATGTATGGCTAAGGAAAACGAGCTTGAAAGCGCAGTTGACGGCGCAGAATACAGCGTAATAAAGAGGAGCGGTTTTGTATATTCATACGATTATGCCGACAGCTTTGTTAAGAAAAGGGACTTTTACTGCTTTGCGGCAGGCTCCTGCTTTTCAAATAAATTCGACGGTGATATTTTTGACGTAGGAAAAGACGGAAATCATTCTGTATACCGTTATGCAAAGCCTTTGCTGATGGGGGTAATGTAATATGAAAAACTACAAGCTGAGGTTGACAACTCTTTCTCCGGTTTATATAGGTGCCGGAGATGATAAGATAATCAACAAAAAGCATTGTATATATTCGCTTTATGACCCGGAAATTTTGATTTTTGATGAAAAAAAGCTGTTTTCCGGACTCAGACAGCTTAATCGCTTGGATCAATATGAGAAATTTATGTTGGAAGAAAATGCAAGACTTAAAACCTTGGGCGATTTCATGTCATTTTACCATATAGATAAAACTGTATATAAAAAATGGGTTGCATATATACTTCCGAATTTTTCCGTTATTAAACGAAGTGTAAGCACAAATGCAGACGATACCGACAAGGGTAAGATAGATAACATTTACACCTTTATAAAGGACGCATACGGATGACCTTATATTCCCGGCAGCAGTCTAAAGGGTGCATTGAGAACGGCTGTGGAAAGCTTCTTAATCCTGCAAGCTGACGATAAAACGCATAAACGCATCCGTAAGAGGTTTGACGATACCATTCCAAACGGTGCCAATAAGTGTGATAAGGATATATCATGCGAGTTGTTTTCAAGGCTTACCGAAAAAAATCCCGATTCCGATAAGGTAATCGAGGATAAAATTTTAGCGGATGTTTTTTCGGCGGTAAGAATCAGTGACAGTAAACCTCTTTTATGCAAACAACTTACTCTGTGTAAAAAAAAATTGATGTAGGAACAAATGGCAATGAAAGCAAAAGTCCACCGAATGTTACCCGTGAATGCCTGCGTCCAAATGTTACAGCGGAGTTTTCAATGAGTGTGGATGACCGTGCGCTAAAGGGCAGTGGTTTTGATTTCAGTACGCAGTTTTTCTATGACGCTTTGGATAAAACAATGGCGTGTTATCGCTATTGCTATATTGATCAGTTTGATAATGATAACGTAGATAGTCAAAGCGATTTTCAACCTGAACATATCTTCTTTCTCGGCGGCGGATGCGGATTCGGGTCAAAAACCATCGCACATTCCGTTTACGGTGATAAAGAAAGCTATTTGAAAAAAGCCCGTGATATTATGGTAAAGACTACGCCGTCAAAACATCATCACGAAAATGACAATCCCGTATCTCCAAGAAAGAGAAAGCTTACGAAGTATAATTCCGAGCTTTACGACTTCGGACTTTGTAAGCTTACTATTGAGGAGGTATAATTATGAGCTGTGTATTATTTTCACCTGTGGGCAAAACAGACCCTATAAAATATTGCCGAGATGGCGCAATGCTTAATATAGCAAGAAACTATAAGCCGGATAAGATTTACCTTTATATGTCAAAAAATAATTGAAGAGGAGAATAATGATAACAGGTTTACTTACTGTATCAAAGAGCTTGCCAAGCTTATCGGAAAGGAAATTCAAATAAAAAAGATTGAGCGTCCTGATTTGACGGATGTCCATCTGTTCGATTATTTTTATGACGACTTTAATGAATGTTTATCAAGAATTATCGATGAAAATCCGGGAAGTGAAATACTGCTTAATATTTCGTCCGGCACACCCGCAATGAAAAGTACCCTTCAGGTACTGTCACTGTCATACAATGTAAAGCCTATTCAGGTGAGTACACCCATTGAAAGAAGTAATCATGATGATCCCATAAAAGAATGTTCTATAAGCGAACAGTGGGAAAGCAATGAAAGTAACAGGTGTGTGGATAACAGGTGTCATGATTCCGATAGTACAAATATGCTCCAGGAGATTAACACCCACAGTCTTATCAAGCTTATTGAGGCATATGACTATTCGGCTGCCGCAAATCTTGCTGATAGCATGGTAAGGCTGGATAAAAAGTGCAAGGATCTAATAAACGCAGGAAAATCAAGGCTGGAGCTGAAAGGGTACTTAGGTGTACTTAGGAACTGCGGCTGTGTCGAATACATCGAAAAAATAAAATCCGCAAACGATCTTTCCGAGTATCTGCTTATGCTGGATATTCTCTGCAGGAAAGAGCAGTATTCCGATTTGATGAGGGCAATGTCGCCGGCAGTGGTTGAACTATTCAGAAAATACCTTAAAAGGATATGTGATATTGATGTGAGTGAGTGTACCCGTTATGACAATAAGGAAGTTGAAGATTGGAGACCCGATATGCCGGAGAAAGTACGCAGAGTCTTAGAGGGCCGTTACAACAATAGTTTCAAATACAGTTACATAAAATCAGAGCACTTGGTTGCACTAATCAACGGTTTTGCTCGTGATGTGGATCATCGTAAACTGGCGGGAGAGATTCGGGACATTGAGGAAAAGGTCAGAAACATCGCCGCACACGTTATTGTAAGCGTTGATTCGGATATGATTAAAAGCAAAACTGGAAAACTGCCGAAGAAATAGTTGCAATGCTTTTTAAATTCTACGGCTTATGCTGTGGCGGCATGACCGAATATTACAGAAATTCCTATGACAATATGAATAAACTTATTATAGACAGTATCAGATCACCGCAGCAATAGTCGAATAATACGAAAGTCCCTCACAGGTTCGTGAGGGACTTCATTAAATGCTGCGTTGTCTGTAGGATATCAGGCAGAATAATTCTGCACAGCCTTAGTACAAGACGGTATTTTACTTGCCGCTGTTCACCAGCTCCGTCATTGTGTGCCAGCCAAGCACGGCACATTTTACTCGCGCGGGCATATGGAAAATTTCCCTCAAGGAGGACGCTTCTTCAAGCTGTTCTATTTCATCCTCCGCAGCCTCTCCCTTGATCATCCTCATGAAAATATCCGCAAGCTTCATTGCTTCCTCTTTATGACGACCGATAATAAGGTCAAGCATAATATCTGCGGATGCCTGCGACACGGCACAGCTGCTTCCCTGAAAAGCGCCGTCAAGGATAATATCATTCTCCACTTTAAGCTCTAAGATTATATCATCACCGCATCCCGGATTAACTCCCTCCATAATCAGATTTGCACTTTCCAGCTTTTTCTTGTGGATTGGATGAAGATTATGATCTGCCAATACTTCATTGTAAAACGTTCTATTCTCCATAGCCCATTAACCTCCTTAATTTTCTGAGTGCGACAGTGAATTTCATAATATCATCCTCCGTATTGTAAAATGCAATGCTTGCTCTTGCTGCGGACATAACCCCCAAATGCTTTAAAAGATGCTGTGCACAGTGATGACCCGCACGAACCGCAACTCCCTTGACATTCAGCATTTCAGCGATGTCATGGGGATGAACCCCATCAACGGTAAAGCTTATTATTCCGTTATGCTCGGCTGCTTTTTCACTGCCGATAATGTGCAGGTGCGGGATTTTACTCATTTCGGTCAGTGCAAGATCGGTAAGCTCGTTTTCAATTGCACCGATTTTTTCAAAGCCTATGCTTTCTATATATGAAATAGCGGCGGCAAGTCCCACTGCTCCTCCCGCGTTTACCGTTCCCGCCTCGAATTTATGGGGTAGGGGTGCGTACACTGCGCTTTCTCGGCTTACCGATTCTATCATTTCACCGCCTGTTAAAAAGGGCGGCATTTTTTCAAGCAGATGTTTTTTCCCGTACAGTACACCTATTCCCATAGGCGACATAAGCTTATGACCGGAAAAGGCGAAAAAATCCGCGTCAAGGCTCTGTACGTCAATTGAAATGTGCGGGACACTTTGCGCACCGTCAATCAGTACAATCCCTCCATTCCTGTGAACAGCGGAAATAATAGAGCCTATAGGACTTTCCCTGCCCGTTACGTTGGAAATATGAATAACAGCGGCAAGCCGCGTATGCTTTGTAACAGCCTTATCAACAGCATCTTGGGAAAATGAGCCGTCAGAATTACATTCAAGAAATTTCAGCCTTGCCCCTGTTTTTCGTGCAGCAGCCTGCCAAGGCAATAAATTGCTGTGGTGCTCCGCTATCGTTACGAGGATTTCATCGTCGGGGGTAAGATTTTCAAGTCCGTAGCTGTAGGCCGCTAAGTTAATGCTTTCGGTGGTGTTTCGTGTGAATATTATTTTGCACGGCTCGGCGGCGTGAATAAATTTTTGTACGGTAATACGTGCATTTTCGTATGCTTCTGTGGCGGCGGTGCTAAGATCATATATTCCCCTAAGCGGATTGGCATTTTTCTTTTCGTAAAAGCTTTTTACGGCATCAAGCACCGCCAATGGACGCTGTGCGGTTGCCGCATTGTCAAGGTAAGCGATATTACTGCCGGATAAAAGTGGGAAATCCTTTCTGTAATCGTTCAAGTCAGACACTCCTTTCGGCACTTTGAAGTTTGTCAAGAAAAAGCTTTCCGAGGTTCCTGATATCCTCGCTTTCAATCCGTGATAATACGTTGTCTATTCTGCTCCTTGCTATCATAAATATCGCCGCTTCCCTTGGTATCCCTCTTGAGGTGAGGTAGAAAAGGCCTTTTTCATCAATTTCCCCCATAGTCGAACCGTGATTACCGTCTACGTTCTCCTCACCGCATAGGATAAGGGGAACAGAACGGCTTATCACGTTTTCCCCAAGCATGAGAACCGATTCGTTTTCATAGCCCCTTGAACCGTTACAGCCCTGCTTAAAGTCAATTGTCCCTCGGAAAAGCTTTTGGGAGTTTTCCATTAATACGTTATCTGCAGTCATCTTACTTTCGGTGGCTTTTCCTCTATGCTCTGCGATATAATTCATATCCGCAATGCGGCTGCCGTCGCCCCAATATCCTACGGCACAGTCAAAGCTGCTGTTATCACCCAACAGGTTAGTCCTTATCCCACTGTATAGCTTTCCGCAGCCAAGCTCAGCCTTTGTGAGGGTAACAGTGGAGTTTTCCTCGCACACAGCGCCGATATCGCAAATGCAGACGGTGTTTGGGGAAAGTGTCTGAAGCACCGATATATCCACTCTTGCGCTGTCCTCCGCCAATATTTTTACCTGTAGGGAGAGGGGAGTGCCGTTATCCCCGATATTATCGTCATTCATTATGATACCTACCCGCAAAAGGCTGTTTTTTCTCCCATGAATATATAAACGCAGTGTGTCGCTGCCATTCATTCGTATAATTTTTGTTTCACCGATGTTTTCATTGGGCTTTGCTTCGATAAGCCTTTCGGTACAGCCGCTGAAAAGCCCCGCAATTTCCTCACCCATACCCGTTTTAATGCCGCCCCAAGGGGATTTCTCATGTATATCGTTTTCATTGTCCGTATCGAGGGAAAGAACGGTTCTATTCATATTAAGCCAATTCCATGTTTTTGAGGGTAAGGGATTTACGACAAATTTTCTGTTCATCAGCCTATTGCCCCTTTCATTTCAAGCTTGATAAGGTTGTTCATTTCAACAGCATACTCCAAGGGAAGCTCCTTTGATACATTGTCGGCGAAACCGCTTACAATCATTGCCCTTGCGTCCTCCTCGCTTATTCCCCTTGACATAAGGTAATACACGGTGTTATCGCTGATTTTGCCGATAGTCGCCTCATGCCCCACATTTGCCTTTGGGGTGCGTATATCCATAGCGGGAATAGTATCGGAGCGGGATATGCTGTCCAGCATAAGTGACTGGCAGGATACGGAGGATTTACTGTTCACAGCCTGCTTATTTATTACCACGGCACTGCGGAAGGTGCTTTCGCCGCCGCTTTTTGAAATGGATTTTGTATTGATATAGGAGGAAGTGTTCGGGGCACTGTGTATTACCTTTGCGCCTGTGTCAAGCTGCTGACCCTTGCCCGCAAAGGTAATTCCCGTAAATTCCATATGTGTGCCTTCTCCCTTTAAAATGCTCATAGGGTAGAGGTAGGACACATGAGAACCGAATGATCCCGAAACCCATTCCACCGTGCCGCCCGCCTCAACGACAGCCCGTTTGGTGTTGAGGTTATACATATTCTTTGACCAGTTTTCAATAGTGGAATAACGCAGCTTTGCATTTTTTCCCACATATAGCTCCACACACCCCGCATGAAGATTAGCCACGTTGTATTTCGGTGCAGAGCAGCCCTCGATAAAGTGAAGATATGCACCCTAATCCACAATAATCAGCGTATGCTCGAACTGCCCCGCACCGGGAGCATTCAGCCTAAAATAGGATTGCAAGGGAATTTCCACGGAAACCTGGGGAGGGACGTATACAAATGATCCTCCCGACCAAACAGCCCCATGAAGTGCGGCAAACTTGTGGTCGTTCGGTTTCACAAGCTTCATAAAGCGACTTTCTATCATCTGTGCATAATCGCCTTTCAGAGCGCTTTCTAAGACGGTGTAAATCACACCCTTTGCCGCGACCTCCGCTTTCACATTGTGGTAAACCAGCTCGGAATCATACTGTGCGCCAACTCCTGCCAAAGATTTGCGTTCCGCCTGAGGTATTCCCAAGCGTTCAAATGTGTTTTTTATGTCATCGGGAACATCCGACCACTTTGCACTCATGGGAGTATTCGGGCGAACATATGTGACAATGTTATTTATGTCAAGTCCCTCAATAGACGGTCCCCAATCGGGTATTTCCATAGAGTTATATATTTCCAGTGATTTAAGGTGAAAATCCCTCATCCATGCAGGGCCATTCTTTTCCTTTGAAATCTGCTCTACAATTTCCGCGGTAAGTCCCGAATTTACTCGATAGGAGTTATTTTCCCCATTACGGAGGTCGTAAATACTGCGGTCAATATCGTTCACATAGCTTTTGTCTTTCATAAAAAATCACCGTCCCGCAATCAAATATTTCCGTAGCCGTCCCTGTTTATCCGTTCAACCAATGAGCCGTCACCCTCAGCGGTAATGCTGCCATCAACCATAACATGGGTATAATCTACATTAAGGTACTCCAGTATTCTTGTACTGTGGGTAACGATTATCAGCGAACCTCCGCTTCTTTTTTGGTATTCACGTATACCCTCGGAAACAAGGCGGACAGCGTCCACATCCAAGCCCGAATCGGTTTCATCCAGTATAGCTAAAGAGGGCTTGAGAATAAGCAGCTGTAATATTTCCGCCTTTTTCTTCTCACCGCCCGAAAATCCCTCATTAAGGCTTCTGTCTGCATAGGACTTGTCCATTTGTAACAGATCCATAGCTTCTCCAAGCTCTTTTTTAAAATCCCAAAGCCGTATGACAGCTCCACGGCGTTGTTCTGCGGCACTGCGGAGGAATGCCCCCAAAGACAGTCCCATAACCTCAGGCGGCTCCTGAAAGGATAAAAACATTCCCGCCCTTGCGCGCACATCGGCGGATTTATCGGTAATATCCTCACCGTTGAAGATTATACTGCCGCTCTTTACGGTATAAGCGGGATTTCCCATGAGTACATGACCCAGCGTGGATTTTCCCGCTCCGTTTGGACCCATAAAAACGCGAGTTTCGCCGTCAGCCACGGTAAGGTTTATATTACGGAGGATTTCCTTTTCCCCCACGTTGGCATACAGATTGTTTATTTTAAGCATAATTTTCTCCATTCTGTCCGTCAGACAAAGAGCAGGACTAACCTGCATAAAATATACTATATAGATATTATCTATATGTTTACTATGCTATTATAGCATATATAATATAAATTGTCAAGTGGGATTATAGGTTAATTGTATGATGTTTGCCCAATAAAATCAAAAAAAGCACCTGTTAAGGAAAAAGTCTTTGCAGGCGCTTTTTATGCGGGTAAGTACCCCGTTTTCTCAAGAATTTGATGTATTATTTGAGGTGAGCAAGGTGCTTTTTATGTGGGTAAGTACCCTGTTTTAGTTTTCCAAATCGCTCTTTTTTACCGATGCAACGCAGAAGTCTATTCTCTCGTCCTTGTCGCTGTTATTTCCCGAACCTGTTGGACCGATAAGCTTTGTTGGGTCAATTCCGTCTACCGGAGTTATCTCACCGGTACCTAATCCTGACGATGCGCCGGGGACTCTGAACGTTGCTATATCAATAGGTTCAATTGACGTTTCAGTGGGCTTATTCAGCTGGGGAATCCACTCATAGGGTACACGATACGCACGGTAAATCATGTTATTTCCAAACTTTCCGGCGAATTTTCTGTAGTAAGGATTTATATATTCCCACACTATTTCGTGGTCGGGAGTTACCTCCAAAAGCCTGCCGTCCGAGCCCTCGGTAATAAGAGTATTTCCGTTTGGCAGACGCTGTGCGGAGCTGATATAGGAGCTGTAAAACTTTGAAGCGTCCGAGAAAAGCAGCCAGCCCGCCTCAAGAGGAGTGTACTGCCATGTTATTTCAAGGGTCACAGGATTGAATTGCAGTACCCTTGAATAGTCCCTATGTGCATTGTTTACGCCTGTTGCGGATGCAGGATTCGGCGTGCCGTAACCGCCTTGACCGCCGTTGTCGAATACAAGCAAATCTCCCTCGCCGGGAAGTCCCTTTGGTATCATATGCAGATGATGCTGACCGATTATCCAACCCAATTTTCTTGTTGCTTCGGATTCGTTAAAGTCAGGACCTATTCTCCATACGATTTTTCCCGTTTCACGGCTTATAATAGCCAAAATGTTGGAATTTCTCGCATCAAAAATAATATTATTCGGGTGAAATCTTTCATCGCCGCTATCGTACCATTTATTTTCACCCAAGGTTGAAAAATTGTTTATATGCATCCAGTCGCCGCCCGCTTCACCGTGCAGACCGGGGTTGCGGTAAAGAGCATTTTTAGCCGCTTCATCAAAGCCAAGCTCCTCAAAGTGATCGCTTGCACGCCAGCTCCAAAGAATATTTCCCTCCCAGTCAACCTCAATAATTTTGTCGTCAATAAGGCGCTTGTCGGAAATATCGTGGTTATAAAGGTTTTCATGAGTGAGAATAAGGGTTTTTCCTCCATCTGTTCGTGGAAGTCCATCGGGGTAGTAATATCCTACTGTGCTGCCCTCCCGCTGAAAATCGTGATGCTGTCTTGCCATCCACTTAGGTTCCTCACCATTATCCGAAACAAGCTCGGTGTGGTCGAATTTCCATACAATATGTCCGTTCCAGTCCACCTGTACCAAATCAAGCTGATCCTGATATCCGCTCTTTGCACTCCTTGCGCCTGTTGTTCCCATGACATAGCCGCCGGGGAGAATTTTGTTTGGAAATCCTCCAAGTCCCGCCCAGAGCTTTACTTCGTTTCCGTTCATGTCGATAAGCAGCGCACCTCTTACCGTGGGGAATACCGTATATCCGTTGTATGCCTTTTCCTTGCCATAGATTGTTGCCCCTGTGGGGTAAATGCTTGGGTAGCCCATTTTAATATCCTCCTTAAAATTTTATGAAAGCTGTACGGTTATTTTATCGCTGTCCTCGCCGAATGCAAGCACAGCCGCAGTGGTGTCGATAAAGTCGCGAATATTATACTCCGTATCATACTTGCCATGCTCATATGCCCATTTACCTATGTCCTCCAATCTTTCCGCACCCGCCTCGGTGAACCCGAAATTAAACTGTAAATTTGTCCATGAGGAGATAAAGTCATCCTCCTCAACGCTGAATTTTTGGGAAATTATCGGAGTTACCTCATCAAGGTTATCGGAAATGTATTGTACGCTCTCCTCAAGTCCGTTAAGATACGCAGCCAGTAGGTCAGCCTTTTCCGAAAGAATTTCATCGGTTGTGAGCAGATAAGATCTTGTAGCTACTCCTATTTCCTCGGAGGTGGCTACGAGAACCATTCCGTATTCCTCATAGCGGCGTGCTGTCGAACCGCTTGCCACAACAGCAGACGCATCTCCCTTTTGTATCAAGGCAAGGGAAGTGGAAACATCTCCCAAATTTACATTGGGCACTGCGTCCGCATCAACTCCAATATATGTAAGCGCAACATAATTCTGATACTCCGTAGCCGTCCCCACATTTCCGATTATACCCTTGCTCTCTGTCAGTCCTTGAAGATTATCCACATATTCGGCGGAAACGTAAAGACCGCCTGTTGTATCATATCCTGTTCCACCGGACAGTTCGGAATACACAACCAGATTTGTTCCCTCAAGCGTGTTTCCGATACGGTTTACCAAAGTGAAATCCGCCAGATCACCCGTGTCAGCCGTGCCGTTCTGAACAGCATCCATAGTATTTATGCCATATGCATATTCAGTAACGGAAATGTCCAGTCCGTATTTTTCAAATATACCCTGTTCCATTCCAATATAAACCGCATATTGCTCGCCGCTGCCTGTCATTACTGCCACGTGAAAGGGTTGAAGCTCGCTGTCCTCGTCCTTTGCGGAGCTGTTTTCATCCACATTCCCGCAGGCGGTAAGGCTCATTGCGCCCACAGTCAACGCAAGAATACCCGTAAGTAATTTATTTAGTTTCATTGTATTCATTCCTTTCATTTTACACCATAATGCTTTAACGCTTTTCTGCCTATGTACTGCAGCAGGCGGTCGGCAACAAAGCCAAGCACTGCAAGTACGGCAATTCCCGCAAAAGCATTGTAGGTCTTGTAATACAGCTTGGAGCTGTTGATAAGATAACCCAGTCCGTCACTGCCTACAAGCATTTCCGCTGCCACAACGCAGGTAAATGACGACCCCAGTCCCAAGCGCACTCCCGTAAATATGTTAGATACAGCAGACGGGATTACCACTGTAAAGAAAACCCTCAGCTTGCTTGCCCCCATACAAGAGGCTGCCTCAATCAGTGACATATCCGTGGAAACAACTCCCGCTATGGTATTCACAAACATGGGGAAGAACGCTGCGTAAAAAATCAGCGCGATTTTAGACTCTTCTCCCACTCCGAACCACATAAGGAACAGCGTGGTTAAGGCTATTGCGGGAATAAATCGGAACAGGCTCAAAAGCGGCTCGATTATCCAGCGAACAGGGCGGAAATTTCCCACAAGAAGTCCTAAGGGAACAGCCACAACCACTGCAAGCAGCCAGCCCTTTACTATTCGTCCCAAACTTGCCGCAACATCGGTGCCCATTGTTCCATCGGCAATAAGGTCGATTATTCCCTGCAAGGTTCACTGTGGGCTTGGGAGAAAATAATCGTCCCCGATGAGTGCCGCGCCGATTATCCATATCAGCAGGAATATTATCCATGACAGCACTCCGCTTTTAAGCACTTTTATAGCATTATCTTTCATCATTGAATCCTCCTGTCAGATATAGTATATGTCGGAGGTATCCAGCGCCTTGTTCATAACGGTTTTAGCCTCGCTCTGATCAATAAGATAAATTTGCTTAATAAATACCTTTACATTATCGCCCTTTTTCAAGGGAGCACCTTGCAGCGGGTATTCTCCGACGACAGTGAAGCCATTGATTTGAATGTGTATTTCATAGGTATTTCCCTGAAATATTACAGCCTGAACCGCCCCGTCCTCCATAGCGCTTTCGTAATTAATCCGTCCTTTATGTGGCAGCTTATGTATTTCCATAAATTCCGTCCTGATAATCGCAGCTGAATTTTGCGGAACGGAAAAGCCTTTCAGGGTTACGGACGAATCAAGCACCGGGGATTTCCCCATGAACTGTGCCACAAAAGGAGTTTTAGGATTAAGATAGATTTCCGCGGGAGTGCCCATCTGCTCAACCTTTCCGTTATTGGTAATAACGATTTCGTCTGCGACCTCCATTGCCTCCTCTTGGTCATGGGTGACAAATACACTTGTTATGCCTATCTTGTCAATTGTTTGTCTAAGCCATGTTCTAAGCTCCTTGCGTATCTTGGCGTCTATTGCCGCAAACGGCTCGTCCAAAAGCAGCAGCTCCGGTTCGGGCGCCAATGCTCTTGCAAGGGCAATGCGCTGTCGCTGACTGCCGCTCAACTGGTCTGGATAACGCTTTTCAAGTCCCGGAAGCCCCACCAAATTCAGCAGCTCATCCACACGATTGTCAATATATTTTTTATCCCTTTTTTGTACCTTTAGCCCATAGGCAATGTTCTGATAAACGTTAAGGTACGGAAAAAGCGCATAGCTTTGGAAAACAAAGCCGATACCTCTTTCACTGGCGGAAAGAGTACCTATATTCCTGCCGTTCATGAAAATATCGCCGCTGTCCTGCTTTTCAAGACCCGCTATCATACGCAAAATAGTGGTTTTGCCGCTGCCGCTGGGTCCTAAAAGTCCTATAAGCCTGCCCTTTTCTATCCCAAAGGAAACATTATCAAACGCTTTAAAATTTCCAAAGGTTTTATTCAGATTTTTAAGTTCAATATACATGATAAATCCACTCCGTATTTAAAGGGTAATTCCCTTGCTTGTGAATCGACTTCAATTTTCAACATCGTCCGCACCTGTAGTTCTGCCGCAGCAGGCATTCAAAAATCTTAACCATAAATCTCAACACATCCTAATACATAGTAAATCGATATGAAAAATATGTTTAAATTATACACTAATTTTTGCAAATGTCAATAGCATGAACACATTTTTGTGAATAATCACAAGATTCAACGCTTATTGTTCAAAATATTTTTCTGTTATGCTTAAATTTGCAAATGTAAATAAGTTATAGGATAAAGATCGTTTTTGAAAAAACTATTGACATTTGTCTTGTTTTGCTGTATAATCCAATCTTAAGCAGAGTATTCTCTGCTGAGAAGGAGTGTATTATAATGCTAACGGAGCTTACAAACAAAAATTACAATGATATTATTTCAACGAAAAAGCCTCTGCTGATCGAATTTTATTCTCCCACCTGTGTCCACTGTAAAAGGCTGGAGCCGGTACTCGCCGAGCTTGCCGATGAAGAAGGGGAAAATGCAGTAATCGCAAAATGCGATGTTACCGCCGAGCCTTTCCTCGGAGATAAATACGACATTACCGCGCTTCCCACACTGTTGTTCATTAAGGACGGTGACGTCAAGGACAGGCTTATTGGATTTACCCACAAGCTGATAATTGCCGAGGGGATAAAAAAGCTGAAATAAGTGCTTGCATTAAGAAACCGCTGACGCGTTAATCAGCGGTTTTCAAAGTATTCTGCCCTGTGCTATACTATTTTCCGAAAACTAAACCCGATATATATTTTTCCGCCGGCACTGCCGCATTTGCACCGTCCGCAGCCGCCGTTATCACCTGCCTTAGGGGAGTAGTGCGAACATCTCCGGCAGCAAATAAGCCTAATTCGGAGGTTTTACAGTCCTCATTGGCTTTAATATATCCGCTGTTATCAAGGTTACAAACGCCCTTTAGCAAATCGCTATTGGGCACGCTTCCCATAGCGCAGAAAATTCCGTCAACAGCTATTTCCCGTAAATCGCCGTTTTGATTTATTACTATTGCCTCTGCTTTTGTATCTCCCTTTACCTCAGCAACAGTGGCACACATTATCGGTTCAACATTTCCTGCGGCAAGAACCTGCGCCTGTAAGCTTTTATTTCCTCGAAATTCATCGCGTCGGTGAATAATATACACCTTTTCGGCAATTTTGGAAAGATAGAGCGCATCTCCCAGAGCCGTATCGCCGCCGCCTATTACCGCAACCGTTTTTCCCTTGTAGAACGCTCCGTCACATACGGCACAGTAGGAAATTCTCTGCTTATCGCCGCCTTTAACCTCAAGGCGGCGGTAGGATGTTCCCGCCGCATAGATTACAGCCTTTGCGGAAAGAGTGCTGCCATCGGCAAATTCCACATTCCATATGTCTTTATTACGTGTAATAGATACAGCCTGTCCCTCGTAAAACTCCGCACCTGATTGTGTGGCGTGATCACGGAATTTTTCACCTAAATCAAAGCCGTTAATCCCATACAGTCCGGGGTAATTATCCACCCTCTCGGTGACTGAAATCTGACCCGTACCCATATAATCCTTTTCTGCGACTATCACATTCAGCATAGCGCGCTTTGAATATATGGCAGCCGTAAGTCCCGCAGGTCCGCTGCCTATAATAATAACATCATACATTACAATTCCTC
>Ga0192280_1106_pt1 | contig 15679 bp, 11 predicted proteins | sample Koala_Koa24_M3_FD_131249 | JGI IMG/M metagenome (GOLD analysis project Ga0192280, IMG submission 131249) | Enriched cells from koala feces incubated with labeled cellulose particles, San Francisco Zoo, California, United States - Koala_Koa2-4_M3 ... | reverse complement strand
AAACGCATTACGGAAAAATACATAGACCATATGAACAGCCTTTCGCTGGATATGGATAAGCTGTGGGATAAAATCATTTCTGATGACACAGACAGCAATTCGGATACCGACATCGCCCTCTTTGAGGCTGCCTACGAGGAATGTGTAAAGGATGAAAAGCATAAAGCCAAAATCAAAAAAAATCGTGGCAGACTTCTTACCTGTGCAGCCGCAATTGTGATTGTCATTATTGTCCTGCCCTTAACCATGATGCATAACGAAACTGTAACTGTTTCCGAAAGCAGTGACAGCATTGCCGCAGATGAGGTCTTTTACGAAAATGACGACAGCACTCTTCAATCCGAGGAAAGCGGTGTTATTCTGTCCTCTGGCGGATGGGATTACAGCGAAAATGCGTCATTAGGGGAAAATGTTGACTACAAGACCCTGAAACTTGCCTATTCCAACGGAGAAATCTACAACGCAAAGGCATCTGCCGACATTGAGGAGGAATATTTTGTGGAATCCGCCGTTCTCAAGGAAACAGAGCTTTTTCTTGACGGAAGTGTGAAATCCTACGAAATGTCGGACAGCGGTGAAGTTGTGTATGAAATCTCGGTTATTCACCTTGTTTCCGACACCGTGGAATCCCTGCCGGAAACAGTAAGCGTTTATTCCGACAGCTGCTATATGCTGCTGACAGGGCGTGAATATCTTCTCCCTATTGCAATAGTGGACGATAAGCTGCAGATAGTCTTTGAAAATGCACCGCAGATCGAATTTACACTTGACAGAGAAATCCTATATCACAATGGCTGGACTTCCCTTGAATCGGAGGAATATGCAACCGTAAGCGGCTGCACACAGGTTTACAAGGACGATTATTTTTACGACCGAATGAACCTGACAAGCGAAGCCGCTCTCGAATCCCTCTTTAATGCATGGAAAGCAGCCAAGGAAACCCAATAAACATGGAGGTATCATTATGAATATAACAGCAGGAAAATACACGGCAGCCGCTTTATCGGCGGTTTTGGCAATATCGTCCCTAACCGCCTGCGGCAGCAGCATGGAAAGCGACACATATTACAATAACAGCAGCGTTGCCTGTGACGATGTGGCGGCTGAGGAAGCTGCGGAAAACGCAGGTATATCCTACGGAGAAACAATAACAGCAGACATTTCTGAACAGAATGATGAGGAATACAGCTACATAGAGGAAAGCGGATTTCTTTCGGTAAGAACATCTCCCCTCTCCACCTTTTCGGCGGATGTCGATACGGCGTCCTATACCAATATACGCCGCCTTATTACGTCCGACAGCGATGTTCCGATAGATTCCGTGAGGATTGAGGAGATAATAAACTATTTCGATTACGGATATGACGACCCCAATGAGGATGAACCCTTCGGCATATACACAGAGCTTGCCGACTGCCCGTGGAATGAGGAAACACAGCTGTTTATGGTGGGTATAAATACCGAAAGCATCGATATGGAGGAACGGGAACCTATGAACCTTGTTTTCCTCATTGACGTGAGCGGTTCGATGTATTCCGATGACAAGCTACCGTTGGTACAGAAATCCTTTTCAATGCTGACGGATAATCTTTCATCAAGCGACAGGATTTCCATTGTAACCTATGCAGGCAGTGATGCGGTTCTGCTTGAGGGTGCTGACGGAAACGACAGGGAAAAAATACTTGAAATTATCAACAGCCTTGAGGCAGGCGGCTCTACCGCAGGTGCGGCAGGTATAACAACTGCCTATGAAATAGCGGAGAAATACTTCATTGAGGGAGGCGACAACAGAATTATACTTGCAACCGACGGCGGCCTGAATGTGGGTATATCCTCCGAATCGGAGCTTATACGATTGGTTGAGGAAAAGCGTGAAAATGGTGTGTATCTCTCCGTTTTAGGCTTTGGTACGGGTAATTACAAGGATAACAGACTTGAAGCAATTGCCGATTACGGAAATGGCAACTACTCTTATATTGATTGCGAAAGGGAGGCTGAAAGGGTACTTGTCAAGGAGATGAGCGGCACATTGATTACCGTTGCAAAGGACGTGAAATTCCAGGTTGAATTTAATCCCGAAAATGTGAAAGGCTACCGATTGATAGGCTATGAAAATCGCGCCCTTGCAGATGAGGATTTCGCCGATGACACAAAGGATGCGGGAGAAGTAGGCGCAGGTCATTCAGTTACGGTGCTTTACGAAATTATTCCCGCAGACAGCGATATGTCCTTTAACGAACCCGACCTTAAATACTCCGACAGCGACACCGCAGAGCTGTCAAACGAGCTGCTGACCCTAAGCATACGTTACAAAATGCCTGACGGTGATGAAAGCAGACTGCTTACTTATCCTGTGCAGGCGGACATATATTCCCCCGTCATGAGTGAAAAGCTGTGCTTTGCATCGGCTGCTGCCGAATTTGGTATGATTCTCCGTGAAAGCAGCTTTATAGGTGATTTTGGCTTGCAGGACATAATCAGCCAGCTTTCCGACTATGACTACTCCGATGACGAATACAAGACGGAATTTATCTACTTAGTAAAGCTGCTTGATCTGAAAAAATACACAAATCAGTAGATATAGTTATCACGGCATAAACGACAAAAGCCTTGTGAAAAAATCACAGGGTTTTTGCCGTTGTATAAAAAATCGGATAAACAAAAAGTCCTGCAAACAAAACGTTTACAGGACTTATGGCGGAGAAGGAGGGATTCGAACCCTCGATGCGCTATAAACGCATACACGAGTTCCAGTCGTGCGCCATAAACCAGGCTAGGCGACTTCTCCATATTGCTTTCTTTAAAAGCAATCCCAAGCAACTGTTAAATTATATCATATGAAAATCAATTTGTCAAGTGCATTTAATGATTTTTTTCTGATTTTTTGTCAAAATTACGTTCTGCACAAAATTTCAGTGGAAATATGTGCAATTTAACAAATGCTATTTTCCTGCTGTATTCTTCCTGTATCCCATATAGCTTTCAAGTATGATTACAGCTGCAACCTCATCAACTACATTTTTTCGCTTTTTTCCCCGAACGTTTACCTCATTAAGATAGTTATGCGCCGATACCGTTGTGCATCTCTCATCCCACATTACCGTTTCTATACCGCAGCTTTCCTTTACTTTCTCGGCAAATAGGATGCATTTTTCGGCTCTCTCCCCTACTGTGTTATTCATATTTTTAGGGTAGCCCACAACTATAAGCTCCGCTTTTTCTTTAAGTGCAAGCCGTGAAACCGCATCGGCACACCTGTCAAAGTTTCGTTCAAATATAACGGTAAGGGGCGAGGCAAGCAGCTCGCTTTTGTCGCAAACCGCTATGCCTGTTCTGCTGTCGCCAAAATCAACCGACATTATCTTCATGCTATGTCCTCACCATACCTTTACGGAACCGGTAAGCTCCGTTACCGACGATAAACCTTGATTGCGGCAGTATTCCGACAATCCCTCAACTATCTTTACGGGGCAATTGGGGTCGCTGAAAAGAGCCGCACCGACTTGAACAAGCGCTGCTCCAGCCATCATCATTTCAACCGCATCCTCCCAAGAGGAAACGCCGCCCATGCCGCAAACGGGTATTTTTACGGCATTTGCTGTCTGCCATACCATTCTAAGCGCCACGGGGAACACAGCCGGTCCGGAAAGTCCGCCCACATTGTTGTGAAGTATCGGGCGCTTTGTACGAATATCTATTCTCATGCCCAAAAGTGTATTTATAAGGGACACGGCATCTGCACCCTCCGACTCGCAGGCCTTAGCTATTTCCGTTATATCCGTTACATTAGGGGAAAGCTTCATCATAACAGGCTTGCTTGTTGCCTTTCGCACCACCCGTGTTATCCTTGCCGCACCATCGCACGATACTCCGAATGCCGCACCGCCTGCCTTGACATTGGGACAGGATATATTTACCTCAATCATATCCACATCGGTAGAATCCAGCTTTTCCGCAACAGTGCGGTATTCGTCTTCGTTTGAACCTGCAATATTCGCTATAACTACGGTATTCTTTGTTTTAAGATATGGCAGCTCCTCACCGATAAAATGATCTATGCCGGGATTTTGCAGCCCCACACTGTTAAGCATACCGGAGGGTGTTTCCGCAATTCTCGGCGGCAGATTACCGTTTCTCCGCGAGCCGGTAGTTCCCTTAACAGATATTCCTCCAAGGAGCGACAGATCAAAAAATTCTTCATATTCCCTACCATATCCGAATGTACCCGATGCGGGGATAATGGGGTTTTTAAAATGCACCCCTGCAAAGTCCACTCCAAGCCTTGACATATCAATCATTAAAACAGAACCTCCTCACCGCTGAAAACAGGGCCGTCCTTACATACATGCTTATAAAATTCCTCTCCGTCCTTGACGGTTCGGCAGGCACAGACAAGACACGCACCGACACCGCAGCCCATTCTCTCCTCTAAGGAAACCTCACACCGAATATCCGCCGCCCTTGCAATGTCAACTACACCCTTCAGCATAACCGATGGTCCGCAGGCGTAAATAATATCGGGTTTCATGGTATTAAGCTCTTCGGAAAGGACTGCTGTGACAAATCCTTTTTTTCCAACCGAGCCGTCATCGGTGCAAAGCACGGTTCTTGCACCGGTTTCTGCGAAATCCTCTTGAAGAATAACGGCTGCCGCATTTCTGAACCCGCTTATAACCGTGGCATTTTTTCCGTAATGCTTAGCTATCGGGAGCATGGGGGGATTGCCTATTCCGCCACCGATTATAACAGCCCTTTTGTCGTTATCAAGCAGGGTAAATCCCCTGCCGCCCAGCGGTGCTACCATATCTATAAGCTGTCCCTTGCAAAGGTTTGAAAGCTCCTTTGTGCCATTGCCCCTTACCTGGAAAACAATGCGTATTGTACCCTTTTCGGCATCTATTCCGCAAAGGGAAATCGGACGGCGCAGCATAAAGCCGTCAACCTTGATATTAACAAATTGACCGCATACGGCGGTTTTTGCAATTTCCGGACAAAAAACGGTCAAGTCGTAGATTTCCGCCGCTATTGATTTTTTTTCGACAATAGGATACAGTCCTTGTGTGTATTTCATTTTTACCTCCGAACCTATATAAAGCACAGAGAGTAGAAAAACAAACCCTAAATAGTTTGAATTCCAAACTCTCTGCTCCGTATCATGGTATCGTGTTATATTTTTGTAATGTCTATCATTTCGATATTATCTATGTTCTTATTCATTGCCAAAATATCGGCAACAGCATTGGCTGTATCTATAGCCGTAAGACAGCATATGGAACGTTCAACGGTTTTTCTGCGTATTTTCACGCTGTCAAAGGCGGGGATACGTCCCTTTGCCGAAGTGGATATTACATAGTTTATCTTTCCGCTGTCAAGAAGCGTCATAACATTTGGCTTTTCCTCAGACGCTTTTCTGACAACATTGGCAGCAACCATATTTTTGTTCAGAGTGGAGGCTGTTCCGCTTGTAGCGTAAATATCAAAGCCCAGCTGTTCAAACTTCTGTGCAACGTAAATAATCTCCTGCTTGTCGGTATCTCTTACGGTAATGAGGACACCGCCGTCCTTTTTCATATTGTACCCTGCTGCGATAAGTCCCTTATACAAGGCATCCTCAAAGGTTTTGGCAATTCCCAGACATTCACCGGTGGACTTCATTTCGGGTCCAAGCGCAGTATCTACGTCATGGAGCTTTTCAAAGCTGAATACAGGAACCTTTACTGCGATATAATCCGCTTCCTTGTAAAGACCGCTGGTATAGCCCTGCTCCTTAAGAGAGTGTCCGAGCATTATCTTTGTGGCAATATCAACCATCGGAACGCCCGTAACCTTGGATATATACGGCACTGTTCTTGATGAACGAGGATTAACCTCAATAACGTAAACCTCGTTATTGTAAACAACATACTGTATATTTACAAGTCCTATAACGTGCAGCTCCATAGCAAGACGGCGTGTATATTCGATTATTGTTTCACGGATACGCTTGGTAAGTGTAAGCGCAGGGTAAACGGAAATTGAGTCGCCTGAATGAACACCCGCTCTTTCGATATGCTCCATAATTCCCGGGATAACATAGTCCGTACCGTCACATATAGCGTCTACCTCTACCTCCTTGCCCATCATGTACTTGTCGATGAGAACAGGGTTTTCCAAGGCTGTTCTGGTGATAATTTCCATATACTCCACTATATCCTGGTCGGAATGGGCAATTATCATATTCTGACCGCCAAGCACATAGGAAGGACGCATAAGCACGGGATAGCCAAGCTGTTTGGCTGCTGCCAATGCTTCATCAACGTTCGTAACCGTATGTCCTGCGGGACGGGGTATGCCGCACTTATTAAGCAGCTCATCGAAACGCTCCCTGTCCTCCGCCGCATCAATGCTGTCTGCGGAAGTACCTAAGATATTTACTCCTCTTTCAGCTAAATGCTTTGTTAGCTTAATAGCCGTCTGGCCACCAAACTGTACAACAACGCCGTAGGGCTGTTCCGTATCGATTATAGAGTCAACGTCCTCTGCGGTAAGGGGATCAAAATAAAGTCTGTCGCCTGTATCAAAGTCTGTGGAAACGGTTTCAGGGTTATTATTGCATATTACCGCATCATATCCCAATTCCTTTAGTGCCCACACGCAATGAACGGAGCAATAGTCAAACTCTATTCCCTGACCTATTCTGATAGGACCCGAACCGAAAACTATTACTCTTTTCTTTCCCTTATCGGTTCTGTCAATGAACTGCTTAGCCTCATTCTCACTGTCAAATGTGGAGTAGAAATAAGGTGTTTCAGCCTTAAATTCTCCGGCACAGGTATCAACCATTTTATATACGGCATCGCTGTGCTTTGGACAATCCTGACCGCTTATCCTCTTGATAGTGCTGTCAAGGTAGCCGTAACGCTTTGCCAAATCATATTTTTCAGCTGTAAGCTCTCCCTCTGCAAGGAATCTTTCCAGCTCAACGAGGTTTTTAAGCTTGGATATGAACCAGCAGTCTATCATGGTTATCCGATGTATTTCCTCTACGGATATTCCCCTTTTCAGTGCCTCAAAAACAACGAATGAACGCTCATCGTCAACGTCATGGAGCTTTTCATGCACTTCATCATCGGACATCTTTGCAAGCTTTTTCAAATTCATGGTATCCAGTCCAAGCTCAATGGAGCGTACAGCCTTCATCATAGCCTGTTCAAAGGAAGTACCAATTGCCATTACCTCTCCGGTCGCCATCATCTGTGTGCCCAATGTTCTCTTAGCGTATACGAATTTATCAAAGGGCCATTTGGGGAATTTTACTACAACATAATCCAGTGCAGGCTCAAAGCAGGCATAGGTTTTTCCCGTAACGGCATTTATAATTTCGTCAAGGGTATATCCTATGGCAATTTTAGCCGCAACCTTTGCAATAGGATAGCCTGTTGCCTTGGAGGCAAGGGCTGATGAACGGGAAACTCTGGGGTTTACCTCGATAACCGCATATTCAAAGGTTGTGGGGTGAAGAGCAAACTGACAGTTGCAGCCTCCCTCTACCTTAAGCTCGGAAATAATATTCAGTGCGGCAGTACGCAGCATCTGATATTCCTTATCTGTAAGTGTAACCGCAGGTGCTATTACTATGGAATCGCCTGTGTGTACACCCACAGGGTCAAAATTCTCCATGGAGCAGACGGTTATAACGTTGTCCTTTCTGTCACGAATAACCTCAAACTCTATTTCCTTCCAACCGCTTATACACTTTTCCACAAGAATTTGGGTAATGGGTGAAAGCCGCAGACCGTTTGTTGCAATGTCCGCAAGCTCGTCCTCATTATTGGCAATTCCGCCGCCTGTTCCTCCAAGAGTAAATGCAGGACGAACGATAACGGGATAATCTATAACCTTTGCAAATTCAAGAGCATCCTCGACAGTTTCAACAACCTTTGAGGGGATACAAGGCTCGCCGATTTTTTCCATTGTGTCCTTAAAAGCCTGTCTGTCCTCGGCCTTGTGAATGGTTTCGGGATTTGCTCCAAGCAGCTTTACGTTATGGGACTCAAGAAATCCCTCCTCCGCAAGCTGCATGGAAAGTGTAAGTCCCGTCTGACCTCCGAGAGTGGACAGAATGCTGTCGGGCTTTTCTATCTCGATTATTTTCTTTACAACATCAAGAGTAAGCGGCTCAATATAGACCTTGTCCGCCATTGCCTTATCGGTCATAATAGTTGCAGGGTTGGAGTTTACAAGCACTACCTCCAGTCCCTCCTGCTTAAGCGCTCTGCAAGCCTGAGTTCCCGCATAGTCAAACTCCGCAGCCTGACCGATTATAATAGGACCGGAGCCTATTACCAAAACCTTTTTTATATCCGAACGCAGCGGCATATTACTTATCCTCCTTTGCTTTGTCAATCATATCTATAAACTCGTCAAAGAGATATGCGGTATCATGAGGACCGCCGCAAGCCTCCGGGTGAAACTGAACGGTAAAGCAGGGGAAATTCTTGTAACGTACTCCCTCGCAGGTTTTATCGTTAGCATTAATATGCGAAACCTCGCCCACAGCCGTATCGATGCTGTCGCCTACAACCGCATAACCATGGTTTTGAGAAGTAACAAAGGTCTTATCCAGTGACAAATCGATAACAGGCTGGTTTGCGCCTCTGTGTCCGTACTTAAGCTTTTCTGTTTTTGCGCCGTTGGCAAGTGCCATTAGCTGATGTCCCAGGCATATTCCGAAAATCGGTATGCCGAAATCCTTGATTTTTGTGAGATTAGCTATAATCTCCACATTTTCCGCAGGATTTCCCGGACCGTTGGAGAGCATTATTCCGTCGGGATTTAATGCCTTAACCTCATCGGGTGAGGTGCTTGCGGGTACAACGGTTACATTACAGCCTCTGTTCACAAGCTCCCTGCGTATGTTATATTTATAGCCGAAATCAAACAGCACAACCTCGTATTTGGGGTTTACCGCCTTGTAGTACTCCTTTTCGGAAACTGTAACGCTTTCAACGGCATTTTTTATGGTAAAGGCTTTTATCCTCTCCATAAGATCGTCCTTTTTCTCGTAAACATTTTCCGTGGTGATAACGCCGTTCATAACGCCGCTTTCACGAATAATTCTTGTAAGACAGCGGGTATCGATGGAATGTATTCCTATAATTCCGTGCTTTTTCAGAAAGGCATCCACATCGCCCTCGCACCTAAAGTTTGAAGGGGTGTTGCACCATTCACGGACAATATAACCGCTTACACAGCTGCCCTTTGATTCGTAATCCTCCTCATTCACGCCGTAGTTGCCGATAAGAGGAAAGGTCTGCGTAACAATTTGACCGAAGTAGCTGGGATCGGAAAGCGTTTCCTCATATGCGGTCATTCCCGTTGCAAATACAATTTCGCCTATTGACGTACCCTTTGCACCCATGGAATAGCCTTCAAATATTCTGCCGTTTTCCAACATTACATAGGCTTTATCGCCCATATTGAATAAAGACATTGGTTAGCCTCCTTTATATTACATGGCAATATGTGCCGTTATATCATCTCTCATGCGGATAGCCTCGCGCCTTGCGGCGAGGGCAAAATCCTTTTCGGGACAGTTTTCCTTTTTATAGGCGCACATAACGGCTCTTGAAGAATTGACAATCGCACCAAGACCGTTTTTATCAAATCCGCCTGCAACACCCTCGGCACCGCCGCCCTGAGCGCCGTAGCCGGGAACTAAGAAAAATGTATGCGGCATACGCTGACGAAGCTTGGAAAGCATCTGAGGATAGGTTGCGCCAACCACAGCACCAACTGCAGAATAGCCGTATTTGCCTATGGTGTCCGAACCCCATTTCTCACACATATCCCCCATAGTTTCATAGATGGTCTTGCCGTCACACAAGTGCCTGTCTTGAAGCTCACCTGAGGATTTGTTCGAGGTTTTTACAAGGACAAATATTCCGCCGCATCCCGCATTTATCACATTAAGCGTGGAATTAATGCAATCGCTTCCAAGGTAACCGTTTACGGTAAGAGCGTCCGCGCCGAAAGCGACCTCACCTTGACCGAATACATCGGTTTCGCCCAGATATGCAGCCGAATAGGCGTCCATAGTTGCACCTATATCGTTCCTTTTACCGTCAAGGATAACATACATTCCCTTGCTTTTTGCATATTCAATAGTTTTGTAAAGCGTCTTTACTCCGTAATAACCGTACATCTCGTAGTATGCGGACTGTGGCTTTACGGCGGGAACTATATCGCAAATCTCATCTATTATCTTCTCATTGAATTTTCTTATGGCAGCCGCCGCAGCTTTAAGGTTAGCACCGTATTTTTCCACGCACTTGTCCTTTATAAATTCGGGAACATAGTCAAGCTTCGGGTCAAGTCCCACAACAGTGGGGTTTTTAAGCTCAATTATCCTATCTATAAGCGTGTCAAAGGATCGTGCATTATTCTCAATTACTTTATCCATATCTATGCCTCCCTATATATTAACCTGCCGTCCGCATAGGTAAGAACTACCTTTCCCTTTAGGCGTTCACCCTTGAAAACGGTGTTATGTGCCTTAGATTTCAGCTTTTGTGGATCTACAACCCATTCCCTGTTAAGATCCGCAAGTATTATCTCGGCTTTTTCGCCGACCTTTATTTCAAGCGGGACAATACCAAGTATTCTCCTGGGCTGTGCCGACATAATTTTGACTATCCCCTCAATGCTCATGCGTCCCGTATGATAAAGTCGGGTAAGAGTTGCCGCAAAGGATGTTTCCAATCCGACCACACCGTTTGGTGCAGTGAGAAAATCAGCCTTTTCCTCCGCCGCATGGGGGGCATGGTCGGTAACTATGCAGTCCACCGTACCGTCAAGCACTCCCTCAAGCACCGCATCAACATCGCTTTGCTCTCTAAGCGGAGGATTCATGCGGTAATCCGCATCTCTTGACCGCAGCTTTTCGTGTGTGTATGTGAAATAATGAGGTGCGGTTTCGCAGGTTACTCTTACTCCGTCCGCTTTTGCCGCACGAATCATGTTTATACAGCCCTTTGTAGAAACATGGCATATATGAACTCTTGCTCCGCATGATGCGGCAAGAGCAACTTCCCTCGCGGTTACGCAGTCCTCGGAAGCTCTGTCCATTCCCTTAACTCCAAGCTCCTCCGATACACTGCCCTTGTGCATTATACCGCCGTTTATTATGTTTAAATCTTCACAGTGGGAAGCAACCAGTAAGCCGTTATCCTTTGTGTCTTTAAGCGTTTCAAGCAGAAGAGCGGCATCTTCCACAGGCTTTCCGTCATCGGATATAAGCCTGCAGCCTGCGGCTTTAAGGGCGTCAAAATCGGTGAGTTTTTCTCCCGACATACCCTGCGTAATTGCGCCAACGGGGTAAATGGCAACTCCTGTCGGCTTTGCCTTTTCTATCATGTACCTGACAGTTTCGGGCGAATCGCATACCGGCTTTGTGTTTGGCATACACGCAACTGCCGTAACTCCGCCTGCCGCAGCACTTGCGCACCCGGTTATTATATCCTCCTTATAGGTAAGTCCGGGATCCCGGAAATGAACGTGCATATCGCAAAGTCCCGGAAGCATTGCAAGTCCTGTGCAGTCTATCACTTCCGCACCGTCACACTCTATATTCCCGCCTATTTCCTCAATAACTCCGTCAACAGCAAGAACATCATTACCTGTCCTTACGCCGCTTTCGTTATATATATCGGCATTTTTAAACAGTATTTTACTCATCACACACCGGCTTTCATAATAACGACCTTGTCACAGCCGTCAATTTCACTCATCATGACCTTTACCGATTCTTCCCTGGATGTAGGAACGTTTTTTCCCACATAGTCGGGACGAATAGGCAGCTCCCTGTGTCCCCTGTCTATTAGCACGGCAAGCTGAATATTGCGCGGTCTGCCCCTGCTCATTATGGCATCAATAGCAGCACGGCAGCTTCTTCCCGTGAATATAACATCGTCCACAAGGACTATCTGCTTGTCCCTGACATCAAAAGAAACAGAGGATCTGTCGCCGTCGGGGACAAATCTGCCATCATCACGATAAGCCGTAATGTCAAGCTTTCCCACAGGCGGTTCAAAACCCTCTGCTTCCTTAATTCTTTCTGCAATTCTTTTAGCGATATACTCACCACCTGACATGATGCCGATAAAACAAAGACCCTCAGCGCCCTTATTTCTTTCGACAATTTCGTAAGAAATACGGGTTATGGCACGTTTCATGGATTTATCATCGAGTATAACCGCTTTCTGAACCAAAATAAACGCCTCCATACAAAAAAGCCTGTCCGTCAGACTGACAGACAGGCACAGTACACATATGCAAGGGCACAGCAAAAAAGCCGCACTAAGGCACATCACACACAATCAGCCGCCTTGTCAATCTCACGGGATTAACTTAAAGGTCGAACACATATCCGAGAAAATCTCTATACATTTCCTCAAACGCTATGTTGATTATACCACAAACAATTTACTATGTCAACCGTTACACAGTAAAAAAGATAATTAACTTTTAATGAACGGCAGAATTTTCCTTTACATTCTCATCCGAAGTGCCGCTGCTCTCGTCCTCTGAGCCGATATTTTCATCATCGCTGTCGCTCGCAGCTTTAAACACCTTGCCGTATGTTTTCAGCTTCAGCTTATCCAGCGCTTCGGGATAGATGGTAGATTTAAGCCTCGGAAAAGCCTTTATAAGACGATCGGTGGGGGCATCTCTCTCGGAAAGAAGGTTATCATACTCCTCTTTCAGCTTATCGTACTCGTCCTTCATCTTGTCGTAGCCCGCATTGTTAATATCCTGTATCTTATTTACGGTGGAATTCTTTATCTCCATTAGCTTAATGGTACCGGACGCCAGCTGCTTGCCGACCCTTACAGAGCCTGCAAGCATAAGCTGTGAAAGCTCATCAAGACGTTGGATTTTTTTTTTTCAGCTTCAATGCCGCCATCACAGACGCTATCAAATCAATAAGTATAAGTACAGACATTACTATAATAATGCCTACGCCAATATTTTGCGGGAGAGCATTAACCGCTCTTTCCATAGCAGACTCGACAACCTCTACAACAAACACGCCGCCAAAGCCCCAAAAAAGCGAAACGCCTAGGCAAATATATCCCTTAAAGTTAAATTTTTTATTGGAATAATCCCACCATGTACTGTGAAAAAGCTTTTCCATAAGCAGACCCACAGCAAGCTCAAAGGTAGTACAAAGTATTGCGCAAGCAAAGAACAGCACCACCGGATAAGGCATGAGAGGACGGAAGAAAACCGTGAGCATAAGTACGCCAAAGCCGTATATGGGACAAATAGGCATATTAAGGAAACCTCTGTTTTGGTATTCACCGGTTTCGTATGTCATATCGCAAACCTCGATAACCCATCCCACAAAGCTCCAGATACAAAAGAGAAGATACATCTGATAAAAGCTCAGCTCAATAAAGGATATCGTCTTAAAGATTGAATCCATAATAATTTTGCCTCCAAAATTATGCAAAATGGGTTAAATCATGTCCGCACCGTTCACTCTCATTTTGAATGTAACGCCCAAAAATGCGGCAGACTTTCGGCAGAGTATCATTCTCTGCATAAATATTTCAAAATAATCCATAACCGACGATATTCTCTTATCAATCATCAAATCAAGTATAAGCTCGCTCTTATCCTCACTGAAATAAAGCTCGGATTTTTCAACGGCGAAATTAACGCGATCGTGTATATCTCCCGCAAGATCGGCAATATTCCTTACCCTGCTTCGCCTTACATCCGTTTTATCGGCGATAATAAGCGCCGCTGTAATTGCATTGAGAGGCTGTGCCGTAGCTTCGTCATGATTTCCTATAGCCGAAATAATGTCACAAATCTCATTTGCGGGCATATTCAGATTATCGAGCAGTCTGAACGCCATAACCGCACCGCTCTGTGCATGGTCAACACGGTTTATAACATTTCCTATATCGTGAAGATATGCCGCTATCATGCCAAGCTCCACCTTGCGTTCATCACAGCCCATAGTTTCAAGTATCATCTTGACAGTATCTGCCACCTTTTCAACGTGGGCAAAGGAATGCTCCGTATACCCCTGCGCTTTAACGGCAGCATCGGCATTTTCTATATATGTGCGAATATCCGGATTTTGCCTAATATACTTATATGTTACCAAGCTTGACAAGTCAAAAACCTCCCCTTGAAACACAACACCGCATAATGTATTATACCGCTAAATATCATGTTTGTCAAGTTTTTTCCTCTTTATTTTAAGAAGCTACATAATAACGTTATATGTTTCGCCCGATTTTATTACATTTTGACTAAATTACACAATTTTTTTGCAGAATGTTTTGCCTGTGTTTCCAAATTGTAACCACAAAAGCTATTGACTGTATCTTAGATGTGGTTTATGATGTGGTTTATAATGTATATGTGGGATTTTGCCTGTATTTTAACAGCAATTTTTTGCAGGCGGTGTACAGAAGATATATACAAGACATCGTCTAAGCGTAAGAACAATTTAAGAAACGGAGTTGAATATTTTGAAGCTTTTTAAAGCTGTGTTCAATGCTGTGTTCTGTTTTGCCGTATTTGCCGTGCTGTTGGTGTTCGGCTGCTTTTACCTTTATAACAGGGACATAGAAAGCGGTGCTGTGGTTGTGGAGGAAAGCAATATTACCGAGCCTCCCGAACAGATTTCAGCGGCACAGTCAGCTGCCGAAACCGAGCCATATCAGTCCGATGAAAGCACTGACGACAATATTTCGGAGGAAGAAAGCAGCGGCTTTACCATATCGTTTACTGTGCTGGGTGACTGTATTCTTTCATCCAATGACGGCGATACCCGTGAGGACACTTTTATCGAAACGGCTAAGTCACAGTCCAATTATTATTTCTTTGAAAAGGCTAAGCCTTACTACAAAAACAGCGACTTTGTGCTTGCAAACTGTGAGTTTGTAATGAGTGACAGCACCCTTTCCAAGTCTGATAAGGACGGAACGGCATTTTGGTTTAAGTCCCCCACTTCCTTTGCATCTATATTGCGCTGCGGAGGAATAGATTTAGTTACACTTGCCAATAATCACACCTATGATTACGGCGAACAGGGATATGTGGATACCAAAAATGCCCTTGAATCGGAGAATATCACCTGGGGCGATCTCAATAACCCTATCTATGTTGAGAAAAACGGCATCACCTTTGGTATAATCTGCACTAACCTTTCCACTGAAAATTACGACCCTATGGTTACTCCGGTAATTGAGGAAGTTGTGGAAAACAGCGATGTTCAGATTTTGTACTTTCACGGCGGCACGGAAAAGGAATACACCCCCGAGGATTGGCTTGTAAATCTCTGTCATAAATATGCCGATATGGGAGTTGACCTTATTGTGGGATCACACCCCCACGTACTGCGCCCTTGTGAGGAATACAACGGCACGGACATATTCTATTCACTGGGAAATTTCTGCTATGGTGCCAACAGAACTCCCGAAAACCGTACCATAATACTAACCGAAACGTTTTCCTTTGATGCTGACGGCAGCTACATAGGTTCAGATGAGGAAATAATACCCTTTTACATCTATACCGGTGAAACCAACAACTGGCAGCCTGCTCCCATTGAGGATGAGGATGAAAAAGCAGCCGTATACAACTTCATGTATACCGGAGTATGGGAGGACAGTAAGTC
>Ga0192280_1102_pt1 | contig 16195 bp, 13 predicted proteins | sample Koala_Koa24_M3_FD_131249 | JGI IMG/M metagenome (GOLD analysis project Ga0192280, IMG submission 131249) | Enriched cells from koala feces incubated with labeled cellulose particles, San Francisco Zoo, California, United States - Koala_Koa2-4_M3 ... | reverse complement strand
CCTTCTTGCGTAAACGCTGTTGATCATCGTATTCACCAGATTCAAAATACCGATCAATCCAAAGATAACAAGCAACGCATAGCAGGCACCTCCAATCAGTATGATCGAATTTTTTCCTGTTTTCAATTCCTCCTGGTAAGTTCTCAGTTCCAGAAACTCATTGCTATCTGCAAGTGCCTGCAGCGACTCAGTGACAGCCGGAACCTTATCCGTATCGGCATAAATGGTAAATGCATATGTTGAGTCTGAGTGAAACATTGATTTCATCATTTGCTCACTCATGACAAACCCAGTCCCGCCATACAATCCTCTTGGAGGATCTACCACCGCGGCAATGGTAAATACTTTCGTCACAATTTCTTCTCCATCCTGTATATCCAGATGAATTTCATCTCCTGCACGAAGTTTCGGCTCTCCAAACTGATAAATCCATCCATTGGTCAGTAATATACGATCCTCCTGCATTAGATCTTGTTCTGTAAAATTGCCGTCAATGGTATATTTTTTCATTTCCGCCAGAGCTTCCTCATTAACACCGGCAATTTCTGTCATACATTTTTCTCCGTCTTCCAGCACCTCATGGAGATTGACACTTAGCTCATATCTTTTTTCAAGAGTCTTCACACCATCTATTTCAAGAATTGTATCTTCCATCTCCTGTGTAAGCGGATTGTTCAGCTGAATTCGATTCCTCTCTCTTTCCGGATGCAGCTCATCTCCTCTCGATGAATCTAGTGAAATCTGAAAATCTCCGTACATTACCTCCCTCGCCATCACTTCAGGATCCATACAATTCACCATGGTAGCTATTGCGATAAAAAATATACCAGTACATGCAAGCGTAAGAATTGTGACAAATGTTCTTTTTTTATTTCTGGATAAATTAGATATCGTAAGTTTTCTGACATTTAATTCCTGATAACCTTTTCGGTCTTTTTTTCTCTTTTTCTCCTCACCGTTAAAACGGATCGCTTCAACCGGTGAAATTCTGCTTGCTGCTTTCATCGGCTTCAGCAGCGAAATATAGACTGCGATAAGAACAATCATAAGGCCCAGAAGCAGAATCCATGGTTTTATAATTGCTGCCTCATGATTTTTCACCACTTCTTTTACTGCGGTCACATACTCATGCCCTCTGGTGTCGAATTCTCCGCCTTTCCCGGTCAGCAGCAGATAGATGCATCCATATCCAGCCAATGCACCTGCCAGAACTCCAATTGGCGACGCAATCCCTGCAACAAGAAATCCCTCGCGGAAGACAAGTCTGCGAATCTGCTTTTTCGTTGCTCCCATCGCACGTAATTTGCCATATTCCTGTACTTTGTCAATCATAGACACATAATAAATACTGTATATTGTGATGATTCCTGCCAGAAAAATGACTGCCATAATACCAGCAATTCCCGCATAAAGTTCTGTATCCACATAGTTGGAGTACAAATATGACTTATTACTCATCAGGTCACTTTCATTCAGTCCATATTCATCGGCAAACAGCTTCATCTGGCTCTCTACTTTATCCTTCGTCATAAATCCGTCGTCTGCAACCTGCACATAGACTCTGTAATTGCGAAGATTCTCTGGAATCTCCTCTTCCATGAACGCTCTGGAGACAAACCCGGCATAAGATTTATTTTTTATAGTCTCTGCAGCATCCTCAGTCATCCCGGTAATTGTAAATGTCCGCTCCTTTCGGTCACTCAGGCCATCCGCTCCATCCGTATAGTAAGGCAGAGTTACCCGGTCTCCCACTTTGGCATTGATTCCCATCGCCTTAAGACTTCCTTCCGAAAGCACAACTTCATCCGCTTTCACCGGCATTTTACCAGACTTTAACCGATTTTTATTCATTTCCAATGTCGGTTCATCGCAGTAAAGCAACGTGATATCCGCCTTATCACAATCGAGGTATGCAATATCTCCACGCAGGCCCACCGCTTTGAAGCGATCATCCTTTTCCATTTCTTCCGCCTGCTGATTGTTGATCCCCCTGTACATTCCATGAAATGTTGGATAGATATTGTTTGTAACTGCAAATTCCACAGATGCTGCTCCTATTCCAATGGTAGGCACAATGGTTAATAAAAATGCAGTAAGGGAAATGGCAATTCCAATCAGGATATTACGGCTCTTATTTTTTCTGAAATTCGCCATTGCTGTCATCGTAATTGCGTTCATTTACCTCACCACCTTACCATCTTCAATCACAAGAACCCGGTCAGCCATCTGGGCAATTGTCTCATCATGCGTGATCATGATCAGTGTCTGCCCGTATTTTGTAACACAAGATTTTAACATGGAAATCACTTCCATCTCCGTCTTAGAGTCAAGATTCCCGGTAGGCTCATCCGCCAGAATCATTGCCGGCTTTGATGCAAGCGCTCTCGCAATCGCCACCCTCTGCTGCTGGCCTCCCGATAGTTTACTCGGAAGTACTCCAAGTTTGTCTTCCATTCCAATACTTTTCACAATATCCATCACAAACTTACGGTTCACTTTTCTGCCGTCAAGACCGATCGGAAGTACGATATTCTCCCATACATTCAAAGCCGGCATCAGATTATAGCTCTGGAAAATAAAACCGATTTTCCGTCTTCTGAAAACCGCAAGCTCCTCATCTTTCAGTGCAAAAATATCTTTCCCCTCAATCAGCACCTGCCCCGAATCCGGCCGGTCAAGTCCTCCAAGCATATGAAGAAGCGTGCTCTTCCCAGATCCCGACCGCCCCACAATCGCCGTAAACTCCCCATGCTGTATCTGAAGATCTGTATGGTCAATCGCCTTCACAAGACCCTCACCCGAACCATAATACTTTACCAAATCCCTCGTCTCTACTATTGATTTCATATAATCAATCCTCCCATTTATCAAGATAAATCCTTCCTTTGTTTAGATTCATACTACCACAGCAACCTTACAACACACTTTCACGAAGAATAACAGTTTTGTAAGAAAACGCAGTTGGGGACGTAATCTTTTTCAATTAGATTACGTCCCCAAATGCAGATAGACCTGTCCCCTATCGAAAATATATACAACTCAGAGCTTGATATTAATAGAAAACAACTCTTTTATTAGTTATTTTCACAACACGTTTCAAAAAGGGACAGGTCAGTTTGCACTTAGGGACAGGTCTAACCTTAAAAGGGGACGTATTCCTCTTCAATTAGATTACGTCCCCAATTGCTTTTTTTCTAACACCATCTGAAAAATGGTTCCTCTTTCTTTTCCCGGAATCGCTCTTACATTCCCGCCTTGTTCTTCCAGGATTCTCCTGACGAGGTAAAGGCCTACCCCGGAACCTTCTGTTTCATTCACCCGGCTGGTTTTTATTCTGTAAAACCGCTTGAAAATATTCTGATATTCAGACTTTGGAATCCCTATCCCCTGGTCTTCAATTTCTATGACCACATAGGTGATCTGTGGCACAACTCTGATTTCTATACTCTGGCCTGGGTCGGAATATTTCACGGCATTATCAAGTACATTGACAAATGCTTCTCCTGTCCATTTCGGATCATGGGGAATCATCATGTCTTCAAACGGCTTCAGTTCTATCTCTATCTTTTTATCAAATGCTTTCATATAGAGACTGTTTACCGCCTTTACAATTGTTTCTTTCAAGCTTGCCTCTACCGGACATATCTGAATAAGATCTGCTTCTAATCTGGAAAGATTCGTCAGTGAATCCAACAGATTGTCCATTTTTTTCACTTCCTTATGAGCCCTTTCCAAGAATTCTTCTTTTTCACTCTCGCCTACCTGATCGTCATTGATCAGTTCAAAACTCATTTTCAATGCAGAGAGGGGTGTTTTCAGCTGATGAGAAATATCCGTCACAAGTGCCTTCGTATTTTCTTTTTCATCAACCATCTGTTCTTTCATCAAGTCAAATGTCCTTCCGAGATTCTCGAGCTGTCCCAAAAGCTGTGAGTGTATCCCTTCTTTTAAAGCTCCTTTGGAAATTTGATACTTATAATTTCCATCCTCAAACTCACTCATATATGTTTCCAACATTTCAAAACTTTTGTAAACTCTTCTGTACCGCATGTAATTCAGCGCGCCTCCCATGATGACTGCCGCTGCAAATCCGCACATAAGCGTTTGAAAATTCAGCATACCCTTTTCCAGCATAATAAACACAGCTAAAAAGAAAGCAAGAATGAAAATACTCTCCTGGACAAGGTTTCTTTTCAGATCCTTCTCAAGCCATATGTATCCCCGTTCCCGCTTTTTTATCACTTCTTCGATACTTCTGCTGTCCATATATAACCGATTCCTCTCACATTTTTGATATACTCCTCAGATGCAGTACCCTCTGAAAGTTTCCCTCTCAGCCGGCTGATATTCACAGCAACCGTATTCTCACCTACAAACTGACCCTCAATATCCCATACCGCATCCAGAATCTGCTCTTTCGAGACGATCTGCCTCGCATGCTCCATCAGATATATCAGTATCTGCAGCTCTTTCTTGCTAAACTGCAGTTCCTCTTTCCCACGGTGCACCTTCATTTCCTTTAAATGCACTGTAATCTCACCGGATCTGATTTCTTCCTCATTCTCAGTATTGATCCTTCGCATATATGCGTTTACCTTGGAAATCAGAACCATCAGACTGAACGGTTTCGTTATATAGTCATCTGCACCGGCATCATATCCATTTACAATCTCGAACTCCTGATCCAGAGCCGTCAGGAAAATGATAAACACATTGCTGTGGCGGCGGATTTCCCGGCAAAATTCCATCCCATCACCATCATCCATCGTAATATCACTGATAATCAAATCCACATCATACTGCTCCCAAAGACTGAATGCCTCCGTAACTCCATAGGCAGAATATACCCTATAGCCTTCCTTCTCAAGCTTCAGACTGATTCCCCTGTTCAGGCTCTCGTCATCTTCAAGCAACAAAATAGTTTTCATAAAACCTCCTAATACTGCAATTTGGGACGTAATCTTTTTCAATTGGATTACGTCCCCAATTGCAGTTTGACCTGTCCCCAAATGACTTTTGTCTTTTACAGGCGGAACATTTTTCTCGCATTTTCTTCTGTTTGTCTCACAACTTCATCGTATTCCAGATTTTTAATTTTGGCAATTGTCTCTGCCACAAAGACCAAATTTAATGAGCTGTTACGTTTTCCCCGGTTTGGTTCTGGCGCGAGGTAGGGGCAGTCTGTTTCCAGCAGTATGGAAGTGATAGGAGTTTCTTCCACTGTCTCTTTTAATTTCTTACTGTTTTTAAAGGTCACAACTCCCCCGACACCGATATAAAATCCCATTTTCACGTATTCCCTGGCCATCTCTGGAGAATAAGAGTAGCAGTGAATCACTCCGTCAAGGCCTTTTGCATGGGTTTTCATAATCTCCATTGTGTCTGCTGCCGCATCCCGGCTGTGTATGATGACCGGAAGATCCAGTTCTCTTGCGAGTTCCAGCTGTTTTATAAACCATTCTTTCTGTGTTTCCCTTGGCTCATTATCCCAATAATAATCGAGTCCGATCTCTCCGACCGCAGCCACCTTTTCCTTCCTGCACTGCTCTCTGAGCCACTGGTAAGATTCCTCATTCAGTGCTCCCACCTCATCCGGGTGTACTCCAAGCGCAGCATATACAAACGGGTACTTCTCCGTCAACGCAAGTGTAGACCCGCAGGATTCCAGAGATGCCCCCACGTTAACAATTGTCCCTATTCCATTTTTATTCATTGAACTTAAAAGTTCATCTCTGTCCTCTTCAAACTGCTCATCGTCGTAATGAGCATGGCTTTCAAATATCATAATATTTCCTCGTCTTTTCGAATTTATCCTATTATTATATTGGAAAATATACTATAATTCAATATAGAATATATGTCAGGAGGACAAAGTAATGAAAGTATATGACACAGTCAAAAAAGTAGAGTTGGAAGCTGATACAAAACAGCTGATCCAGATTATGGTGGATGGACGTCAGGTAGATCTTGTTCTAAATGAAAAGAAATCTGACGAGGATGGTTATATGTCCTGGGATGTTGAACATTGGTCCAGCATCGATAACAAGCGTTTTATCCGCTGCTATTCTTTAGAGGGACGTGTTCTTGGGGAATCTACAGGCCATAACATCTATGATCTGGAAAATGAATTCAAACCGGAAGAAGCAAAAGAAGTCACTTTAAGCTAAAAATAATACATAAAAATGCTTCACAGGACCAATACACTCAGGTCTTGTGAAGCATTTTTTACAATCCATATTCTACTAATATTTCTGCGGCTTATCTCCTAACAGATCTCAGCCCCGGCAGGCATCTCCTTCTCCGGTGTCATCAGTGCAAGATTCCCTTCTGCATCCTCCGCACAGAGAAGCATCCCCTCTGATAAAACTCCCGCAAGTTTCGCCGGTTTCAGGTTCACAAGAACCATCACCTTCTTGCCGACCATTTCCTCCGGTGAATAGTTTGCCTTAATTCCAGAAACAATCTGTTTCACCTGGCTTCCCACTTTCACCTGAGAACAAAGCAGTTTTTTTGATTTCTTCACAGCTTCGCAGGCAATAATCTCTCCCACCTGGAACTGCATCTTTCCAAACTCTTCAAATGTAATCTCTGGCTTTGCTTCGATATCAATTACATTCTCATCAGCTTCTTCCTCTACCGGAGGATGAAGTTCTTCCACTTTCTTTAACACTTCCTCAAGATCAAGTCTTGCAAAAAGAATCTCCGGTTTATCTGTCACATGTCCGTCACCCAGCTGTTTTAAGATCTTTTCGGATGTCTCAGGCATAAACGATTCCAGAAGCTTTGCTCCTTTGGAAATGCTGTCGATCAGATTGAAAAGCACCGTCTCAAGGCGGTCTTTTTTCTCTTCCTCTTTTGCAAGAGCCCATGGCATTGTCTCATCAATATATTTATTACAGCGTTTAAATAAGTTGAAAATCTCTGTCATTGCATCTGCAACACGAAGATCTGCCATCTTCTCCGCCACAGTATCAGGTGTACTATCCACAACCGCTTTCAGATCAGCATCCACTTCTTCAGCTACACCCTTATCTGTCACTGTTCCGCCGAAATATTTATTCGTCATAGAGACGGTACGGTTGACGAGGTTGCCAAGTGTGTTGGCAAGATCAGAATTGATACGCTCCACAAGAAGCTCCCAGGAAATCACACCGTCATTTTCAAACGGCATCTCATGAAGCACAAAATAACGCACCGCGTCCACACCGAACAAATCAACCAGTTCATCCGCATACATTACATTTCCTTTGGATTTGCTCATCTTGCCGTCTCCCTGGAGAAGCCATGGATGTCCGAAAATCTGTTTCGGAAGCGGCAAATCCAGCGCCATCAAAAAGATCGGCCAGTAAATTGTATGGAAACGGATGATATCTTTTCCGATCAGATGAAGGTCTGCCGGCCAGTCTTTTCTGAACTGTTCCGTGCTCTCTCCGTCACAGTCATAACCGATCCCTGTGATATAGTTTGTAAGCGCATCCAGCCACACATAAACTACATGGTTCGGAGCAAAGTCTACCGGAATTCCCCATTTAAAAGAAGTACGGGAGACACAGAGATCCTGCAGCCCCGGAAGAAGGAAATTGTTCATCATCTCATTCTTACGTGACACTGGCTGAATGAATTCCGGGTGTGTATTGATATGCTCAATCAATCGGTCTGCATATTTGCTCATTTTGAAGAAATAAGCTTCCTCTTTCGCAGGCTGCACTTCACGCCCGCAGTCCGGACATTTTCCATCCACAAGCTGTGACTCAGTAAAGAAAGACTCGCACGGAGTACAGTACATTCCTTCATAATGCCCTTTATATATATCACCCTGATCGTACAGTTTCTTAAAGATCTTCTGCACCTGTTTTTCATGATAATCATCAGTTGTACGGATGAATTTATCATAAGATGTATTCATCATATCCCAGATTGCTTTCACTTCTCCGGCAACTTTATCTACATAATCCTTCGGAGTCACTCCCGCTTCTTCCGCTTTCAGTTCAATCTTCTGTCCATGTTCATCTGTCCCTGTCTGGAAAAATACATCATACCCCTGGCTTCTCTTATAACGTGCAATCGCATCTGCAAGCACGATCTCATATGTGTTCCCAATATGAGGCTTCCCTGATGTATACGCGATCGCTGTCGTAATATAATACTTTTCTCTGTCCATTTTTTCTCTCCCTTTCTTTCATAACCAAACATTGTGTACCTCCTCCCGGAGGTTTTTTATGATATAGGAAACAACGTTTTCTATATCATAAAAAAAGTCTTCTCTGGCCCCCAAAGACCAGAGAAGACGAGTTATCCCGTGTTACCACTTCTGTTCGCTTTGACCTCACGGTCAAAACCTCTGCAAGTGCCTGTCAGCACTTCTCCGCTGTAAAGGGCGGTCCCTTTGCAGCCTTACAGAAGATCACAAATCCCACTGCTCGGTGCAACACTCCAAAGCCATATTCCGTCACTTTCCATCCATCCCTCTCAGCATCCGGGCATACCCGGCGGGATTTCTCTGTAGAACTTCCTGAGACGTACTCTCTTTTTCACTGCGTTTTTTCTATATTCAACACATTGTCATTAGTAAAAATCGTATCACAGCATTTTCCAAATGTCAAGGCTGGCCGCCACCAGGAAGATTATTTCTTTTTCATTATGACTTCTCCACTTCCATTTGTCGATAATAATGTAAGCTCATCTCCGTTTACTTCCGCACTCTGCTGAGTTCCGCTTTCCAAAATCATCGATACTTTTTTCCCGTCAGCGCTATATGTTCCTTTCATAGATTTGCCATCTCCCACCATCATAAATGAAGTATCATCGACAAAAATAATTTCCAGTTCCCCTATCTGTGCTTCCATCTCTTCCCTGGATATCGTGCCCTCCTCCGTAACAGCTTTGCTGAGCTCCCACCGGCTTCCTGACAGTTTCGTCTTGCAGCCAGCCAATGTAAAACAGGCAATCAATACACATACTACCAATACTTTTATTTTCTTTTTCATCATTATCGTCCTCCATTCCTCTCTCTATTATCGGATCAGTCCTTCAATTTTCACTGTGATTGTCGGAATCTCTTTTTCCACATCTCTTCTTACTTCTGCAATCCCTTCCCATGTCGTTGTCTCATTCCCCGGGTTCTTACAGATTCCTGTTCCATCCTGTCTAAATGCAGCTCCCCCATAAATGACCAGCTTCTGGTAGAAATTCTCACTTTCATTCAGATAAGAAGAATCGGAATACGTATATTTCCATGTGATTGATTTTACCGCTCCATTTTCAAATTCCACAGCAAGCGGTGCAAATGTGCCGAAAAGTCCGTTAGATCCTTCTTTATAATACTTTGTATTTCCTTCTTCCTTCACCGGATCTCCAAGTTCGTTCCACATATAATCTTCGGAGCGCCCAAGTCCCGACTGCATCACCATAAGTCCGTCAATAATATATTCTTCTTTTGGCAGTTCTTTCTTAACTGCAGTTCCTGTTGTCGTAAAGTACTGTTTTTCTCCTGCATATTCCACACCACCATATACTACGTAAAACTGATAAGAATAGTTTGTTCCAGGTGTCAGTGTAAGCCCAAGCTCTGAGGTGAAATCATACCAGATATTAAACTTACTCTCATTGCGGTAACAGCTCTCATCATGTTTTGTCAGTTCATTTCCGGCTGCATCCCACACATAGCAGCCAACCTGCTGCACTTCCAGCCGTTCTGGATTGCTGACTTTTGCGTGTGCAACTGCATTTGTATCATAGACTTCCTGATCGTGGTACTGGAAGGAAAAATCAGGAGCCACTGCCGAACCGCCTGTGGTATCATTTTTATTCCCATCCCATGTAAAAAAAGAATATCCAGAATCATTTACATCTACAGTAGCTCCGACCCATGCCTTTGTATGTTCTGAGTTCCATGCGTTCTGCTGGATCACAGTGACTGTACTGCCGTTGATCTCTTTTACGATCGCCCAGTGCACATTTTTGTTATCTCTTAAGATATCTCCAACCTTTGGATTCTTCGTCTCTGTAAATTCTCCTTTATCCATCAGAGGCACTGATCCGGTATCATTCAGCCCCCATACACTCCGACCAAACACCTGGCGGTAGAATTTCTTTACAAATGCCGCACAGCTGTATGTCTTATCTGCGTCATATCCGCTGCCATATGCTTTATAGACTGCTTCTACTGTAACGCCGTTTACTGTAACTGAATCAACTGCCCCAGACTGAATCGAAACAAAATTGTAATTCCCCATCTTCGCTTCTGTCACCATCGGTGCCACTCCAAAGAACATCACCCCTGCTACCGCCATTGTCACTAATCTTCTAATCACTTTATTCATCATCTCTGTTTTCCTCCTGATCTATTTGATAATTTTATAATAAACCCTGTTTTGGAAAATTTGTTTTTCACTGATTTCCGACTCTCATACAGGCAAATAAATCACCCGCTATCTGGTAGCTTCTCTTCAATCCTTCTTCGTTATTATCATATCTGGCCGTATGGTTTTGTCTGATTCCGATTTTTTGTGCCATATGGACCGCTTCCATCTCCGTGCCAAAGAATAAAATCACCCACCCTCTGTTCTGCCGTTCTTCAATCATTTGGTGAATCTGCTCTCCATTATATTGCCTGCTTGCATTTTCCATCCCGTCGGTAATGATAAATACCAACACTTTCTCTTCCTCTCCCCGTCCTGTATCTGCAATGATCTGGTCTATCTGTGAAAATACCCGTCCAATTCCGTCAAACAATGCCGTATTTCCATATACATAATAAGTACTGTCATCCATCTCCTTCGCGGATGCGATCGGTGTATGGCTGTATAACACCTCACACTGGTCGCTGAACAATGCGGTAGTGATGTAAGCTTCACCCTCTTCTCTCTTTTGCTTTCTCAGCATTTCATTATAATTTCTTATGGTATCCTTCTCTTTTCCGTACATGGAACCACTCCGGTCCAAAATACATACCATCTCTGTTACTTTTGCCCTTCCCATGATCTCATCCTTTCCATTTCTTCTTTACTTCTCCTGATATCAACTAGCTTGAAACTTTTACTGTTTCTAATTTTAACTGGCATTTTGGAACATTTGTCTGTGGGAAAGCAGCACTTCCTATTTAACAGTAACCAGAAGTAACTACATCATTTCCTTGCAGAAACAAATTTTCCAAACCGGCTGATATACTAAAATCATCAAATCAAACAGCACACGAAAAGGAGAACATATTATGAAAAAGAAATTATGGAAAAACTTAACGAAACTTATGATAGCGGCTACAGTATCTGTCTTCATGCTGACCGGATGCGGCGGTGCCGAGAAAAAAATTGTGGGAACATGGAGTTACGATGGTGATGACAGCACGATTGAATTCTTCGATAACGGCTCTGCCAAAGTCAAGAACTACTCCTCTGACCCCGGTGTTACATACCAGTGGAGCCTGTCAGAAGATACCATTACCCTTACTCCAGATGACAGCTTATTCAATAATACTGAAATTTACACAGTGGAAATTACAGATGACGTTTTAACACTGACAGATAACGGTACATCAATCGAATTAAACAGGATGAAATAAAGACTAAAAGATGCAAAAAACAAATTTTCCAAACCAGTTGATATACTAAAATCATCAAATCAAACAGCACATAAAAAGGAGAACATATTATGAAAATAAAAGGATTAAAAAGCTTCGTATTCGCACTTTCACTTACAGCAATGCTTCCACAGACAGCATTTGCAAAAGAAAAATACATTCTCCCTGACGGCGGACAGACTGCAGTCAAGGAATCTACACTTTCTAAGTTAGATGAGGAAAAATTAATGCTTGCCCGCAGCGAGATTGCTGCACGGCACGGTAAGATCTTTTATGACGAAGATATGAAAAAATATTTTGACAGCCAAAGCTTTTATAAGCCAACGGCTGATTACGATGACTCCTGCCTGACAACGACAGAAAAAGAAAATATCGACATGATTTATAAATATGAATTATCCAGAAAGCAGGAGAATGCCAGAAATAAATTCGAAGAAAATAAACGCCTATCTGAAAAAGGTGACATGCAGGTAGCATCCTCCTCATGGGTATACATGGAAAGTCCTTATTACCTCGACGACTTATTAGGCAGATGGATCGACAATTCAGACCCTGAATACCCAATGGTGCTGGATTTCCAGATGAAAGACGGCCTCCCATATTACCGTTATTACGGAATCGTACCGGGAAATGGAATGGGACTTGATATCGCCAATTCTTACTCCGAATTCGAATATTGTACCGGCACTTTTTCATTGAACAGTGAAATCGGCTTCATCAACTGTTATGTCGGCAATACCGAAAAACTCTACCAGTCCTTTGAATATGACGTATTGTCTGACACACTGGTAGAAACAAGTATGGATAAGAATCGCAAAACATTTACCAAAGACAATGATTTCACTTATGAACTGCCAAAAACCCCGCAATAGACTACGGGGTTTTTCAGATTCTATGGCCAATAATAGCCGGCGCCTCGAAAGGTATCAATCGGAACAAAATAAATCTCCGGTTTGCCATTTTCCTTATTTTCTATCATAGCCATACAGTCATTCTCTTCCACATACCATGTATCGCCTGTCTCTATGACTTTTGCCTCTGTCTCTTTCAAATCTTTCGATACTTGATTTTTGTTCCTGCTGCATGCCGCCGAGACGATCTGGAAAATATCTGCACCCACCTCTGCGATCTCTGCATCACTTTCATTTTCTCTATATACATTAATCAGTAGGACATCCCCATTGATCAGATCACTGGCAACGGCAACGCACACCCCATCAGAAGCCCGGAAATGCTCCCTCTTTAAAAACGAGGTCAAGATTGCCCCATATTTTTGTATCTCTACGGTATTTTTTTCATTTTCGGACACTTTCGTCAACGAATATCCCCGCTTCGTTAAACAACCTGTCAGATCATCTCTTTTCAATGAGAAACGATAGCTGTTGCATGGTTCTCCCCATTTTTCCACTGCTTCTGAATCCAAAGTATAGATCACACTTCCTTCTTTTTCCATAGAATATTCACTGTTGTTCTCTGCGTTTTCTTTGGAAACGGCATGCTCTGTCACATACTTTCTAAATTCCTCATTCCGATCGCTTCCTCTGGCATAATTTCCTGCATACACCGTCTTCCCCTCAGCATCTGGTTTCGTCGTCTGCCATAGAAAAACTCCCGCTGCGGCAATCACACAGACAATCCCGATGGCAGCTCTCCAGATCCACTTGCACTTCCACCCTTTTTCCATTTCTCCTCCCCTAATCTTCCGGTACAGACAATGTTACCTCATAAGTATCCTTCTCTTCTCCCGAATATCTAACTATCAGACGGCATTTTGCGTTCAGTTTAACTCCACAGAACTGTTCTCCGGCTTTGCATGCTTCCAGCAAGTCTTTTGCTTCCTCCGATGTAAGATAGGTCTCCGGGGAAGTCAGCGGAATCATTTTTACAAGGAATTCACTGCACCGCTCTTTTGTTCCATGAAACTCCAGCTTCTTTACCTGTTCATTCATGATGTCATATCCTATTGCGATTTCCTCGCCCATGCTGCCATAATCTACTGCATATTTTTCTTCCTTCCAGATCCATATTTTCATAGTCTCTGTCTCATCCGCGAAGATCCGGGCCGTATCATAATACATATGATCCGTAAGATTCAAATCCTCATTTTTGATATTCATGTAATAAGAAAGTGCATCCAGCATCGTTTTCTTATCCAGATAAAAAGTGTCATACGTCCCTCTCAGCTGTCTGCATTGTTCCAATGCATCTTCCGGAACTGCATAGCTCTTCCACATGCCATTGCTCGTACTTTCTTCATACTCCCCATATGTTTCCACAAACGTTCGGACCGCCTGATACTCATCCCCGTCTTTGGTCAGGTACTTCACCCTTTTATGTTCCTCTGCTTCTTTTTGTGCCTGTCTGAGTTTATACTGAAAGATCATATCCTGATGGGTTCCAAGAAATGCGGCTCCGCCTCCTGCAAGGCACAAGATCACTCCTGCCAATACCACAATCCGTCTCCAGCGTACCTTTCTTCTATGCTGCTGTTCCCAGTACTTTTTCCCATCCGTCTGTGTCGTAAGCTGAAGCCATTCCTCCCCCCATTCCTGCCTGATCACACCTTCCAGTCTCTGAACGGCTTCCAATTGCACTCCAAACTGTTCCGCGAAATTGCCAACGGAAAAATACCGCATCTGTACGTCCAGCGAAAGTCCCTGCATGACCGCTTCTCCTTCAGTTTCCAGTTCTGCATCCGCTGTAAGTTTCTTTAACCGGTCCTTTTTTATCCGCTCCCCGGCAGGAGGAACCTTTCTCCCGGTGACCATCTCATATAACACGGCACAGACCGCATAAATATCTGTCCAGGGACCGGTTCTGCCTTCCAGCTGCTCTGGCGGGATATAGGGCGAATTCTCTTCCATACTTTCCGTACCCGCATCGCCAGTTCCGACGATACAAAGCCTGCCCTCCTCATGAAACACCAGATGCTCCGGATGGATTGCCCCATGTACGATCCCGATACTGTGTAAAAATGCCACAGCCTCCATCACTGGCGTGAGAAGATCAGCCGCCTCTCTCATCTCTGTCTTTTTGTGGGTCTGCAGATACTCTTTCAACGTTCCTCCCGGGAGATACTCTGTAATCACATACCCTTTTTCGTTCACGATGAAATACTCTTTTTCAATCGCCAGTCCACGCACATCGAACCTGCCAAATAAAAGCCTGGCATCTCTTCCCTTCTGCCGGTCCCATACATCCTTTGTGTACTCTTTCACCACGACTCTTTGTTCCAGCACAAGATCATATCCCATGTAAGTTACGCTCCCTGCACCTTCCCCAAGTACAGCACCGATACTATATCTGTCCTGCAGTACCAGCCCCGGTTCCAGCCACGTATTCTTCCATTGATATTCCCAGATTCCTTTCTTGCACGCCGGACATAATTGATCTGCCCCATCGATGACATGCATACAGAAAATGCATCGATTCTGCTCCATTTTACTCCCTCACTCTATTTCCTAAGGCCAAAAATACTTTACGCTCCCTTTAGCTGCCGGCTGAAAATAATATCCGTATCCGCCATCCTCTATCCCAGTCCAGCGAATCATACATTCTTCCGTCGAGTACGAATACACCCATTGTTCCGGCTCAGGAAGCTTCGACAGATAGGAAGCATTGTTTTCCCGAAATGACTGGAGGATCTCTTCTCTCGTCTCCTCCATACCTGTGTCCAGAATTTGAAGAAGATCCATCCCCGGTTCTGCCAGATTGTCTTCATTTCCTTTTTCCGTATACAACATCAGATAGATGAGATCCTGGTTCACACTGTCATATCCCGCTTTGATACATATCCTGTCTTTGATTTTGTAATATTCTATTTCAGTAAATCTCGTAAGAACCGCGCCGTATTTCTGAACTTCTACTGTATTCTTATCCTCTTCTTTTACCATGTCTATTGTATAACCTGACTGTTCTAAATCTTTCAGGAATTCTTTCTTCTTGATGGAAAACCGAAATGCATTGCAGGGCTTTCCCCACTCTGCCACAGCTTCTGCCGGCAGAGTATATAAGACGGCCCCTTCCCGCTCCAGTTCATATTCATCTTTTGCCTTTAACACTTCCTGCGAGGTGGCATGTTCTTTCGTAAACCGGACAAACTCGGTGTATTCTTCTGTATTTCTCCCATAATTTCCTGCATAATTAACTGGCATCTTCTGGTCTGCTGTCTGAAACTGCCATAAGATAATCCCAAATAATGCCGCCGCTATTGCTGCTCCAATACTGATCGGAACCCATATTTTTTTCTGTTTCTCTTCTGCCTCTTCTTTCTCCCCATCATGACTCATGGCATCCCGGAGTTCACTCATATCTCTGATCCGTCTTCGGTAATCCGTTTCAAGCCCCCTTGCCAGGGCACTCTCCTCCTCCGGTGTAATCACCGTCCCATAGGAGGAGGGCAGATAAAGTTCATCCTTTACCTGACGGTTGATGGATGGTTCCGGACACACGCCTGTGACCATCTCATACAAGGTCGCGCAGACTGCGTATACATCAGTCCACGGCCCCTGTTTTCCTTTTGTTGGATACTGCTCCACATGAGCATATCCCCGCTTTTCGAGAATCGTCATCGTCTTCTCATGATCCAGATATGTCCTTGCCGCCCCGAAGTCGATG
>Ga0192280_1100_pt1 | contig 16343 bp, 11 predicted proteins | sample Koala_Koa24_M3_FD_131249 | JGI IMG/M metagenome (GOLD analysis project Ga0192280, IMG submission 131249) | Enriched cells from koala feces incubated with labeled cellulose particles, San Francisco Zoo, California, United States - Koala_Koa2-4_M3 ... | reverse complement strand
TGACGGGAAGACTTATTCAGGCATTTATAAGAACGATAAGCCGATTGAATCCGGCATTACCGTGGTAAAAGTAGATGCAGAGACCGGGAATACAATCCCGGTAGCGGGAACCGAGTTCCAGATCCTTGATGAAAACAAGAACGTGATTACGTTCAGCAACTATTATCCGCACTACGAGGAGATCACAAACTTCGTGACAGATGAGAGTGGTTCCGTTACATTGCCGTCAAAGCTGGCGAAGGGGACCTATTATCTCCGCGAAGTCAATGCACCGGAAGGTTATGTTTTGTCAGAGGATATCGAGTTTGAGGTGACCGAGTACAACGCATGGCCGGATACGATCACGGTCGAGCTGACGGACATACCGGAAAAAGGACAGATTGTCGTGAGCAAATACGATGCGGACACTGGAGAAGCGCTTGCCGACGCTGTGTTTGCGGTATTTGCGAATGAGGATGTTGTCACGCCGGATGGAACAACACGCTATGTGAAGAACCAGTATATCGAGACATTCACGATTGGCGAGGACGGAACCGGCATGACCAGCGAGCTGTATCTTGGCAGCTATTATGTGCAGGAGATTCAGGCTCCGGAAGGGTATTGCCTAGACGATACGCGCATGGAAGTAACGCTGGAATATGCAGACCAGAATACACCGATTGTATATGTGTATCTGGACAGCTACAACAAGCCGACGACCATGAAGCTTTATAAGACGGATATTGATGAACTGGCCCTTGAAGGAGTGACGTTCACTGTCACGAGAACCGGGGAAGTGGAAAGCACCGGAATTGAGAGCGAGAGTGCGGTAGACGGCGGCACGTTTGTGACCGATGCAGATGGTCTGATCACTGCGAAATATCTGATTTCTGGGATTTATGAGATCAGAGAGACCGAAACGCTGACTAGCTACGTGCTGGATGAAACGCCGCGCTACGTGACTGTTGATACGAACGGATTTATTTATGAATCAGACGAATCAGGAAACAATCTGAATGAAAACAATGCGAAGGCTGACACAGTAAGCCTTTCCTGGGTGAACGATTATACGAAGTGGGATTTCTCGAAGGTGGATGTAACCGGAGAAAGCGAAGTGCCGGGCGCGACGCTGCAGGTGATCGATTCTGACGGAAATGTCGTAGAGGAATGGGTTTCCGCAGAGGAAGCACATCGAATCAATAAGCTTCCGGCAGGGGAATATACGTTTGTAGAGACACTGGCTCCAGAAGGTTACGTCACAGCTTCTACAGTATCGTTTATCGTTACGGAGACCGGGGAAGTGCAGACCGCCCAGATGACGGATAAGCAGGTATTTGCCCATAAGGTGGATGTGACCGGAGAGAACGAGATTCCGGGAGCGAGCATGACGGTGACGGACTCCGAGGGAAACATCGTTGACGAATGGATTTCGACAGAGGAGGCACACGCGATCAGCGGTCTCAAAGTTGGCGAGACCTATACTCTGACGGAAGTTGCCGCGCCGGATGGCTATGTGAAAGCGACCAGCATTGAGTTTACAGTGACTGACGACGGAGTGAACCAGGATGTGACCATGGTGGATAAGCAGGTCTTTGTGAGCAAGACAACCATCACTGGCGAAGAGGAACTGCCGGGAGCGACCCTGACAGTAACCGATTCGGAAGGCAATGTGGTTGATACCTGGGTTTCTACGACTGAACAGCACGCAGTGAGCGGACTGGAAGTCGGCCAGACTTACACACTGACCGAGGAAACTGCGCCGGATGGGTATGTTGTCGCGACTGATATTGTGTTTACAGTGGAAGATGACGGAACAATTCAGACGGTTACGATGGTCGATAAGCAGCTCTTTGTTGTAAAAGTAGACAGCTACGTGACCGAGCTTGCAGGAGCCGAACTGGAAGTTCGTGATGCGGATGGGAATGTGGTAGATGCCTGGACATCCGATGGCACAGCCCATGCGGTGAGCGGTCTTGTGACCGGTCAGACTTATACGCTGGTCGAGACGAAGGCTCCGGAAGGCTATGCGATCGCATCCGAAACAACGTTTACTGTTTCAGAAGAAGCCGAGAGTGACACCATCAGCCTGATCAATAAGCAGGTACTCGTTCATAAAGTGGATGTGACCGGGGAAACTGAGGTTCCGGGAGCGAACATGACGGTAACCGACTCCGAGGGCAACATCGTAGACGAATGGACTTCTACGGAGGAAGCACACGCGATCAGCAACATCTGGGTAGGAGAGACCTATACTTTGACGGAAACAATCGCTCCGGATGGCTATGTGAAAGCTTCGAGCATTACCTTTACAGTGACGGATGACGGGACAGACCAGGAGCTTTTTATGGTTGATAAGCAGGTGTATGTAAGCAAAAAGTCTGTTACAGGCGAGGAAGAACTGGAAGGGGCAACCCTTACAGTAACCGATTCGCAAGGCAATGTTGTGGATACTTGGGTATCGACGACTGAAGCACATCCGGTGAGCGGTCTGACCGTGGGTGAAACCTATACCCTTACGGAAGAAATCGCCCCTGCCGGATATGCGAAAGCATCCAGCATCGAGTTTACAGTGGAGGATGATTACTCCATCCAGACCGTTACCATGTACGATGAACTGATTGAGTTTACGATCAGCAAAAAGGACATCACGGACGAGGAAGAGCTTCCGGGGGCGCAGCTTGTTATCACGGATTCCGAGGGCAATGTTGTAGATGAGTGGACATCGACAGATGAGCCGCACATGATCAACATCGCGGCAGGAACCTATACCCTGACAGAGACGATCGCCCCGGATGGCTATGCGACAGCCGAGAGCATTGAGTTTACGATTGATGACACGCAGGTACAGCAGACCCTGACCATGTATGATGCCCCGATTACAGTGGAAATCAGCAAGAAGGACATTACCAATGATGAAGAACTGCCGGGTGCGCATCTGATCGTAAAAGATGAAGACGGCAATACGGTTGACGAATGGACTTCTACAGATGAGGTTCATACAATCACCAACCTTACGGTTGGAACCTATACCCTGACAGAGATCACTGCGCCGGACGGATATGAAGTCGCAGAGACGATCACGTTTGAAGTGACGGATACGGCGGAGGTTCAGCATGTCACGATGTATGATTCCCCGAAGGAAGAGACCGTTGACCTGACCGGGAAGAATACGACGAGTAGCAGTTCGGGAACAGTGACGGCATCCGCAGTGAAGACCGGTGATATGTTCCGATATCTGTCGGCACTTCTGGCGATTGCTGCAGGAGCGGCACTGCTTGTGGTTCTTGCAGTGAAAAGAAAGAAGAGAGCATGAGAAAGGTTCATAAAGAGTACGTTAGTAAAAAAGATCATACGTGATCAGCACTGCAGGTAGGGGAAAATTTTCCCTGCCTGCTTGCGTCAATGACGGAAAGGCACATTTTGGATGGGTAAATGTGTCTTCATAATGGAAGAGGGGATTTGTTTGATTAAAGATAAAAGCAGGATGCAGGAATTCAGCTGCAATATTAGGAACGGCTGCAAACGGATTATTGCAGCTGTTCCGTTGGCTGCACTTACGATCCGGACAACAGCCTGTGCAAGCGATGTAGTGTCGCAGATCAACAGTCTGAGTACCTTTGTATTGTCGATTATTCAGGCAGCAGGTGTGATTGTCACGGCATGGGGCGTTTTTGAGTTTGCCAACGGCTACCAGTCCCACGACGGTACACAGCAAACCTCTGCGCTGAAAAGGATCATTGCCGGACTGATCATGGTTGGAGCCGGCACACTGATGTCCATGCTGGGCGTTTCCTGATGATCATTCGATATTCCGGTAAGAAGGGAGGTTGGAGGATGTGGGACTGATAAGCAATGCCATTGACTCTGCTTTTGAGAGTTTCGGAAGTTCCATGATGAATGTCGGGGAATGGATGTTAAGCGCCGGGTACAATGTCTGGAAAGGCAGCGGGGGACATTGCCGTCCAGTACGCACAGAAAGACCCGATGAGCGTTACGAACGCATGGAGTACCGTGACCGGGAGCATTTACAGCATTAGGCTTTCGGTTGCTGCGGCTCTGGCAGTGCTGTTTTTCGTGCTGGGCTGGCTGAACGAGAGTATTGATATCCGGACGAATTTTACGTTGGAAAGTATGTTCCGGTTTTTTGTCCGATATGTGATCACTGCGTCGTTGATTGTCAATTCCCTGACGCTTGCGTCAGGGATTACACGGTGCGCGACTGCCCTGGCGACATCAGTCACAGCGGAAGTAGAGGCAAATGAGGCAGACGGGCTTTTCGATGAAATGAAAGAGGAATTGGACGATGACGATGCGGACGGAAGCACGTGGTTAGCCTATGGGCTTGTAGCGATGTTCGGCGGTGTGATTGGCGGCCTGGTGATCATTGTGTGCGCGATTCAGCTGGTTCTGGCGGTTATGTCGCGGCTTTTTAGGATGCTGCTGTGTATTCCCTTCGCTCCGGTGGCGTTTGCCGGATTTGCAGGAGGAAGGGAGTTTTCACAGTCTGGCATAGCGTGGCTGAAAACCTACACTGGTTACTGCTTGGAGGCTCTGGTGATTATTCTTGCAATCGACATCAGCTATGGGCTGTTTCAGGATACCTCCGCGTTTGGAAGCGTTGACGGCGTGGTTGGGGTCGTGCTTGGAATCTGCGAATACTGCCTGCCCATGATAACGGCCTGTGCCTGTGTGAGAGGAGCGGATACAGTAGTACGGCGGTGCCTGGGGCTGGGGTGACCGCATAAAAGAATTTCAGATAAATAACGGTTGCAGCCTGAAATGAAAAATGATATGATTCTTGATGCGTGGCGAAAGCTGCGCGGAGAGTACCCATGACAGGGGTGGATAGCCTCCCGGCCTTAAACCGGCTTGCCGGAATACATAGGAAGGGAGGTGGCGTGTATGACAGCTTATGAGACTGTAATGGTCATACTTGGAATATTGGCTCTGCTGGTGTCCTTTGGAGGGTTGTTAATTGCGTTGCTTACCTTTCTCGATAAGAGAAATAAGCGAAAAAAATAATGCCCATCCCGTCGGCAAACGAGATGGGCGCCTCTCTTTGAGAGGTATCTAAGCCTTTGTCGGGAGCATCCACTTTTGGAGTGGGTACTTTCCTTACAGATAATATATCATTTGGCAGCGGATAATTCAATAGAAATTTTTGATTTGAGAGAAAATCAGGCAGAGAAAGCGGTGAAAATCGTTATCCCTGCTTTTTTTATGCCCTGCAGCGAAGGGAGAGGAAGAATATGCAGATACCAGTAAACAAAGACATAGACGATTACAAAGACGATTTCTTTAAAGGAATGACACTAAGGCAGACAACGATGTGCGTGCTAACTCTGGCGGTCGGTATAGGCTGCTATTTTCTCTGTAACAGTGTGCTTGGATTGCCGCAGACGGTTTCACTGTACCTGGTGTTTCCGGCCGCGTTGCCTTTTGCAGCTGTCGGATTCCTGAAAATTGACGGAATGCCGCCGCTTGAGTATTTGAAAAGACGGCGGGAAGTAACGCAGACACCATTATATCGTTACCGCCCTATGTTTTTTGAACGTGCGGAATCAGGGACGGGTGACTGGATGGAGAGCTATATGGCTGACGAAGAATATATGGGGCAGGAACGGCAGGATATAAAGAAAGGAATCATGGAAGAACAGGAGAGACAGGGGAGCTTTACTTATGGAGCGTTGTCACACCGCATGAAACGAAAGGACAGAAAGAAGTTGCTTTCCTCTTATGAGGATGAAGGCTCTGGTCTGCTGCCGGAGTCAGACCCAGATAGTGAAGAGAACAAAATTGAATTACAGACAGCAAATGATGAAACCGGGGTGATAGGATAACCATGAAAATGGCAGATTGTAAGGTAAAGACGGAGAAGCTTTTTAAAACGCCGAAATACGTGCAGGAGCTTATCCCGGTTTACCGGATCAGTGAGGATGGCATTTTTGAACTGGAAAAGAAGCCGGACGGGGTGAAGAAATTGTATGACCGGGCGTACCTGTTTGAGGATGCCAACTTTGCGACCATGGATGATTACGAGAAGGAGGATTTTCTGAAACTATATTGTGGGATGCTGAGCAGCCTGAATGTCTCCTTTAAGATCAGTATCATGAATAATAACCGCGATATGGGGCAGGTCCGGCGGGAGGTTTTTCTCCGCTGTAAGGATAAACAGTTTAAGGAACTGGTGGACTCCCTGAACAGTCATATCGAGGATTCACTGGTGAAAGGCCGTGCCGGGATTGACCAGGCGCGGATTTTTATTATCAGTTGCAGGCGGGAAAATGTGGGGCAGGCAAGGGATTATTTCCACTCTATGGAAGCGAACCTGATGCTCTGTTTTGGACGGATGAAGTCAGCTCTGATCCCATTGAACGCTGAGGAACGGCTCCGTTATCTCTATGCTTTTTATAACCTGGGGAGCGAAGCGGAATACCACTTTGATTTTAAGCGGGCGCTGAAAAGAAACCGGGATTGGAAAAGCTACATTTCCCCGATGTCTATACGCCAGTGCCAGGATGAATATGGAAAATTTGATGGGATGTCGCTGCAGATTGACGGGCGGTATGTCCGGGCATTGTATCTGCCGAAGTGGCCGAATACGGTGGATACCTCGGTGGTGCAAAAGCTGATGGGCGGCTCACAACATGTGATTCTGACGATTGATGCTGCAGCAATCCCGCAGGAAGTTACACGAAAAACACTGGATGATCTGTACCTGCAGAACAGCCGGGCGATTGAAAAACAGCAGGAGGCGAGAAATAATGCGCGGGCGTGGTCGTCGGATATCACCTATGAACGACGCAGAGAAAAAGAGGAGTTGGAATCCTACATGGACATCCTGAATGAAAATGATGAGAAGATGTTTTATGTTGGAGTATATGCAATCTTGACTGCTGACAGTCTCACTGGCCTGGAAAATGATGTGGTGGCGTTCTGCCAGACTGCAGAGAGTGAGGGATTTGTTTTTCAGCCGGCGAGGTGGAATCAGGTTGACGCAGTAAACACGGCATTGCCAACCGGAGCTAGGTTCTGCACGGACAGCATGAGGCCGCTGTTTACACAGCCGCTTGCCGCAGTGACTCCGTTTGTTGTGCATGAACTGTATCATCCGGGCGGTCAGTTTTACGGAGTAAATCAGGTATCGAAAAATGTGCTGATCGGAGACCGGAAACGGCTGAAAAACGGGAACGGATTTATTTTAGGAACGACTGGATCAGGCAAAAGCTTGTTCGCGAAGATAGAGATTACCGAAGTGTTTTTGCGGCTGGAGGACGACATTATTATTATCGATCCGCAAAATGAGTACAAGGGAATTACGGAATATCTCGGCGGCCAGTACGTGGAGTTTGGCTCCGGAGCCGGAAATTATATAAATCCTTTGGACACGGACACTTTGGAATTTATGGAGACAGACAAGTTTTTGGTAGATAAAACCCAACTGATGTGCAGCCTTTTCACGCAGATCAAAGGAGAAATTACTGGGCAGGAGCGTTCCCTGATCGGGCGGTGTGTAAAACGGGTTTATGACCCGATTTTGAAAAAACGGGGAAGACGAGCCGCAGCACCGACGTTACTTGATTTCTATAACGAATTAGGGGAACAGGATGAATTAGTAGCGCATGAACTGAGACTTGATCTGGAAATCTTTGTCAACGGCGCACTGGATATGTTCTCAAAGCCGACGAATGTGAATGTCAGGAACCGTCTGACGGTTTATGGGATTGCGGATTTGGGAGAGGAACAGAGCGGCATTGGGATGCTGATCATGCTGGAAGGTATCCGCGCCCGGATTGCCCGTAACGCCGTAAAAGGAAGGGCAACCTGGCTTTATGTAGACGAATTCCATAACATGACGGCGCATCAGTACACCGCGAACTTTTTTGAAAAGATCTGGAAAGAAGTCCGAAAATTGGGCGGCATCTGTACGGCAATCACGCAGAATATCGCGGACTGTCTGGCATTAAAGACAATAGAGACGATGCTTTGCAATTCCGAGTACATCGCCTTTTTTAACCAGTCGGAGATTGAGATGGAAATTCTGCGCAATACACTGCGGATATCCGATAATCTTCTGGAGTACGTGCAGAACACGCCGCCCGGTTGCGGCCTGCTGAAATTTGGCGGCGGAACGTTCATTCCGGGAGATATGAGGATCAAGCCCTCAAATATACTCTATAGCATTGCAAACACAAATTTCCACGAAATCCAGCGAGAGAAGCATGGAAAGCAAAAAGAATTGAAAAATGCGGTCCAGAATTTGCCGGAAAACGTAAGGGAGAGTATTCGTGATGCCCCGACAGAAAAGGAGGCGGTTTATCTGGGAGAATGAATTACCTGCGGGATACTTGCGGAAGGTGGTGAGAGATGGATATCAGGCAAAAGGAAGAAACGAGAGACATAGATACCAGGGATATCAGCCTGCGTGCTGCAGGTGAGAATGCAGCAAGGGTTCAACGAGGCGTATCTGTGTCGATGCGGATTGGTAATTCCGGAGCGAAGATGGCCAGAAAAGCAGCTGGATATGTAAGAAATACTGCCAGAAACAGGTCACTTCCGCAGGAAAGCCAGGCGGCGTTATCTTATCTTTCGCGGGAGCAAAGAAAGCAATGGAACAGCTACAGCAGCCGGGAACAGGCACAAATACTGGATGCGGTAGAGAAAAAAGTCGAACGCCGGATGCGGTATCAGACGAATGGGACAGTAGCCAGACTAATATCTCAGGAACGCAAGGATATGAGCAGCGTGTACCGTATGCCAGAGACAGAGTACGGGAGACGGAGCAATTCAGAAAGAAGCCAACAGGGAAAGCAGTCATATGACAGCAGGATGAACAAAGCGGATTTGAAAGATCGGAACAGACGGTTGAATGATTTTGCTTCGGAGTCTCAAGATAGCAGGAGGAATAGTGTCAGACTGTCAGGGCAAGCAGAGCGGCGGGGGAATGTTGATCTGGCAGGTCAAAAAGCTCAGGGGAAAGCAATAGCTGTGTCTGTGCGGAATGATTCCAGCGTCAGAAATTCCATGTCAGGCGAGAGAATCCTTCCTTCAACAGGGGTGCGGCAGGGAGAAATCCGGGTTTTGACTGAAGCAGGGCGAATCCGAAAGGCCGAAGATAACCGGAGATATGTTTATGTAAATCCGCGCATTTCCAAAGAAACACTCGAAACGGTACGCCGGAACTGGGCACAGATGGCCTTCCGGGAAGAAAAGAGAGCGGAACCTGTTATCGTAAAAGCATATCAGAAGACACCATCGGTTTCAGGAAAGGGTTCAGGCAGAATGGATGCGCAGGGAATCCGGTTAAAAAAGATGTACCTTGTTAGGCAGGATGATATAGCTTCAGGCAACAGAGGACTGGTTCTCAGGAAAGAGCTGGACAGGCTTGCAGGTGGTACGCAGGGACACCGCTATGCCGTCTCCGGCAGTGTCTGTAAAAAAGGGGTAGAAAAAGAATACCATGAAGTTTTTTACACACCAAACCCGGAGAAGGCAAACCGAAAGATACAGACTCTGGAGCGAAAAGCCGGGAAGGAGGCCAGAAAAGAATCCGCTGCGAAGAAAAAGATGTTTGTGCGGGAGTTTGGCAGCCTGCTTGATAAGGATGCCCGAAAACGGGAATCGGTTAAGAAAATGCAGCGCGCAGAGATGATTGAGCAGGCAGAACTGGAGAGGGAGACCGCAGCAAATGCCGTCCGGGTGGTGACGCTCCCAATCCGGGTGAAAGCAGCACAGATAAAAATACAGATTCAGAAGAAGCTGACAGAGATGGTTTCCGGAATCGGAAAATATGTCGCTATTTTTGGAGGAGTGCTTTTGCTGCTCCTTTTTTTAGTCTCGTTTTTTGCTGCCCTGTTCGGGAGCCTTGCTGGTGAAGAAGAAAACAGTACCATGTATTCCGCGTCTGGCAGCGAGATCGTTGAGTATGCGCAGTCATGGATTGAGATTACCCAGTATGCTTATGGGGCCGGGCGGGATTCCGCTACCGACTGGCAGGACTACTCGGACTGTAGTTCGTTTGTTCATGGGGTATTCAGCCATTTTGGAATTGAGATCGGATGGACAACGACAGCGATGGAAGATATCGGAACCGAAGTTGAAGGTGGCCTGAGCGATGCCTTGCCGGGAGATATTGTCCTCTTTTTCGACGGATGGGTGCAGTCCGGGAACAGCGGCCATGTTGGTATTTATGCCGGGGATGGAATGATGGTGCATAATTCGGTGAGCCGGGGAGTGTGCATGTCCAGCGTAGAGTCGGACGGAAGGCAGTATGTGGTGCGCCGGGTGATAACCGGGACATTCTCTGGAAACAGTACCGACAATACCGATTATACAGAAGAACAGATGGAGATCATCTGGGCAATTGTCTGTCAGGAGGATGGAGGCAGTTATGCAGGGGCGCTTGCTGTGATTAGCACAGCCATGAACCGGGTGGACAGCGCACAGTGGTCGTATCTGGGGAGCAACGCCTACAAACAGTTGACCGCTTCCGGGCAATTTTGCTACAGCATCGATACGTACTGGCAGCGGTATCTGGGAGGGAATGTGCCTGATTATGTTAAACAGGCGGTCAGCGACTGCCTGGAAAATGGAATCCGGAACCATTTCCACACAAGCTTCCGCAGTTACTATACCGAAGGCTCCGAGCAGATCGGCGGCGGAAACTATTACTTTGGCTAACAGTCCAGAACAGCAGCAAAATGCAGAGACAGGCCGTGCAGATTTATCTGCTAAGGACTGTCTCTGCATTTTGGGATGGGCGGGACGCCCATCAAGCCGCAGACATATGACGCGTAAGCGGCATATAGCCTGCACCGCAGGCGGCCTGTGGCCTGGTGTTTTGGACGTGTCCAGAACAGCAGCAAATATAGCCTGCTTTCTGGGCTGATGAAATTATGATGGGGAGATTTACGATGGATAAAAAGAAAATAAAGCTGTACATTATCCTGCTTGTGCTGCTGATCGGTGCATCAGTTCTGCTGCCATATGCGGTAAATGCTGTTTCGGATGCGATTGTGGGGAGAATTATCAATCACTCTGAGACAGAGACGGATTATGAAACAGAAGAAGAACTACTGACTGAAACAGAAGATATTTCTGATAGCGTCGCAGAAACGGGGACAGAAACAGAGTTGGGCACTGGAGACACAGTTGTGCTGGGAGTGGAATCGGATTCGGAAACCAATGAAGCGGGTTCAGGTGAAACTGTTGTTGATTCGGTTGATACGGAAATATCTGGTGATATTCAAAATGCATCGGAATCTGCATCAGCAGCTGATAGTTCATCGGAAACGACAGCAACTGATTCTGATTCTGGAAACCAGGAAGCAGCTCAGGCGTCAAGTGAAAGAAAAACGGAGGAAGCTGATGCAGCCCAATCGGAAAGGCTGGATGAAATGGAAACCTATGTATCATCTTTCCAACCGGAAATTTCTGTATCAGATGGGGCGGAAGACAGCTACTCTGATTTTCTGGAGGGAAGGGAAACACAGTTTCTGGAAGCAGTCGGGGAATATGTTTATTCAATTTATGATGATCTGGTGAGCATCGCAGAAATAGAGATTGTGGAGACTGTTCGGAACAATGATGACGAATGCTCCTGTCAGATTGAACTGATTACGGATGAAGGTAATTCGGAACTGTTTATCTGCAGCTATAACAAGAAATGGGACTATTACGGGGTATATTCCCTGTACAGCGTTGACTGAGGAGGAAAAACATGTATAAGAAAAAAAGCAACAAACCACTTTATATCGCAGTCGCTGCGGCAGTTATTTTGATTGTGGTACTTGCGATCGTGCAATCGACTTTGTCAAAACAGGCAGGACAAAAAGCAGCAATGGAGACTGAAACAGAAAGCGAACTGACCGTTGAGACAGAGACGGAAACACCGACACACAATATTCTTTTGTATAAGAGTAGTTCAGGGACAATTGAATTTGACGCGTCATGGCTGCTCTCCGATAGTGACACGGAGTCCGTCCTGGAAGTAGAAGAAAATACGCTGGTGACGATGCTGATTACGCCGGCGGAAGGAAAAGCATTGGAAAGTGTGGATGTTCTGGATTATGACATGCAGACGGTCAGCAGTGTTGTGCGCTCCGTCTCGGGGACAGAGGATGCGACCGGGGAGATGCGGCTGAGCTTTGTCATGCCGGACCGGGATGTTTTTATCAGCTTCAATTTTACAGACGTTGCTGTGGAATCGGAGGCACAGACAGAAACGGAAACAGAGAGCGAAACGGAAAAAGCTTCTCCTTATGGACTTACCCTGCATGGCTTCACGGACGAAGTCCAGAGCAGCTATAACGGAATGTTCGATGAAGAGAAATTCCTGCAGGCGCTTGGTGATGCCCTTCAAATCGACTCGGAAGAGAGCGAGTACAGGAATGTGACGGATGTCTATTTCGGTGAGGTCGTTGAGACGGAAGATTCTGATACGCCGAAAGTCTGCTATGAAATATATTTTAATGGGTATGAGACCTGGTCGCTGCTTTCGACTTACTATGTAACAGAGGATTCCTATGTTTTCTCAGAGAAGACGAGTGAAACAGAAACAGAGACGGAAGCCGGAGACGATAATATTACTATTACAGATTCGACTGGGGCAGATACAACGGCTTCAATCGGAATGTCCGGAGGTACGAGCGCGAGTGGAAGTTCAAGCGGGTCGAGCAGCTCCAGCAGCGTCAGCACAGGAGAAACGACTACAACAACGACAAGCATGGATATCCTTTCTGTTTCGACTGTATTTCTGAGTTTTGTCGGAGACGAGAATGCTTTTTATCAGGCCGCGTTTGATTATGTTCTGAGCAAAGGCTATACCGGCAGCATCACAGGAACGATGTCATCTTACGAGATTGACCCGGAAAACCAGACAGCTACAATCCGGATCATGCTCAGCTCTGGCGGGACAATCACAGGGACTTATAACAAGTCCGCGAATACGTACAGCTTTTCCGGGCTGTGATGGGAGGTTTATATGAGTAAAAGAAAAAAAGCGGGCGGCAGAAAACGGCTGCCCGAAAAGAGTCAGAGTGTTCCTGCGGAAACATCAAAGAACGAATCTGCATGGGCAGATCATGAAGACAACATGAATGATTTTCTGGAATATGAGAGCCGGGACAGCAATAATACGGAAAATGAAAATCAGGAGGAAGCAGAACTGAACAAGGGATTGCCTGAAAATGAGTTTGAAGTAAATGCACCCTGTGAAGATGAAACCATGGGCCGAGAGACTTGCAAGGATGGCCTTTTGGAAGATGAAGGAATGCGGGAATCGGATGAAATTATTCAGAACGGGAACGCGGCTGACGAAGAGCAGTCTGCTGAATCGGAGACAGAGACCGCTGCTCTGGCGGAAACCGGGAGCGAAGAAAATGGTCATGAGCAGAACAGCAAACATTTTTTACATCAGTGGAGACAATGGCTGATAGGGGTGATTCTGATTTTTCTTGCGGCATTGTATCTGCTCAACAATAGTTCCAGGAATACGGAGACGAATTTGTCGCAGGAGACGGAAACGGCAATCATCGAATCAGAATCCAAAACAGCTGCGGTAACCAAAACTGTCCAGGTGACCGGAACGAGTGATGTGGATGAATCGGACATTTCTTCAGCGGGGGAGAGTGGCACAACCACTGAGGAAAATCGGAATGAAACGAAAAATCTGAATGGAACATCTTCTGATACGGAAAACGAAACTGAGGCAGATAACTGGCAGCAGACTATTTTCGGAGATTCAGAAAATACGATTCTGTCGTCCTTAAAAGTCACTGGCCTGACAGAAGAGCAGAAAGAAAAATCCGGATATCGGGAATCGGATTTCCTTATGGCTCTGTCTGCGTTTTTATCGAATAACGATCTGGCCGGAGTGACGGAGGTAACATTTGAAAATGAGATTCCGTGTTCTTCGGATGGAGCTTTTGCATTCTGCGCAAGCATGGATAATTCAGAAGACAGACTTACCGTTATCATGTACCCGGATTATCCTGGCCAGTATATTTTGCTGCTTGAGGAGACACAGGAAACTGCGGAGAAATCTGATAGAGTGGAAGAAGCGGAAACGCAGAATGAAAGCGAAGCGGATGAAGAGACACAGGAAGCGATTGAAATTCAGAGCGGACAGAGTTCCTCAGAAACAGAGCGGAGCTATGATGCTACGACACTTTCCGTGACGGGAATTCCGACGACACTGCTGAACTATCTTGCAAATCGCTACGAGCTGCAGTACACGCTTTATGATTATTTGTATCGGAACGGCTACAGTGATGTCACTGCTGCTGCAGTTAACTCGTATGAGATTGATGCAGATACGCGGACAGCAACGATCACTTTCACTCTCTCTGATGGAAGCAGCCTGATTGGAATTTACAACCGGGACGAAAATTCCTATTCATATCAGTGAGCGCGGGTATCATTAGAGTGAAATTTGGAATGGAAAGCAGATATGGAGACAATTATTACATCTGGGGGAAAAGGCGTTCAGGTAAGGGACAGCGACGCAGCGGAAACAGTTCGCTGCCTGCAGGCAGTGGTGCTGTTGGAAAAACTGCTCGGAGAAAAAATTCCCGGCTGCCGGTTTGAAGCAGGAAGGATCGCGGGTGGTAAGAAAAAGCAGAAGCAGATTGAAAAGAGGATAGCAGAGCTTCATAGCTGGGTGCAGTTTTTGCAGATTACAGAAGAAGAACTGCTTGTCCTCACACCTTCATTGAAAGCTCTGGAGGAGGAAATCAAGCCGCTTACACCCGCTGAACTTTCCGCTCTATGCAGGGAATCGTTGTTGTAAAAATAAAGTGGCTATGTTAAGATTGCTGGGAAGAATTTCACCAGCTTCCGATTCATAGCCATTGCGTAGCTCTGAGTTTCGGAAGCTGTCACCTGGGAAATGATCGGAAGCGATGAGGGGAGAATGCCGTCATGAGTGATTCGAAAGAATGTCAGCTTGTGCCTGATGATACGATAAGGAAAGAATATGGAAAGTTTGATTTTACGCGTTTGCCGGAAATGGAAAAGGAACTGGAAGAATTCCTGGCAGCACGCGGAAATTACATGGCGGATCATAGCAATGATAATCTGTATGAGATGCAGCGAACGTTTTTATACCTTGATGGGGATACCAAGCTGGCATCGCATATGCATATTATGACTGAGGCTGAATTTTTACGATTAAGGGAGTTGTTGCGTAAAGGGGTGAGGTGAATGAATGAGTATAATTTTAATGAGCATATCATTGAAAAGCTTTTTAACCGCTTTGGCGGATCGGAGCGGAAAGAGACAGTCGTGCTGGACGACGGGAATGAGTATCTGCTGAAGCTTCCTGACCCGATAAGGGAACTCGGACGTGATTTGTCTTATATTAATAACTCTTTTTCTGAATTCCTGGGTTGCCGGATTATGAAGCTGCTGGGGCTTCCGGTGCAGGATGTGATACTGGGAGAATATACCGCGAAGTCATCCACGAGGGAGGAAAGGACATACATTGCCTGTGCCTGCAAAAATCTGGAAATGGATGGTTACCGGCTCAGCGAGGCAGAACTTACCTCCCTCAGCAGTGCGGATGACACAAAAGGGGCACAGACTCCGAGTTTCGAGACGATAAGAGAGATTGCAAAATACACACCGGGAATCAGCGAGCAGGAAATTCGGAAATTTTATGCGGAACTGTTTGTGGCGGATGCTTTTATTGGGAATACAGATCGGCATAATGGGAACTGGGGCTTCTTGTCAAAAATTGGAAATGAGCGGAAGTTGGCTCCGGTTTATGATTGTGGCTCCTGCCTTTGTCCGCTGGTATCGGATGATCTGCTGTCTGACCGTCTTGCTGATAATGAAGCGATGAATGGGATGTCAGTGATTAAGGACAGCAGTGGAAATAGAATATCCTACCGCCAGTATTTGTATTCTTGCGAGAATAAAGATGTCAATCAGGCACTTACTGAAATTGTGCCCCGGATTGAGATGAGCGAAATTTTAAAATTGGTCGAAGCAACGCCTTATATCAGTGAAACGAGGAAACGATTTTATTCCAGATTTTTAATATCGAAGTATCAGAGGGTGCTTGTGCCTGCGCTTGAAAAGCTGCATGAAAAAGATTTATCCTTTGCTGAGCGGACAATCAGTGGTGACGAATTATATGCGAGTTATAAGAAGACGATCCGGCCGCTGCGGGATATTCCAGTGTTTGAAAAAAGTGAGGTTCGGATTTGTGGCAGGCGGTTGAGCGCAATCCGGGCGGATGAAGGAAGCGTGATTCTTGTAGACCCGGTTGCCAAAAAATCCGAAGCGGTGATATCGCCGCGAAGCAATAACGCAGAGGCGTGGAGAAGTCTGCAGATTTTATCGCAGACGTTCGGAACGCCAAT
>Ga0192280_1099_pt1 | contig 16395 bp, 20 predicted proteins | sample Koala_Koa24_M3_FD_131249 | JGI IMG/M metagenome (GOLD analysis project Ga0192280, IMG submission 131249) | Enriched cells from koala feces incubated with labeled cellulose particles, San Francisco Zoo, California, United States - Koala_Koa2-4_M3 ... | reverse complement strand
CCTGGAGGACTGCGGATACATGGCCCGTATCGCTTTCGTTATGGACAGGGTATTCCGTAAATTTGGTCTGTCCGGCAAGTCCTTTATCCCTATGCTGATTGGTACCGGCTGCGGTTTGCCCGGCATTATGGCTGCACGCACCATTGAGAACGAAAAAGACCGGCGGCTGACCATTATGACCGTTACTTTCATGCCCTGCGGCGCGAAGCTGCCACTGATCGCCTGCATTGCCGGCGCTCTGTTTGGCAACAACGGCTTGGTTGCGTTCTCGGCCTATGTGCTTGGTATCGTGTCTGTGATCGTGACCGGTGTGATGCTGAAAAAGACAAAACTGTTTGCCGGTGATGTGACGCCTTTTGTTATGGAGCTTCCGGCCTATCACTTCCCCACCGTGAAGAATGTGTGGCACAGTATCTGGGATCGCCTGAAGGCATTTGCAAAGAGAGCCGTCACGGTTTATATGCTGGCCGCTATTCTGGTATGGTTCCTCTCCAGCTTCGGATGGACGAACGGTGCCTTTGGTATGGTAGATGATCTGGAGCAGAGCATTTGTTATTACATAGGAAATGCGATTGCCTGGATATTCACTCCCTGCGGATTTGATAAGTGGCAGGCAGTTATTGCATCCATCCTTGGCCTTGCGGCGAAGGAAGAAGTGGTTGGCGTGCTGGGTCAGTTTGCCGCCATGTCGGATGCGCTGGACGTTGTGGAATCCGGCGGAAGCCTTGCCCCAATCGCTGCCCTGCTGGGCAACAGTGCTCTGGTGGGTTATTCCTTCCTGGCATTCAATCTGCTGTGCGCTCCCTGCTTCGCTGCCATCAACACCATCCGTGTGGAGATGCAAAACGGCAAGCTGGCTGCATTCGCTATCGCCTATCAGTGCGTGTTTGCCTACGCTGTTTCCCTGCTGATCTATCAGTTCGGTTCTCTGTTTACCGGAGGCGGCTTTACAGTGGGAACGGTTGCTGCGATCCTCGTTCTGGTCTTTATCCTCTTTATGCTGTTTAGGCCAGGGTACAAGCCTGCGAACGATAAAAAGAGCGTACCGAGCGCCGCTGCAAAGTAAGGAATGTCAGGAGGCGCACTTTATGGAATGGATCATGGATAACCTGGCAACGATCATCGTCGGACTGCTTTTGCTGACAGCCGTCATCTTTGCCATATGCAGACTGATAAAGGAACACAGAAACGGCAAATGCAGCGGCGGCTGTCCCGGCTGTTCTCTTGCCGGAAAGTACCCTCATTCAAAGCAGTGATGTTTGATTCAGAAGGCAGGCATTTTGGAAGAGATGCCTGCCTTTTCAAAAAGAATGCGAGGTGATCACTTGTACAAAAAAGCGCACAACGGTTCTAATCCGATGTCTAAAATGTCGAATGAATCACGGGAGGATTATCTGGAAGCGATTTATCTTCTGACAGAGCAAACAGGCGGCGCAGTCAGGTCGGTGCGGCTGGCTGAGTTTATGGGGCTGTCAAAAGCAAGTATCTGTAAAGCGGTTGCCGGACTAAAGGAGGAGGGCTGCATTTCCATGGATACCGATTATTTGATAGCCCTGACTGCAACGGGACTGGATGAGGCAAAACGTATTTATCGGAAGCACCGGTATTTTGAACGGCAGCTGGTGGCGGCTGGCGTGGATTCAGAGACGGCAAGTGCTGAAGCCTGCCGGTTGGAACACGCGATCAGTGACAATAGCTTTGAAAAATTGCTGCATTTTTACAGTCAATGGACAGCAGATGAAAGTCAGGTGATGGAGAGATGACGAAAACAATCGCAGAAATCGAAGGAATGTCCTGTGGAATGTGTGAAGCGCACATCAATGATGTGATCCGCCGCTCCTTTGACATCAAGAGCGTAAAGTCCTCACATAAGCAAAACAAAACGGAAATCATATCAGTGACTCCCGTTGATGAGGAGAAATTGCGGAAGGTGATTGCTGATATTGGCTATCAAGTGATTTCTGTTCAGAGCGAGGAATATATGAAAAAAGGATTATTTGGAAAGTAGCATAAACCTACGCAAAGCCCATCGGAGGAATTTCTGTTTCGCCGATGGGTATCTTTTTGCGCCGTAACAGATGCAATTTATATAAGGCTTTTCGGGAATATTATTGAGTATTGCCGAGAGAATACCATGAGGGAAAATGATTATCACTATCAAATTTAATAGTAACTAATAAATTTGATTATATCTTGAATTACACAAGCAATTTTATTATACTGAGTATAGTCTTAATACAAATCAAAATAAACAGGTGATTTGTAAAACGATTTAACTTGTATTTTGGGAGGTAATTCTTATGCTGAACGAAAAAGTAAAAAAGCTGTTGGATTCAAGTATGTGGGATTTGGCTACCTGCGCAGACGGTGAACCGAACGTTGTTCCCGTTGCCTTTAAAATGATAACGGAGGACGGCAGATTAGCGGTAGGTGACGTTTTCCTTGAAACCACGCTGAATAACCTGAATGCCAATGACGGAAAAATCGCCGTTTCCGTATATGATGCCAAGTCACTGGAGGGCTATCAGATTAAGGGTACTGCCGAATATCTTACCGAGGGCGATATTGTCGCTGCATTTAAGGCAATGGTGGAAAAGATGTTCAACGGAGCGGCTACCGCCAAGGGAGCGCTGCTGATTACTCCGGAAAAGGTCATAGTAACAACGCCCGGTGGAGAAAACAAAAAGGTTCTGTAAGATTTACAGAAAATTTTAAAAGCGAATGTGGTTTATTCCATCATTCGCTTTTCTTCAATAACGGAATTACAGCTGCTGCTTGAATTTTGGAAGCTGTTAATGTATAATAGGGTAAAGGAGGAAATTTACAATGTATCAGAAAAAGCTTGAAGAGGATATACGCTGTCCGTTGGAATATGGGCTGAACATATTCGGAGGGAAATGGAATTCGCGAATTATCTGCGTATTGGCGGGTTTGGGAACTCTGCGCTACAGCGAAATACGTCATGAAATGGGCAATATCACAGATGCGGTTCTTGCCTCTGCGTTAAAAACGCTGATAGCCGACGGAATCGTTGTAAGAAAATCCTTTGACGAAATTCCGCCGAGAGTAGAATATTCGTTGAGTGAAAAAGGAAAAACCGTAGTCCCCATATTGCAAAATATCTGTAAATGGTCGGGGCGTTTTACAAGCAGGAAAATGGTGTTTCATTGAGATATTGCCAAAAATGTGACCATAAATGATTTGACTACAGCTCAAATATCATTCCCGTTGTCACTTTGTGTATCCGATTTCCCAGCCGTTTGTGCATCGCTTCAAAGGCGGGTATTCCCGTACAGTGACCCGTGTAAATCCGGCTGACATCTTCACGCACAAAAGCATTGCAAAGCGTATCAATTTGTTCATCCGAAAAAGTGCAGATTTCCTTGCCGTCCCTTTTCCATTTCATATGCAGACCTCCCACATATGCGTAAATATTTTTTTGACCGCAGGCGGCTCTTGCCCCTCGTAAAATATTTTCAGCACCCGCATGGGAGCAGCTGTTGAAAATCACAATGCCTTTTTCTGCTTCCAGTATAAGGCTCTGTTCATGGGCAAAATCATCGGGCACTGTGTGATTATCCCGCATTTTATACAGTCCGCTTCTTTCTCCGATTTTGTCAAGTCCATCGCTACTATGTGGCACAAGGAAAGCACCGGGAAGTATTTCTCTTATGCCGTCTGTCAGAATGAATCTATCACGCTGTGATGCTATCTCCCGCGGAACGCTGATTTCATGCATTCCGCCCCTTGCGGACAGATATACGCCCAGAGCTTCCTTTCGGGCATATACCTTTGCGTCCGAGTCAGCGGAAAAAACAATTCCAAGTCCCCCTGAGTGGTCATAGTGACCATGGGATAAAACATAGGCGTCAAGCCCTGTCAGCGGGATATTAAGTATATTTGCATTTTCTCCGAAAGCGCTGCTGCTGCCTGCATCCAGCATTATTTTCTTTCCGCGATATTCAATAAAAAGGCTAAGCCCATGCTCGCAGACAAGTGTGCTTTCGGTTGTGTTTTCGATAAGTACAGTTACCCGAATTTCTCGTCCCATATAAATCCCACTCCTTTTATTTTATATTAATAGCGGCAAATTTACACAGCGCCTGTTAAAGAAATGGCTTTAACAGGCGTTATATGCTGTATGGTATGTCATTTACCGCAATTGCCATGCTGACAGCTGTGTCCCTCGTGTCCGCCGCAGCTGCCGCCGTGATGCTCACCCTCGTGGTGATTGCATTGTACATCCGGATTAAAGGAAAGACTTCCGTTAAGAAGTGATTCCACCGCGGCATCGGCACTTCCCGTTACGCCACCGTATAGTTTGATCCCCGCAGCTGCAAGCGTCATTTTTGCACCCGCGCCTATTCCGCCGCAAATTAGGGTGTCAGCCTGCAATGCATTCAGAACCTCGGCCAATGCGCCGTGTCCCTGACCGTTTGTGCCCACTACCTCGGAGGACAGGATTTTTCCGTCTTTCACATCGTAAAGCTTAAACTGCTCCGTGTGACCGAAGTATTGGAACACCTGACCGTTTTCATAGGTAACTGCAATTCTCATAATATTATCTCCCTTCGATTTTTGAAAATCCCGATTGATTTCCAGCTTGTAGCATTCATCCATGCCGCAGAAGCTGTTGCCGCCGCTGCAAAGCCGATATTCACCGCCGTCAATTTTCAAGGGGCGGCCGTCAACCAGCACATCCGCCAGCTTTTTTCTGGCCGAGTCATAGATTTTCTGCGCCGTAGTCCGCGCAATCTGCATTCGCTTGCTGCATTGATCCTGGGACAGACCCTCTTTGTCAATCAGGCGAATGGTTTCATATTCGTCCACAGTGAGTATAATCGGCTCTTTTTCATCAGCCTCCTTTGACGGGGAAAACTCCAGAGTTTGAGGAAAACGGCAGATTAATCTGCATTTTGTCGGTCTTGGCACGTTATTCACCTTCCTTGAAAAAGCTTCGAGTGCCGACAGACATTGCTGCGGCTTATACAGTAATATTATAGCACGGTTTATGGCATATGTCAATAACTTTTTTTGGCATATGTCATAAATTTTTTGCGGGGGAGATTGGAAAAATGTTTTTACGTATTTCGGAGATATTACAGGCGGTGGTATTTGACGGATGTTCGGATTTTCAATTGACACCCATAGGATAATATGCTATACTGGTTGTAAAGGGCTGTCCTGCGGGTGCAGGTATATCCCGCACCCTATTGAATTGGCGAATATATGGATAAGAAACGGGATGATAATAAAATGAAATCGTTTGAAGAGCTGTGGTCTGATATTGAGTTAAATCAAGGTATTCCTCTGAAAACCGCCAAGGGATTGGAATTTACCTATACCGTCAAGGGCGGTGAAATAAAGGTGGACCGAAAAGAAAAAACTATAACCAAAAGCTCCGTGGAAATAGCCTATAAAAAAGCCTTGGAGGGAAATATAACCGGTCCCAAAAAGTTAGGGGTGTTTGGTGCCAGCTATCTTTTTCCTATATTTATAAAGCTGGGTATTATTGATGATAAATGCGGTACAGCTTCCTTGCTTTGATAATGACGGTAAATCGCAGATTTTTACGAGATTTGTAAAAAGGCAATACCACGTAGCTTTTGTGTGGTATTGCCTCATCTGTTTATTGGAATATTTATCAGGTTGCCTGCAATGAAAGCCACTCGTTGACTTGGGTTATGCTAACGGAAAGGACTGCGGCTATTTGCTCGACAGGCATATTTAATTTATGAAGATTTAAGGCTGCCTGTTTGGATTTGGCGATTTCACCCTGTGCAATGCCTTTAGCAAGACCTTTTTCAATGCCTTGTTTAATTCCTTTTTCGATGCCCTTTTCGATGCCCTTTTCGATGCCCTTTTCAATGCCTGCTTCAATGCCTTGTTTAATTCCTTTTTGGTAAATTTCTTCAGCTACATTACACATTTCTTCATAACCACCTTTCTCGCTTTTTAAAAACCTTACACGCTTTGACAAATCGCCTTGGCTCATGTCGTTAGGGTCGGCGCTTTTAAAGTATTGCATCATCTGTGCAACCGCACTCCCATCGTTTACGGATGCATTGACAAAAATGACGTGCCTTCCATCGTCATAGGGAATTTTAGACTGACCTATGGTTTTTTCAACCCGATATATCGTTTCGCCAATCTTCCACAAATCGGTCTCACTGATATAAATAATATACACATCGGGAAGATCCTCATGCTCAGCGCCTTTATCCAAAACACTTCTGTCTATCATTGAGCCGTAATATCTTGTTCGTCTTGCGTGATCTACGGTATCTCTGCGCTGGATTTCAATGTTTATCAGCTTGCCGGTGCTGTCCTCGGCAAGAGCATCTAAAATGGCATCCTTAGCCGTTAGATTTAAAAGGCGATATTGTCCTTTTACCTCGACAATATTTATGTCATCCGTTCCGAGAATTTTGCGGATTACATACTGACAAGCATCCTTATCCTCCAGTGCTACCGAGGCGAATGTATCACTCATTAGGTTAAGCCTGAGTATGTTTTCCGCACCCTCTCTGATTGCGTCCAAACGTTCCTGTTCCCAATTATTTTCAGATGCCATCTCATCACTTCCCCTATATAATATGCATATTTTCCCTCATTATTATAATATCACAAAATTTCAGACATATCAAGTGTTATTTTTAAGAAAATCGGGTGGTTGCTTTTTGCTTAGGTAAATTATTTCTCATATCCCAGAAATTTCATAGCTGCTTCGGTTATCTTTCTTAATGCATCGTCACCGAACGGCGTGTCAAGTCCTGCTGCCGCCACAAGTCCGTCAAAGGTTTCCGTACCGCCCAATGATACCAAATCCATGTAACGGCGAAAAGCCTCTTTGGGGTCGGTCTGCATAATTACCCAAAATTCAAGGGCAACCGTTTGCGCAAGGCAATAGTCGATATAATAGAAAGGTCGCTCATATATATGGGTTTGTCGCTGCCATGCACGTCCCTCGCCATAAAATGCACTCCCGTCCATATTTATCCAGGGCATATATATTCCCGTAAGACGTTTCCATTCATCTATTCGCTGTTCGGGAGTGTATTCGGGGTGGTCGTATACTATATGCTGAAAATGGTCAACCATTGTGCCGTAGGGAAGAAACTTTATCGCGTCGGAAAGATGTGTGTACTTGAATTTTTCCGCATTTTCTCCGAAAAAGTCGTCTGCGCTCTGCCAGCCGAAAAACTCCATTGACATGGAATGTATTTCGCAGGCTTCAAGGGTGGGGAGCATATTATCGCCGGGTCTGCGGTTTCTGTTTACATATGCGGCGAATGCGTGACCCGCCTCGTGGGTAACGGTTTCAACATCGGACTGTGTGCCGTTGAAATTGGTGAAAATAAACGGCGCATGGTATAGCGGCAGCTCCGTGCAGTAGCCGCCTGCCGCCTTACCCTTGCGGGAAAGCACGTCCATAAGCTCGTTATCGTACATGAAGTCGATAAATTCCGCTGTTTCCTCCGAAAGGCTGTGGTAGAAACGTTTCCCCGCCGCAAGTATATCCTCGGCAGTTCCCACAGGCTTTGCATTACCGTCGGGATAGATTATCGAGGTGTCGCTGTACTGCAGAGGGTATTCCGCACTGATTCGCTTTGCCTGTTCGCGATAAAGCCTGTCCGCCGCAGGGACAGCATACTTGATTACCGCGCTGCGGAATTTTTCCACGTCCTCACGGGTGTAGCAGTTTCTTGTCATGTTATAATACCCAAGGGTAACGTAGCTATCATAGCCAAGCTTTTTCGCCATGCGGTCACGGAGCTTAACCAAATCATCGTAAATACGATCCAGCTTATCCGCATTTTCCTTGTAAAAGCCCGATTCCGCCGCCCATGCTTTGTGCCGCTCATTCGGGTCGGTTGACTGCTTGTAGGGGGCAAGCTGTGAAATGGTGAGCTTTTCACCGTTCCAGTCTATCTGTGCGGAGGCGATCAGCTTTTCATATTCGGTGGTAAGAGCATTGCTCTGCTGCATTTCGGGGATAATTGCAGGGTCAAAGGATTTAAGGAACATATCGTTATTTATGAACATTACCCTGCCAAACCGCTCCTCAAGCTGCGGGCGGAATTTTGATTCAAGCAGTGCTTTTACAACGGCTTGACCGTACTGTGAGAACAGGGGAGAGGCGCTGTCCCAAAAATCATTTTCCTTGCTGTAAAACTCGTCCTCGGTGTTAATGGTGTGACGGATATAGCAAAGGCTATACATGGTGTTGAACTCACTGCAGGCATCGTCCCAGTCGAGGTATGCCTTTTCCGCTTCATCTGCGGTTTCGGCGTTAATCAAGGCATCCTTGCACCGATCCGCCAACAATCTTACCTTGTCCATATCGGGATGGGTATATGGCATTTCACTGAATTTCATATAAAAAAGCTCCTTTTGTAAGAGTTATAGCAGGCTTATATGCCCTTTATCTGAATTATACCTCTTTGTGAATAGCTTGTCAATAGGGAAAAATCGGGGGAATATGTGCAATACTCGTTTTAACATACAAAGAAATGTCAAAATATTTTATAAAATTGTATATTATGCTTGAAAATTCATATAAAAGCTATTGACCCGCTTAATAAAATATGTTAAACTATAATAAGGGTATATGTTACCTAAAAAACAGGCGAGGTGAGCCGAGTTGAATATAGAATATCTGTCGGCGCTGAAGTCGCCCCATGATACTATTGACTTGTATACCGCCCTTGAGTGGTATCAGCTTAATGGGTATACCGATGAAGATATAGCCAAAGCCAATGAAAGCTTTTATTCCGTATATGCCTATGACGGCGATACGCTGGTAGGGTTGGGACGAGTGGCATCGGACGGAGTTACCGCCGCGGTTATGAGCGGTGTCTGCGTTCGTTCCGATTACAGATCCCACGGTATAGGCGCGGAGATTGTAAATCATCTTACCGAATACTGTCAGACCGGAATATATAAGATGAATGTGCAGATTTTCTGCGAGGACAGCCTTATAAAATGGTATGAGGGTCTTGGCTTTGAGAAGAATGCCGCGGGTATGCGCAAGCCTATGCACCTTATCGAGGAATCCTGCGCTCTTAAAAAGAATTTCGGACAGATTTACGGGATAGAGCAGATAAGCGAAATTTCTCCCGACTTCTATTGGTATAACTTTGATTTCTTCGGCGATTTTCGCTACTACAGCGGAAAAGGCTCCGAGGGGAGAAAGGTTCCATTTTTAAGCGTTACATTCTATTCCAATGAGCCTGCGAGATTCAGCGCCGAGCTTATATTTGAGAATGTAAGCGAATTTGAAATAGGATGTCTTGGAGTTAGAACTCCGCTTATGGGGTTTGATATAATATTCACGGAAAAATATGGCTATTCCGAGAAAAAACGCTACAGAATACGGAGCTTAGAGGACGATGATATAAGCTTTTTCTGCGAGGTTTTCAGGGTGATTTTCGTGCATCGCAGCGAGGGAACGGCGCTTACGGGCTATTCCTCCAAGAGCCGCAGTGCAATAATACATAGGGACGACAGTGAGGACGGCGTTGACAGTGACGACGACGATTCCGACGTGAGCAGAGATACGGCTCAAACCATAGAAATAGTAAACAATAATTACAGCGGTTTTCACTACTACGGAGATTTTGATCTTCCCTGATTGGTATTATGAAAGCTGTGTCGTGCTTTCGCAATGAGGTGTATTCATTTGAATAATGACGATATTAATTTGGATTGGCTGAAAAAGCTTAAACCGACAAATAGGACGCTTGCTGAAATAGCCGATGACGAAAGGAAAATTACAAGGAAAGCATACGGCAGGCTGCTGACGGAAGAGGAAGTTATTCAAATGGTGGACGAAGCAAGAGAGGATCTGCGTAAAAAAGGAGAAATTTAGCCTGTGTCAAATCCTTGACCGATGCCAATGGCACTGTTATAAAAGAGGTTGGGCATAGAATTACTAAGGGGAGATACAGTGAGTGGGGTAAAGGATTATAACGTCACAGAAAGGCTCTCCCATAATCAACAGCAATAGGTGAAAGGGAGGTTTGATCCTTTGCTTATATATGAAACAAATTCCGCCGAGGAAACTATTGAGCTTGCCGCGCAAATCGGTGCTAAGCTCAAGGGCGGCGAGGTGATAGCCTATAAGGGCGGATTGGGCGCAGGAAAAACTACCTTTACAAGAGGTCTTGCGGTAGGTATGGGACTGAAGGACGATGTTTCCTCTCCCACCTTTGCCATAGTAAATGAGTATCGGGGGAGCGGCAGATTGTCGCTCTGTCATTTTGATATGTACCGTATTACAAACAGTGCGGCACTGGAAACCACAGGCTTTTATGACTATATGTCCGAGGATACCGTTATTGCGGTGGAATGGTCGGAGAATATAGCCGAGGAGCTTGAGGGAGAAAAAAACGTGATTACCATAACCATCAGCGGCAGCGGCGATAGGCGTATTATCACCGTTGAAGCTGAGAGCGGAGATGATATTTTTGCTGATATTGGGGATAGATACCTCAGGTAAAACTGCCTCCTGTGCCCTTTGCACACAGGACAGCATAATTGCACAGTACAGCCTTGCGGCGGGTCATACCCATTCACAGGTAATGCCGCCTATGATAAAGAGGATTTTTGAGGATTCGGGACGAAAGGTGTCGGAGCTTGATTTGATAGCCGTTTCCTGCGGTCCGGGGTCTTACACGGGGCTTAGAATAGGGATTGCCACGGCAAAGGCTATGGCTTTCGGAATAAACGAAACTGCGGGGGAGAGTAAATGCAGCTGCTGCGGAGTTTCCGCACTTCTTGCGCTTGCCTATAATTTCAGCGGAACAGACTGCACTGTCTGCGCCGCAATACACGCGCGGAAAAATCTCGCCTATACCGCAATGTTCAGAACGCATCGGGACGGCACTGTTGAGCGCCTGACCGAGGACGCTATATTTTCCGAGGGGGAAATCGCCGAGAGGATAAATGCCTTTGAGGGTAATATTTATATGGTGGGGGATATGCCCTTTTCGGAGGGGATTTTTCACCGCCCCATAGGATATGCGCCAATGAACCTGAATACACCGTCGGCGGTGGGAATATGCATGGCTGCGGTAAATCTCCCACATACAACTCCTGCGGAGCTTATGCCCGCCTATCTGCAGCAAACTCTTGCGGAAAAAATGCCTTACAGCAAAGGACAAATAAAATAAGGACTGTCACACATTCGGTGGCAGTCCTTTTAGTTACTTGACAGCGGATTACTGATTATCCTCAACGTATTTAACAATATCGCCGACAGTCTTTATACCTGCTACAGCCTCATCGGGAATTTCAATGGAAAATTCCTCTTCGATAGACATTACAAGGTCAACAATGTCAAGAGAATCAGCGTCAAGATCGTCCTGGATGGATGCATCCTCAGTTACAGCGTCCTCATCAACGCCCAGCTGATCTACAATCAGTTCCTTTACCTTATCGAATACCATTATAGTGTCCTCCTTATTTTTTTGGATTATATCACGGTAAGCTACATTTCTGTGTACTCGCCGATTTTCCTAAACTTATTATAACGTTCATTAAGCAAAACGTCAATATCTATTTTCATTTTCTCCGATAGCGATTTAGACAAAAATTCGGAGATATTTTCGGCAGTTATGGCAAAATCATTGTGTGCGCCGCCGTCAGCCTCGGGAATTATCGCCTCTGCTATGCCAAGACTTACCATATCCTCGGCGGTTATCCGCATGATATTGCAGGCTTCGCTTTCTCTTGATGCGTCCTTCCAGAGAATAGACGCAAATCCCCTTGGGGATATTACGGAGTAGAGGGAATTTTCAAGCATACCCAGCTTGTCGCATACGCCCAGTGCAAGCGCACCGCCGCTGCCGCCCTCGCCCAGAACAACGGAGATAACAGGAGTTTTCAAGGTCATAAATTCATACAGGCTCCGTGCTATTGCCTCGCCCACACCTCGCTTTTCAGCTTCAACGCCGCAAAATGCGCCGGGAGTGTCGATAAAGCATATTACGGGACGATGAAATTTCTCAGCCTGATGTGCAAGTCTCATGGATTTGCGGTAGCCCTCAGGGTGCGGCATGGCGAAATTACATTCCTTGTTTTCGTACACATCGCGTCCCTTAACCTCAGCTATTACAGTTACGGGGATACCGTCAAAACGTCCTATTCCCCCCATAATTGCGTTATCGTCGCCGTAAAGTCTGTCGCCGTGCATTTCAAAAAAATCGGTAAATAGCAGTGGCATATAGTCCTTGATGGTAGGTCGTCCCTTATGCCTTATAATATTAAGGCGGTCACTGGGCAGAAGCGACTGTACCGCATCCGACTCGGGAATGCTCGCTGCTTCGTTGTTATCAACCTGTGACATCTTTGGAAACCTCCTTTGACGGTATTTGGACACCTCTATGCAGTCGGATAAGGTGTGCCAGTGTACGGCGCATAGCGTATCTGTCAACAATCATATCGGCAAAGCCGTTTTCCAGCATAAACTCCGCAGACTGGAAGTCATCGGGCAAACGCTGTTTTATCGTACCCTCTATTACACGCCTGCCCGCAAATCCCACAAGAACCTTTGGCTCGGCTATGATAATATCACCCAGCATTGCAAAGGAGGCAGTGACGCCGCCCGTTGTGGGGTCGGTCAGAACCGTTATATAGGGTATGCCCGCTTGTGAAAGCCTTGCCGCCGCACCGCTTGTCTTTGCCATCTGCATAAGGGAAACCGTGCCCTCCTGCATTCTTGCGCCGCCCGATGCGGTAAAGAGTATCAGTGGCAGATGCTTTTCTGCGGCAGCCTCAAATGCACGGGTTATCTTTTCGCCGACAACGCTTCCCATTGATGCCATCATGAAGTGGGAATCCATAATTCCTATTATACAGCGCTCGCCGTGTATGGTACATTCCCCTGTGATAACAGCCTCGTTAAGACCTGTTTTCTCCTTGAGATCCGATATCTTCTTCTCGTAGCCGGGGAAATCTATGGGGTTAAGGCTCTGCATATCGCAGTCATATTCCGTAAAGCTGTCCTTATCAACGGTAATGGACAGGCGCTGCTTTGCGGTTATACGTGAATGATAGCCGCAGGAGGGGCAAACCCATCTGTTGGATTCCAGCTTTTCCGATTCGCAGACCGAGGAGCAGCGGGGACATTTGAACAATATTCCCTTGGGGATATTCACACTGTTCTTTTTTTCCTCGGGATTATCCTTGTTTTCACCATCGGATAAGGCGCTGTTGAATCGCGTGGTAACGACCTTAAAAAAATCTTCTAACATTTACTCGCCTCTATTCTTGCAGGCTGAATTTTAACCTGACCGTAAATAGCAAAAATTATTTGTGTGCAGCTTCAGCCTGTCTTGTGAGATAGCCTATATCGTAGCTGCCCTTTTCAAACTCGCTGTCTCTTATAAGGGAAAGCTGGTAGTCGATATTCGTATCAACACCCTCAACGATAAATTCCGCCAGTGCCCATTTCATCTTGGCTATAGCCTCGGCTCTTGTGGGCGCATGGACTATCAGCTTGGCTATCATACTGTCGTAATAGGGCGGAATGGTATAGCCCTCGTATGCGGCACTGTCAACACGTATTCCCGGACCTCCGGGGATGTGGAGATCGGTAATCTTTCCGGGACAGGGACGGAAGTTCATATCGGGATTTTCCGCATTTATACGGCACTCTATTGAATGACCCGTCATATGGATATCATCCTGGGTAAAGGGCAGCTTTTCGCCTGCGGCTACAAGAATTTGCTGCTTTACCAAATCGATACCCGTAACGGCTTCTGTAATGGGATGCTCCACCTGAATACGGGTATTCATCTCCATAAAATAGAAGTTTTTATCGCTGTCCACCAAAAATTCTATCGTTCCCGCATTTGTATAACCGCAGACCCTCGCTGCCGAAACAGCGGCAATTCCCATTTTTTTGCGCATTTCGGGTGTGACAATAGTTGCGGGGGTTTCCTCGAGAACCTTTTGGTTACGCCGCTGCATGGAGCAGTCACGTTCGCCCAGATAAACAACATTGCCGTTGTTATCCGCAAGAATCTGCACCTCGATATGCTTGGGATTGACAATAAATTTTTCCAAGTAAACGGAGTCGTCACCGAAATAATTTTTTGCTTCCTGCTGTGCGGAAATAATCTGTTCCTCAAGCTGTGAGGCATTTTCCACAAGGCGTATTCCTCGTCCGCCGCCGCCTGCGGATGCCTTAACCATGAGAGGGAAGCCTATTTTCTCCGCAAGCTGCTTTGCCGTATTGAGGTCGGGGACAACGCCCTCCGAGCCGGGTATTACAGGCACTCCCGCTTTTTTCATAGCCGCCTTTGCGGCAGCCTTGTCGCCCAACATTCGTATTGCTTCGGGGGAAGGTCCTATAAAGGTAATTCCGCACTTGCGGCACATGGACGCAAAATCCGCGTTTTCCGACAAAAATCCGAAGCCGGGGTGTATGGCCTGTGCCCCTGTAATTTCACAGGCGGCGATTATGGATTTTACGTTAAGGTAGCTGTCCTTGGAGGCAGCGGGACCTATGCAGACGGATTCATCGGCAATCTGGGCGTGGAGGGAGTATTTGTCCGCCGTGGAGTATACGGCAACGGTGCGTATTCCCAATTCACGGCAGGCTCTTATTATTCTCACGGCAATTTCGCCGCGGTTTGCTATAAGTACTTTGTTGAACATGGAATATCCTTACGACCCTTTACTTAATTGCAAAGGAAATTTCGGCACTGACCGCTTTTTCGCCGTCCACCGTGCATACACCCTTGCCTATGCCTATTGCCCCTCTTACCTTGATTATTTCAACCTCGATACGCAGTGTATCGCCTGGGACTACTTGGCGGCGGAATTTAGCTTCCTTTATACCGCCGAAAAAGCCTAATTTGCCCTTGTTTTCGGGGAGAGTGAGCATTGCCGTACAGCCCGCTTGAGCCATCATCTCAACCATAAGTACGCCGGGAACAACGGGATAACCGGGGAAATGTCCCTTGAACCAAAATTCATCGGGGGTCATATGCTTGTAGGCAACAACTCTCTTGCCGGGCTCAAGCTCCTCAATTTCATCTATAAGGAGAAAGGGATCTCTGTGGGGAATTATCTCCATGATTTGCTCTTTATTCATCAGCATAGCGGTATTCCACTTCCTTTATTCCAAAATCATTATAGGCTGGTCATACTCAACGGCATCGCCGTTTTTAACGAGTATTTCCTTTACCACGCCGTCAAAGTCGCTGCGAACCTCGTTCATCAGCTTCATTGACTCGATTATCATAACCACATCGCCCTTGCACACCTTTGAACCCACGGTAACGAAAGGCGGCTTGCCCGGAGCGGGACTTGAATAGTATGTTCCCACGATAGGCGATTTTACCGCATTTCCCTTGGGTACGTCAAGTGCGCAGGGGGAGTCGGACGCAGCCGTCTGAGCAGGTGCAGCCGCTCCCGCAAGCTGCATAGGCGGCATCATGGGCATAGGCATACCTTGGGGAGGCTCGGGACGAGCCACTTTAAGAGTGAGCTTGCAGCCCGCCTCCTTGCTTTCCAAGCAAATTTCCCCTAAATGCTTATCGTTCATTACATCCGCAAGGGCGGATATATCGCTTATTTCAAGGTCAAACGGAAGTTTTCCCATTATCAATTTCATTCCTTTCGGATTAATCTTTGTATTTTTTAAAGCAAAGGGTAGCGTTGTGACCGCCAAAGCCTAAGTTGTTGGAGCTACCGGCATGCTCCTGTTGCCCTCGATGCAGTAGTCAAGATCACATTCGGGGTCGGGAACCTTATATCCAACGGTGGCATGAACGAAATCGTCACGGCAGGACAAAGCGGTAACTATTGCTTCCACGCTTCCCGCCGCACCCAAAAGGTGTCCCGTCATGGACTTGGTGGAGCTGATAACGGTTTTTCTTGCGGCATCCTCGCCCAAAGCAAGCTTAATTGCGGTGGTTTCGTACTTGTCGTTAAGACCCGTGGAAGTGCCGTGAGCGTTGATGTAATCTATTTCCTCCGGCTTTAATCCCGCTTCCTCGTAGGCAAGCTTTATACCCATTGCGGCAGCCTCGCCTGTGGGGGAGGGGCTTGTCATATGGTATGCATCGCCTGTCGCGCCATAGCCTGCGATTTCCGCATAGATTTTAGCGCCTCTTGCCTTTGCGTGCTCAAGCTCCTCAAGTATCAGCATTCCGCTGCCTTCGCCCAAAACAAAGCCGTTTCTTTCCTTGTCAAAGGGGATAGAGCAGCGATCAAGATCGTCCGAACGGCTCAGCACTTTCATGTTGTTGAATCCGCCCAGTGCAAATTCGCCTACACAAGCCTCTGCGCCGCCTGCAATGCAGACATCGAGATAACCGTCCTTGATTTTCCTGAAAGCCTCGCCAATGGCATGAGTGGAGGAGGAGCAGGCTGTTGTGGTAC
>Ga0192280_1098_pt1 | contig 16521 bp, 10 predicted proteins | sample Koala_Koa24_M3_FD_131249 | JGI IMG/M metagenome (GOLD analysis project Ga0192280, IMG submission 131249) | Enriched cells from koala feces incubated with labeled cellulose particles, San Francisco Zoo, California, United States - Koala_Koa2-4_M3 ... | reverse complement strand
GGTGACGGATTTTGGCGCGGCAGGCGCCGATGTGACCGGAGACGGCGCGGCGATCCGCCTTCGGGTGCAGGGCGGAGGCGGCCTCGTGACAGCGGATTCGCAGAATCTGGCTTATCGGGCGGCGGAGCTTTTGATGAAGGAGTTTGGCATTCGGCAGGGGCTGGATATCACGCTGACGAAAAAGATTCCGGTGGCCGCGGGCCTGGCGGGCGGCAGCACGGACGCGGCGGCGGTATTGATAGCGGTGAACCAGCTGTTTGACCTGGGGCTTGATGAGCGGGAACTGATGGAGCGCGGCGTAAAGATTGGGGCGGATGTTCCCTACTGTATCATGGGAGGAACGGCTCTCGCGGAGGGCATCGGTGAGCAGCTGACGCGTCTGCCTTCGGTTCCGCAGGCTCATGTGCTTCTCGCGAAGCCGCCGATTCAGGTCTCGACAAAGTTTGTGTATTCGAATCTGCGGCTGGGTGACGGTGACGCCCAGAGCATCCGGCATCCGGATATTGACGCGCAGGTGCAGGCGATTCGGGAGGGAGATCTGTACCGGATGGCGGAATTGATGGGAAATGTGCTGGAAACGGTGACGATTCCCGCTTTTCCGGTCATTGGGGAAATCCGGGACCGGATGATGCGCTGCGGCGCGGTGAATGCCATGATGAGCGGGAGCGGTCCAACGGTGTTTGGGTTGTTTGATGATCCGGAAAAGGCCAGGGAAGCTTACGCGGAGTTTTCAAAGGGTGAATTGGCAGGAGAGGTGTATCTCACGGAATTTTATACACCGGAAACGGTGGCGTAAGATTGCAGACATGGAAGTTACCTGGTAACTATTCAGAACACTGCCTCGCACTAGCGGTGAAGGTAGGGGACAGCTACGTAATCCGGAAGACAGGAGAAAAACGATATGATTGAGACATTACATTTGGAAATGAATGAGTACCTTCCTCTTCGGGATGTCGTGTTTCAGACATTGCGGCAGGCGATTCTGAGAGGCGAGATCCGGCCGGGAGAGCGCCTGATGGAGATTCATCTGGCCAAGAAGCTCGGCGTCAGCCGGACGCCGGTGCGGGAGGCGCTTCGGATGCTGGAGCTGGAAGGGCTGGTTACCACGATTCCGCGAAAGGGCGCGGTGGTTGCGGAGATTACGGTTTCTGACCTGGAGGATGTGCTGGAGGTTCGCCTGGCTCTGGAGGAACTGGCGGTGCAGATTGTCTGCAAAAAGCTGACAAAAGAGCAGCTGGATGAACTGAAGGCGCTGGCCGCGGAATTTTGTGAAACACTCAACGGGGATGATGTGGTGGCGTGCGCGGAGGCCGATATGAAATTCCATGACGCCATTTATAACGCGACCGGGAATAAGCGTCTTATTCAGATTTTAAATAACCTGCGGGAGCAGATGTACCGCTACCGCATGGAATACCTGAAGGATAAGGAGTCGCATCAGGTCCTGGCGCAGGAGCATGAGGAGATTTTGCAGGCGCTGGAGGCGTGTGATGAGCAGAAAGCGCTGGAGGCGACGAGCCGCCATATCGCGCGGCAGAGGGAGCATATTATTGCGGAGCTGAGCCGCAAGGAAAGCAGAGAATAAAAATGGGGGCTTCTTAATGGAGAAGCGTACCGACCCGTTATGGCGGGTTTTTGTGAAACAGGTCGGATAAAGGGAACCGGAAGTTGTGAAAGTATCAATAGACGAGGAGTAAGATCATGAAAAAATTTCTGGATTTAATCAGCCGCGAGGTATCGGCGGCGTTTGAGGCGTGCGGCTATGAGGCCGCGTATGGCAAGACGGGCATTTCGAACCGCCCGGATCTGTGCGAGTATCAGTGCAATGGCGCGATGGCGGCGAAGAAGAAATATCAGAAGGCGCCGATTCTTATCGCGAAGGAAGTAGTGGAAAAGCTGGCGGGAAATCCGGTATTTGAGAGCGTGGAAGCGGTCAATCCCGGATTTATCAACCTGCGGGTGTCGGGCAGCTATCTGGCCGGCTATCTGGATCAGATGGCGGCCGATTCGGATCTGTCCGTGGAAAAAGCGGAGCAGCCGAAGACGATTATCATCGATTTTGGCGGGGCGAATGTTGCGAAGCCGCTCCACGTGGGACATTTGCGCTCGGCCATTATCGGAGAGAGTGTGAAACGCATCTGCCGTTTTGCGGGACATCAGGTGATCGGGGATGTACATCTGGGCGACTGGGGACTGCAGATGGGACTGATTATCACGGAGGTGCGTCACCGCAATCCGTCTCTGCCGTATTTTGATGAATCATTTGAGGGCGAATACCCCGAAGAAGCTCCATTTACGATCTCGGAGCTGGAGGAGATTTATCCGTTTGCCAGCGGAAAATCGAAAGAGGATGAGGCTTATAAAAACGAGGCTTTGGAAGCGACGGCAAAGCTGCAGGACGGCGAGCGCGGTTACCGTGCGCTGTGGCAGCACATCCTGAATGTGTCAATTGCCGATCTGAAAAAGAATTATGATAATCTGAATGTAGAATTTGACCTCTGGAAAAAGGAGTCGGACGCGCAGCCCTTTATCCCGGATATGGTGGAGGCTATGAAACGGGACGGGTACGCATACGAAGATCAGGGTGCGCTGATCGTGGATATCAAGGAGGAGAGCGACACGAAAGAGGTTCCTCCCTGCATGATTCTGAAATCGGACGGAGCCGCGCTTTATACAACGACAGATCTGGCAACAATCATCGACCGTATGCAGACGTATCATCCCGATGAGATCATTTACGTGGTGGATAAGCGTCAGGAGATGCACTTTACGCAGGTCTTCCGCTGCGCGCGCAAGACCGGACTGGTAAATGAGGATACCGAATTGAAGTTCCTTGGTTTCGGCACCATGAACGGCAGGGACGGCAAGCCGTTCAAGACCCGTGAGGGCGGCGTGATGCGTCTGGAGCGCCTGATTTCCGAGATTGACGAAGAAATGTACAAAAAAATCATGGAGAACCATGAGGCAGATCCCGAAGAGGCGCGGGAAACGGCCGCGCTGGTCGGACTTTCTGCGATCAAATATGGAGACCTTTCGAACCAGGCGTCCAAGGATTATGTGTTTGATGTGGACAAGTTTACGTCCTTCGAGGGCAACACCGGACCGTATATTCTTTATACGATTGTGCGGATTAAGTCCATTTTGAGCAAATATCGCGCGCAGGCGGCTGCTTCGGTGAACGGTGCCTCCGAGAATGGAAATGTGAATGTGACGGATGCGCAGGCGGGCGCAACGCAGAAACCGAACGGCGGAGTAACACTGCCGAGGGAAATCCTTGCCCCGGTCAGCGAGAGTGAGAAAGCTCTGATGCTGGAGCTTGCGAAGCTGAACAGTGTCATCGAGCAGGCCTCCGAGGAGCTGGCGCCGCACAAGATCTGTTCCTTTATCTATGATCTCTCGAACGCGCTGAATCGTTTCTACCATGAGACGAAAATCTTGGCCTGTGAAGACGAAGCACAGAAATGCGGCTGGATTGCTCTGCTTGACCTGACAAAGCGCGTGCTGGAGACCGGCATTGACCTGCTGGGCTTTGAGGCGCCGGAGCGGATGTAAATGAGTATCTTATTTTGAAATATACGTTTTCATATGTACCTCGCAGCAGGTGCGAGGTACTGTCCTTAATAGTTACAAAGAATCACCATATACCATATTGGGAGGTGTGATAGCAGATGGCAAAAACATTTAATGTTACGGGGGCATGTAATCCGGTAAGGCATTATATGGTTGATCTGGAATCCAGACTGAAAGAAATCAAAAAGATGGTAGATGCCGGAGATTATTTTTCCATTAACCGGGCCAGGCAATATGGAAAGACAACAACACTGCGCGCACTTGCGAAATATCTGGAAGGTGATTATGTGGTGATAAGTCTTGATTTTCAGAAAATGAGTACTGCGGATTTTGCAAGCGAGTCTGATTTTGTGAATGGGCTGGCAAGAGAGGTTTACAGAGTGATCCGGCGAATGACTGGAATACCGAATGAATCTTTCCAGGAAATAAAGCGGCTGGCTGGAATTGAGCAAAACGAACAGCCAGGCAGAGCGTTTAAACTGGGAGACCTGTTCTTTTGCTTCAGCGACTGGTGTGAATTTTCTGACAAACCGTTGGTTTTGATTATTGATGAAGTGGATACTGCGTCCAATAATCAGGTGTTTTTGGATTTTCTGGCGCAGCTGAGGGCATATTATCTTGACCGGGATACGATGCCTACTTTTCAGTCTGTAATTCTGGCGGGACTCTATGACATCCGCAATTTGAAAGGGAAAATTCGTCCAGATTCTGAGCATAAACAGAACAGCCCGTGGAATATAGCGGCTAAGTTTGATGTAGGGATGAGCTTTTCAAAAGAAGATATCGCTGGAATGCTTAGACAATATGAGATGGATTACCATGCAGGGATGGATGTCAATGGTATAGCAGAGTTGATTTTTGGTTATACATCAGGATATCCTTTTCTGGTTTCTCGCTTATGCAAACTTATGGATGAAAAAGTAGCAGAGACCGGAGCATTTCAGAACATTTCTGATGTATGGACGAAAAGTGGTCTTCTGGAAGCAGTAAAGCTTCTGCTGAATGAATCCAACGCACTGTTCCAGTCTCTGACTGGCAAAGTGAGAGATTATCCCATGCTTCGGACAACCCTGTATGAATTGCTTTTTACGGGAAAGCAGGTACAGTATAATGAACTAAATGAGTATATTGAAATGGCAGCCATGTTTGGATTTGTCAAGAATGCAAATGGGTCTGCTGTTATATCCAACCGGATTTTTGAAACGGTATTATATAATTGGTTCATTTCAGAAGAATACATGGACAGTAAGATGTACGACGTTGGTGTTCAGGAGAAAAACAAATTTGTTGCAGGCGGACATCTGAATATTAGACTAGTACTGGAACGGTTCGTAGAAAGCTTTGATTATCTCTATGGAGATCAGGATGCGACTTTTCTGGAGGATGTCGGAAGACGCTATTTTATGCTGTATTTGAAGCCGATTATTAATGGCGTGGGAAATTGCTATGTAGAAGCGGAAACAAGAAACCGGGAAAGAACAGACCTTATTATTGATTATCGCGGGGAACAATTTATCATAGAGTTAAAAATCTGGCGGGGAAATGCTTATAATCAGCGGGGAGAAGACCAGCTGGCTGAGTATCTGGATTATTTTCACTTAAACAAAGGATATATGTTGAGTTTTTGTTTCAATAAAAATAAACAGATCGGTATAAAAGAAATTGTTTTCGGAGATAAGACACTGGTGGAAGCGGTAGTTTAAACCTCTGTAATAGAAAGATAGAAGACATAGGAAATTGTATGATTGACGTAATATTAGACAGCCTCATTGATAGCTTAAAGCTTCTGCCATTTTTATTTTTGTCGTATCTGGCGGTGGAATATATTGAGCACCGCATGAGCGACAGCGCGAAAGCCTGGATTTACGGGGCGGGTTGGGCCGGCCCGATTTTGGGCAGCCTGATTGGAATTATCCCGCAGTGCGGATTTTCCGCAGCGGCAGCGGGGTTATTTGCCGCGCGGGTAATTTCGCCGGGAACGCTTCTGGCGGTGTTTTTGTCGACTTCGGATGAAATGCTCCCGCTGATGCTTTCGCAGGGGATTGGTGCGGATATTATTATTCGGGTTTTATTCGTGAAAGTAATTGCCGGAGCCGTGCTTGGACTGCTGGCGGATTTCGCGGCGGTACGGCTGAAGCTTTGGAAACCGGCTGTCGTAAAACCTGCGAAAATTAGCCGTACGTTTCGGCGAAATACCTCGAACGGAGTGGAAAAAAAGCTGCATCAAAGGGGAGAGACGGACTCGGATTTGCGTGAGAGTGAGAATCGGAATTACAAACGGAATAAAAATACGGAAAGAGATTTACAGGGTATTGATAGCGAAGACGCAATTCACCACATGTGCGAGCATGGCCACTGTCAGTGCGAGAAACAGGGCATTTTACGGGCTTCGCTTCACCATACCGCGCAGACGGCTGTGTTTCTTTTCCTGATCTCTCTGGTGCTGGGCTTTGGGATGGACTGGTTCCAGGGGACGGCGTTCTCCAGAGGTATTTTTGCGGTGCCGGGCATCCAGGCCGCTCTGGCGGGGCTGATCGGCATGATTCCGAACTGTGCCGCATCGGTGTTGATTACGCAGCTTTATCTGGAAGGCGTCCTTGCGAGCGGCGCGCTCTTTGCCGGACTGCTCTGCGGAGCCGGTACCGGGCTGCTGGTTTTGTTCCGGGAAAATGGGAACCAGCGGCAGAATCTGCTGTTTACGCTGGTTCTCTATGTGAGCGGGACGCTGGCGGGGATGCTGGCAGGAGCGATGGGTTTTCTTTCATAATGTGATCGTTTATATCAGAATACAAAAAACGTGGTAAAAAGGTGTGGGTGTATTCAGGATGTTCCATGCATTAGAAGAAAAATTAAATGATCTGAACTTTAAAAAGAAGCTGCTCCTCTTTTATCTTTTCTGTGTTCTGGTGCCGCTTTTCCTGACGGACGGAATTATTCTGTTTCTTTTCCAGAGAAGTGAGACGGCAGAGCTGCAGACCAGAATGGAGAATATGGCAAGCGCCGTGCAGTATGACCTTTCTTATACGCTGGAGGAAGCGGCCAGCGAAATTACCAGTGTTTATCTTAACCGCACGTTAAACGAGTTCCTGGAACAGAATTATGAGTCGGCGCTGGATTTCTGGGAAGCGAGCCTGGAAATTACGGACATGGCTTATTTTGGGAGCGGAAGCTCGGCTTCCAGGGACGGCTGGATGGTGCTGTATGGGGATAATGAAACGATCGTCAATGGCGGCCATTTTTACAGCCTGTCGGACGCGAAGAATACCGAGTGGTACCAGCAGCTGGAGAATTCGGATCTGGATATGGTTTTGTGTTATTATTATGTGGGCGAGAGCGACCCTTCCGCTACCTCGCAGAGGAGAATCTCTCTGGTGCGCTGGCTGAATTATTACAAAGATCTTCAGAGTGATAAGCTGATGCGGCTGGATCTGGATTACAGTACACTGGTGCGCAGGCTTACGAACATGAATTATGATCTGTCTGTTTATATTTGTTCCGGAGATACGATTTTGTACGCAAACGATGGTCATTCCGCTACAAAAACGGATTTTGAGAGCCTCTCCGGAGAGGAAAAAATAGGCTGCGAGCTGGACTATACCGTTTACGGGATGACTCTTCGCATTCTGGTGATGGAACCGGAGAGTTCCATTCCGGCCTTTCTCTTGGAACATTTACCATGGATTTTGCTGATGATCGCCGCGAATCTGATGCTTCCCATGTTTCTGACGTTCGCGATTAACCGTTCACTGACCACCCGCATCCAGGAACTGAGCGGGGCTTTTGAACAGGTGAATTCGGACAGCTTAAAGGAAATTGAGAATGTCCGGGGAACGGATGAGATCGGCGGCCTGATGAGAAATTATAATCGGATGGTCCGGCGGCAGCAGGAACTGATTCAGACGGTTTATAAGGATAAGCTGGAACGCCAGGAAATGGCGCTTGCCCGGCAGAGGGCGGAGCTTCTGGCTCTGCACAGCCAGATCAATCCACATTTTCTCTTTAATGTACTGGAGAGTATCCGGATGCACAGCATTTTGAAAAAAGAGGACGAGACGGCGGAGATGATTGAACGGTTGGCGCTTCTGCAGAGGCAAAATGTAAACTGGTCGGAGGATTCCATACCTGTGAGTGAGGAGCTTCGGTTTGTAGATGCGTATCTGAAGCTGCAGCAGTATCGTTTTGGCGAACGTTTTTCTTATGAAATTGAGATGGAAAAGGAATGTGAGGATCTTTACATCCCACGGCTGACGATCGCGACCTTTGTGGAGAATGCCTGCGTACATGGGATCGAGAAAAACCTTCCCAGGTATGGATTTACATACGTGTATATTGCAAGGAAGACTGGGTATACATGGAAGTGGAGGATACCGGCGTGGGGATGGAAGAGGATCAGGTCTCTTCTATTCTGGAAAAACTGCGGACCTGTGAGATGGATGAGCTGATGAACAGCAAACACGTTGGTATGATCAATGCCTGTCTGCGGATGCGGATGTGGACAAAAGGTATGGTGGAATTTGAACTGGAGAGCGAAAAAGGCGTAGGCACCTTTTTCCTGCTTCGGGCGCCGATGAGTGTACTTGAAAAGAAAGAGGATACGTATGAAAATGAAGGTAATGCTGGTGGATGATGAGCCGGTCATTCTACAGGGGCTGTCTGTGTTGATTGACTGGGAAGCGGAGGGGTATGAGATTGTTCAGATGTGCGCGAATGGGAAAGACGCGCTCACGTATCTGGAAACGCACCCGGTTGATCTGATTATCGCGGATATCAAGATGCCGGTCATGTCGGGGCTGGAGCTTCTGAAAACCATCCGGGAGCAGAAAATTTCGGACGCGTATTTTATCATTCTGAGCGGGTACAATGATTTTCATTATGCGCAGAGCGCCATTCGCTACTCCTGTATGGATTATATCCTGAAGCCGGTTCAGAAGAACTGGCTGCTTGAATCCCTGCGGAACGCGGCGAGTGACCGCGCGAGATCCAATCAACACGCGGAGGATGCGAGGAAAATGCGGCAGGCTTATCTTGCTCAGAGCCTGGTCGCCCTGATCCGCGGAAAATATACGGAAAATCAGTTACAGTTTGTGCTGGAGAATATGGAACTGACCGGCGGACTCCGCTATGTCCATATTTGTATGGGAAACATTGCCATGCTGGAGGAGATGACGGATCAGGAGGTGGCTGACTTAAGAGAGCGCCTGGCGGAGAACTGTGAGCGATTTCTATTCCTGTGTGGGGGCATGAAAGAGTACTGTATTCGCGATATCACGGACTGTGAGGAGGAAAATGAGGTTGGTTTTCTCTGCTGTGACCATATGTTTCTGGACAGAAAGGAAACGATGGAAGAATTTATGGAGGAGATGCTGGGAGAGCTTTCAAAAAATATGGAGATACCGGTCTTTCTCCTTGTGGGAAAAAGGGTGGAGTCGATTTCCAGAATTTCCACTTCCTATGCGTCTGCCTGTACCCTGCGCCACTTTGTGCGGTTTGGCACGCTCCAGAAAATCTATTATTACGAAGAAGAGATACAGATTCCGGAATCCGGAGCTTTTTTTCTGTGCAAGGATCATCTGGACCGGCTGCTGCAGGCAATTGAGCAGAATGACCGGTCGGCAATCTATAAAAGCGTGGATGAGTTTTACGATGAGATGAGCAAAGCGGTTTTTTCGGAAAAGATGATATCCATGAATACGAATTACCTGTTATTTCAGCTGCTGCACCTCGCTACCCGGCAGGATGAGACGGTCCGGCAGGATGAAATTATGTTTTATATGAATGAGCATATCAGCGAGACGGAGCTCTCGAAAGGCAATCGGGCATATCTGCGGAAATTTGCCTGCGAATACGCGGAATATCTGGTTCAGCTTCGGCAGAATGTTTCCTTCGGGGTACTCGCGAAAGTGGAGAAAGAGATTTGCGAGCACTATGCGGAAAATCTGACCCTGCGGGAGCTGGGGCAGAAATATTATGTAAACAGCTCTTACCTCGGACAGATTTTTCGAAAGCAGTACGGGCAGTCTTTCAAAGACTATCTGTCGAATTATCGGGTCTGCAAGGCGGCGGAGCTTTTGCTGAAGACCGATAAAAAAATCAGCCAGATCGCGGAGGAGGTCGGGTATCTCGACACGGACTATTTTGTCAATAAATTCATTGAACGGAAGGGCTGTACGCCTTCAAAGTACAGGAAGAACCGCGGCTGAGAGAACCAGGAGAAGCATAGACGGGATTTTCAATGGACGGACGCCGCTGCGGGCCTCATCTATAGTGGCAGAAACAACGCAGATTTGGTCGTGGTGTGACCAGTATTAGCCGGACAAACTGAAGTTTGTCCGGTTTTTTTGTGGGATTTCTCCGGTTACAGAAGGAGGAAAAAACGGATAAAATACGCTTATCTAAAAAAGTTTAAGGAGGATTGAAGTATGTCACAGAAAAAGATATCCAGAAAAGAATTTCTGCAGGGGACAGCAGCCAGCGCCGCGGGAATGATGGTGGCCGGAAGTCTGGGCGGAATGATGGGGCAGTTCACAACGCTGACCGCGATGGCGGATGAAGAGACGGTCGAGTTCAGTGCCTTTTTTGCAATGTCCGGTTCAGAAATCAACAGTGATAATGAGATTGCCGCGATGATCGCGGAGCAGACGGGTGCGTCGTGTGATGAGACCTGGCTGACCGGTCAGACGGATTCAGAAGCAATCGGTACGATTATTGCCGGCGGAGAGTATCCGGATTTCATCAACGGCGGCGATTCCATGGTATCACTGTATGAAGCGGGCGCTCTGGTAGCCTGGGATGATTATCTGGATCAGTATCCGAATCTGAAAGAAATGTATTCGGATGAAGAGTGGGATAAATTCCGCCAGGACGACGGCAAGATTTACTGGGCGAATGTATTCCAGAATTCCTATGGCGAAGACAAAACGACGACCCACAATGACGAGGCATTCTGGATTCAGGCAAAGGTTCTTGAGTGGGCTGGCTATCCGGAGATCAAGACGCTGGATCAGTATTTTGACCTGATCGAAAGCTATGTAGCGGAGAATCCGACGATGGACGACGGCACAGAGTATATTCCTTACACCATTCTTTGCTATGACTGGTATTATTACTGCCTGGAGAACGCTCCGCAGTTCCTGGATGGATATCCAAACGATGGTTCTGTAATTGTAGATACGGATACGCTGACGATTGTTGATTACAATACGACGGATACCGCGGTTCGCTATTTCCGCAAGCTGAATGAAGAGTATAACAAGGGCATGATCGATCCGGAATTTGCAACGCAGACGACGGATGAGTATACCGCAAAGCTTTCTACGGGCCGTGTGCTGGGTATGTGTGACCAGTGGTGGAACTTTGCCTATACCGTAAATGATGTGTTTACACAGACCGGACTGGATGAGCAGGGCTGCAATTATATTCCGCTTGGCCTTACGATTGACGAGGGCATGGAAAACCAGTGGCATTCCTATGGCGATACACTGAACAATTCCAGTGGAATCGCTGTTACCACGAGCTGCAAGAATGTGGATGCTGCTTTTAAGTTTATGAGTGATTTGCTGGATCAGGATATTCACAACCTGCGCTTCTGGGGCGTTGAGGGTGTTGATTATCTGGTAGATGAAGACGGACTGTTCTACCGGACGGATGAGATGAGAGCGAACGCGAGTGATTCCGAGTATCAGGCATCCCATCTGTGCTCCTACTCTTACTTCCCACAGTGGCTGGGAACCAGCAGAGATGGAATCAACGCGATGCAGCCGAGCCAGCAGACCTCTGAGTTCTTCAACGGCCTGGCAGAGCCGCTTGTAGCCTGCTTCGAGGCATATGGCGCAGGAAACTATGTAGATATGCTGGGCTCCGCAAAGGTAGAGACCGGCCCGTGGTATCCGATGTATTCTTATTCAAACGCGATGACGACAGCGACCGCCGGCGGCGTTGCCTGGAATAAGATGGGTGAAGTAAAGCACGAGTGGCTGCCGAAGGTTGTTATGTCGGATGACTTTGACACATTGTGGGAGCAGTATATGGAGGCCTATGAGGGCTGCAATCCGCAGGATTTCCTGGATGAGATGCAGGAAGAACTGGATCGCCGGATCGCGGCAGCGGAAGGCTGATGTTCGTGTAATGTTCGCGATGGATTTGCGGTTTTTCAAAGCAGGCAGATGTGTGCTTGAAATGCCGACATTGTGAAATTGGATAATGAATGAATGAGTGAAAAAGGGCAGTTGCGGTGTGCATCAGTATCTGTGACTGCTCTTTTTTGTCAAAAAGTTCAGAATATCAAGCCTCAGACATATGACGCGCAAGCGGCATATAGCCTTCGAAGAAGGCGGTCTGTGGCCTGCTGTTCAGAACAGCATCGAAATGAAAAGACAGGCGTAATAGAACAAGAGGAGGGGAAAATGGCTCGTAAACCCAAAAAACAAAAATCAGGCACAAAAATTACGGTAAAAGAGTTAAAACGGCAAAAATTTCTCCTGATCTGGGCGGGGATTTTTGTGGTATACGGTTTTATTTTTTACTATCTGCCGCTGGGCGGATGGATTATGGCTTTTCAGAATTATAAGCCCAAGGATGGCTTTTTGCACTCACAGTTTGTCGGACTCGCAAAGTTTCAGATGCTTTTTTCGGACAGTACCTTTATTCGCGTTATCCGCAATACGCTGGCGATGGGTGTCCTGAATCTGGTTTCCACTTTTGTCATGGCGATTTTGTTCGCGATTCTGTTAAACGAGATTCGTTCCAAATGGGGAAAACGGATTGTACAGACGATTTCTTATCTCCCGCATTTCCTGTCATGGATTATTGTTACCGGTATTTTACATGACATGTTATCTACGTCCGGCATTGTAAATGAAGTGCTGGTAAAATTAGGTATTCTGAAGCAAAGTATTAACTTTTTCGCTTATCCGGCTTTTTTCTGGCCAATCGTGGCGTTTGCCAATGTGTGGAAGGAAACAGGCTGGAACGCGATTGTATACCTCGCCGCGATTACTGCGATTGACCCCAGCCTTTATGAGGCGGCCGCCATTGACGGCGCAGGGCGCTGGGGGAAGATTAAGTATATTACACTTCCGGGGATCCGCCCGACGATTATGATTTTGCTTTTGATCAATATTGGTAATGTGTTAAACGCAGGCTTTGAAATACAGTATTTGCTCACCAATGGCCTGGTGCAGAAAGTGTCTCAGACGATTGATATTTACGTGCTGAACTGGGGCATCAGCCAGATGGATTACTCTCTGGGTACGGCAGCCGGTATTTTCAAGAGCGTCGTCAGCATCATTCTGATCGTGGCGGCGAATGAAATTGCCAAGAGAACCGGTGACGAACGGTTGTTCTAAGGAGGAAATACGGATGGATAAAGAAAAATTGAAATCAATCGTATCGAACAGAGCTTTTGTCATATTTAATACTTTGTTCATGGCGGCGTTTGTGGTGATCACACTCTACCCGGTGTTAAATACGCTGGCGGTTGCGTTTAATGACGGAACCGACGCGCTCCGGGGCGGGATTTACCTGTGGCCCAGAGTATTCACATTAAAGAATTTTATTACTGTTTTGCATAAGGAGAGCATTGTAACTGGAGCGTACATCACCGTTCTGAGAACCGTGCTCGGTACGTTTGCGTCGCTCGCTACGAACGCTTTGCTGGCGTTTATTGTGAGCCGGAAACGCTTCCTGTTTCGCTCGCAGCTTTCCCTGTTTTGGGTCATTACCATGTATGTGAACGGAGGACTGATACCGACGTTCCTGCTCTACAAAAATCTGGGATTGACAAACTCCTTCTGGGTATATGTGATTCCTGGCATGATCAGCGCCTTTAATATGCTTGTGCTGCGCACCTATATGGAAGGCCTTCCGGACGCTCTCGAGGAATCCGCGCAGCTGGATGGCGCAGGTTATATGACCATATTTGTGAGAATTATTTCTCCGCTGTGCAAGCCGGTATACGCGACGATCGCGCTGTTTGTGGCGGTCGGTCACTGGAATTCCTGGTTTGACGCCATGCTGTACAACCGCATGAGTGAACAGTATACCACCCTTCAGTATGAGCTGATGAAGCTGCTGTCATCGGTTATGTCGCAGACGACCAGTCTGGAGAGTGCAAAGAATTCCGCTACCTCCGGGGCGGTCACGCCGAACTCGATCCGTGCGGCGGCGACAATCCTTACCATGCTTCCGATCATCTGCCTGTATCCGTTCCTGCAGCGGTACTTCGTGACAGGTCTTACCATCGGCGGTGTGAAAGAATAAAAAGAGGACAGCCCTGGTTTGATTATGGAGGATTGCAAGATAATCAGTATGAATGTGGTTGAGCAGGTGTGTGTGATATAAATATGCACAAAAATAGGAATAAATATATCCTGGTTTTGACAGATACGGCAAAAAATGAGCAATTTCTGACTGCTATTAAGCAATAAATACGGAGAGGAAAAGGGGATTTTTTTTGCTATATTCTAAACAGTTCAGAACAGCATCGAAATGAAAAGACAGGTGCTGATCTAATAGAAATAATTAAGAACGAAAACAGGATGACAGGAGGCACGGGGCGATATGAAAAGAGAAGAGGCAAGAAGTAAGGCACAAGCGCTTGTTTCGAAGATGACATTAGAGGAAAAGGCCAGCCAGCTTCGCTATGACGCACCCGCGATTGAGAGACTGGGGATTCCGGCCTATAACTGGTGGAATGAGGCGCTCCACGGAGTGGCCCGCGCAGGACAGGCGACCGTGTTCCCGCAGGCGATCGGGCTCGGCGCGACGTTTGATACCGAACTGATCGGTGAGATCGCAGACACGATTTCGACAGAAGGGCGAGCGAAGTACAACGCGTTCTCTTCTGAAGGGGACAGAGATATCTATAAAGGGCTGACCTTCTGGTCGCCGAATGTGAATATTTTCCGCGACCCGCGGTGGGGGCGCGGACATGAGACATACGGGGAAGACCCGTACCTGACCAGCCGCCTGGGCGTGGCCTTTGTAAAAGGGCTGCAGGGGGACGGCGAGACGATGAAAGCCGCGGCCTGCGCGAAGCATTTTGCGGTACATTCCGGACCGGAGGCGCTCCGCCATGAGTTCGACGCGGAAGCGACGCCGAAGGATATGGAGGAGACCTATCTTCCGGCATTTGAGGCACTGGTGCAGGAGGCGGGCGTGGAGGCTGTGATGGGCGCGTACAACCGCGTGAACGGCGAGCCGGCCTGCGCGAGCAAGGCGTTGCAGAAGAAGCTGCGCGGCGACTGGGGATTTGAGGGACATTTTGTCTCCGACTGCTGGGCCATCCGCGATTTCCATGAGAATCATCTGGTGACGAAGAACGCGACAGAGTCTGCGGCGCTGGCGGTCAATACCGGCTGCGATCTGAACTGCGGGAATACCTACCTTTATATTATGAAAGCGTACCAGGAGGGGCTGGTAACGGAGGAGACGATTACTGAGGCGGCTGTACACCTCTTTACAACGAGGTATCTGCTTGGCCTGTTTGACGGCAGCGAGTATGACACGATCCCCTACACGGAGGTCGAGTCGCCGGAGCATCTGGCACTGGCTCAAAAAGCGGCGGAGGAGAGCTTCGTTCTTCTGAAAAACAATGGAATCCTGCCATTACAGAAAGAAAAGATAAAAACAATCGGTCTGATCGGGCCGAATATGGATAGCCGGGTGGCGCTCGCCGGGAACTATCACGGCACAGCTTCGCGCTATGTCACCATCCAGGAGGGCATTCAGGATTACCTGGGGACGAGTGTACGTGTGCTGACCAGCGTTGGCTGCCATCTGTCCAAGAACCGGACAGAGGCGCTATCGCAGGAGCAGGATCGGCTGTCTGAGGCGCGGATTGTCGCGAAGAACAGCGATGTCGTGCTTTTGTGCGTTGGCCTGGATGAGACACTTGAGGGCGAAGAGGGTGATACCGGGAACCGGTACGCATCCGGCGATAAAGAGGATTTGCAGCTTCCAAAGGCGCAGCGGGAGCTGATGGAGACCGTGGCAGCCTGCGGCAAGCCGGTCATTTTGCTTTTGACAGCGGGCAGCGACATTGACTTAAGCTACGCGGCGGAGCATTTCGATGCGATTCTCGATCTGTGGTATCCGGGCTGTGAGGGCGGACACGCGGCGGCGCGTGTGCTGTTTGGCGACGTTTCTCCGTCCGGGAAGCTGCCGGTGACCTTTTATGAGACGCTGGAAGAGCTGCCGGAATTTACCGACTACTCCATGCAGGGGCGCACGTACCGCTATATGACCGGGAAAGCGCAGTATCCGTTCGGGTACGGACTGACCTATGGAGACGTAGAAGTGACTGCGGCGCGGATAGAGACCGGGGATGCGGCGGCTGAACTCCAGAGTGGGGCGGATGGCGTTAGAAAGAATGCAGTCGTGGCGGAGGTCACCAATCATGGAGCACGGGACACGCAGGATGTCGTGCAGGTCTATGTGAAAAACACGGATTCCGCGGATGCGGTGCCGAATCCGCAGCTTGCGGCTTTTGCGAAGGTCTTTGTAAAAGCAGGTGAGACAAAGCAGGTGACACTGCCGCTTGCGGCGAATGCGTTTACCGTGGTTGACGCCGGGGGCGTCCGCAGGGAAGCAGGCGGTACCTGTAAAATCTACGTGGGCTGCAGTCAGCCGGATGAAAAGAGCGTGGAGCTGACCGGGAAAAAGTCGGTGGAGATTGAACTGAAAAGATAATTTTTTGCGAGTGAATTAGAAAACACCTTGAGGGTAGGCCTCAAGGTGTTTTCTAATTAAACGGATGTCGTAAAATAAGGGAAAGCTGGTCAAGGTGAGACCTGTTATGTCTATCCCACGATTGAGTATGCGGTATTCCGCAGCCTGCGGATCATCTCCGGGTGGTAGTAGCCGCCGACCTGGAGCATCAGGACGAACGCGAACTCTTCTTTCGGATTTGCGAGAAAATACGGGCCGGTCCAGCCGTCCCAGCCGAATTCGCCT
>Ga0192280_1097_pt1 | contig 16524 bp, 19 predicted proteins | sample Koala_Koa24_M3_FD_131249 | JGI IMG/M metagenome (GOLD analysis project Ga0192280, IMG submission 131249) | Enriched cells from koala feces incubated with labeled cellulose particles, San Francisco Zoo, California, United States - Koala_Koa2-4_M3 ... | reverse complement strand
GTTCCCAGGTTTGGGCAGGGCAGATTATTTCATCTGATCGCATCACCACATTCCCATATAATCCCGCATCCAGTAATACAAATCTGCATATTCATGCGGTGCAAATTGTCTGCCGAAAAAGCGCTCTGCCAGACGGACATACGCAGGTTCAAACCTGCCGCCCATCAGCGCTTCCAGAGCCATCAGCACCCGGTAAGATTCATCGTACCCCATCATACTCATCCCCGGTACATGGTGCATACCAAACGGCAGCGCGGGCGGATGCGGCGGCCGCCTTCTCATCCCCGCCGAATGCGGCACGCCGCCCGGCTGTCCCATGGTGCCGTGCCCTGGTCCTCCAGCCGGTCCTCTGCCCGCACCGCCAGCCATTCCATGATTGCCGCCCGGCGTCATCTGACGCCCCGGACCTCCGGCTGCCTGACCGCGGCTCTGGCTCATTCCTCTCGCATTCCCCCGTGAAACACTCCTCCCATCACCAGACGGACCTCTGCCGCCTGCGCCTGGACCGCTCCGGGCAGAACCGCCCATTGCTCTCCCGCCACCGGATGAACCTCTATTTCTGCTGCCGGACATGGAATGCCCGCCGCCAGTTCTTCCTGATCCGCTTCCTGCTCTTCCTGGCATTTGAATTCCCCCTTTACTTTCACAGCTTACATGTCTTATCATATGCCGCCTTTACGGCATCCATAGCCGCACAGCGCAGCCCGCCGCGCTCAAGCGCGTGCACACCCGCGATTGTGGTACCTCCCGGCGAGCACACCGCATCCTTCAAAGCGCCCGGATGGCAGCCGCTCTCTAACACCAGCGAAGCCGCCCCGATCAGCGTCTGACAGGCATACTCCATCGCTTTCTGCCGCGGAAGACCGCATTCCACCGCGCCGTCTGAAAGCGCCTCAATAAACAGATATACATATGCCGGCCCGCAGCCGGACAAGGCGCTCGCCGCATCGATCAGATGCTCCGGAATGTAATCCAGCCGCCCGGTCTCGGCCATAAACGCTTCAAACTCCCGCAGCTGCTCTTCGGTAACTTCCGGCGAAGCACAGGCAAGCGTCATGCCTTTTCCGATGGAAACCGGTGTGTTCGGCATAATGCGGATCACCGGATAGGCACCGCCAGCCATTCGCTGAATCTCTGCGATGGAAAGCCCCGCTGCCATCGTTACTAAAACAAAAGAAGCTGTCTGCTCCTCCGGTTGAGCGAGTTTCCCGGCAGCCGGATCTTCTGAAGCACTGGAGAGACAATCGTTCGCGCATCTTTTCCGCAGAATTTCCTGCAAAGGCTTCAGCATATCCTCCATCATTCCCGGTTTTACACCCAGGAAAATGTAGCTGCAAAATGTAGCTACGTCCTCATTGCTTCCTGACTGACACCCCAGTTCAGCCGCTAAAGCTTCCGCTTTTGCCGCAGTACGATTTGCCAGCAGCACTTTCGACGGTGCGATTTTTTTTACGGCCGCGCGCACAATCGCAGAGCCCATGTTGCCGCAGCCGATAAATCCCAATTTACATATAGACATAGCAAAATCCTTCCTTCAAAACAATCGGATGCTTCACCTGTTATCATAAAATCAGCGGATATTCCCATTCCCATGAATAATATATTTATATGAAGTCAGTTCTTCCAGCCCCATTGGGCCTCTGGCGTGAAGCTTCTGTGTGGAAATTCCCATCTCGCAGCCAAGCCCGAATTCGCCGCCATCGGTAAATCGGGTGGACGCGTTCACATAGACAGCGGAAGAATCGATCGAACGGGTAAAACGCTCTGCCGCATCCGTGTTTTCGGTGATGATTGCTTCAGAATGCCCGGTCGAATGTGCAGAAATATGCGCGATCGCCTCGTCCAGAGAATCCACCACTTTTACTGCTAAAATATAGTCCAGGAACTCCGTATCAAAATCATTCACTCCAGCCGGTACCAGAAGCTGCCCCGCTCCGCCCTGAATTCCATCCCGGATTCGCTGCAGATGCGTCGCCACCGGATGCTCTGGATTCGCCATCGGAAGACCGGAATCCTGCTTTCCAGACTCCATTACAGTCTCATCGCTTTGCTCTGCATCCTGCACAAAAGGCAGTTCACTTTCATCTGCTGCCATCTCCTGCCGCACTGGTTCTTCCTGTCCAATCAAAATCTCCGCCGCTCTCTCATCCAGCCGGAGCTCCACCGGTGTTTCCAGATTCTGCAGACGTTCATCGATCAGACGTTCCTTCAGCTTCGGAAGAAATGCCTCCGCGATGTCGCGGTGGACGACACAGACCTCCTCTGCGTTGCACACGCTGGGACGGCTGGTTTTCGCATTTTCTATAATATTCAGCGCCATCTCCTGATTCGCCGCGCGGTCAACATAAACGTGACAGATTCCGGTACCAGTCTCGATACAATTGACCGTCGCATTCTCTACACAGGCACGGATCAGCCCCGCGCCGCCCCTGGGAATCAGCAGATCCACATATCCATTGGCCGTCATCAATTCGAGGGCGCTTTGTCTGGTCGTATCCTGCACCAGCTGCACCAGATCTTCCGAAAGGCCCGCCTTTTTTAATCCATCCCGCAGCGCGTTCGTAATTGCGTTCGCGGAAAGAAACGCTTCCTTTCCTCCCCGCAGCACACAGGCATTGCCGCTTTTGATGCACAGAGCAGCAGCATCGCTGGTCACATTAGGTCTGCTCTCATAAATGATGGCAATCACGCCAAGCGGCACCGAACACTTCTCGATCAGAAGCCCATCCTGACGCTCTGTTCGCTTTAATACCCGGCCAACCGGATCCGGAAGAGCGACCACGTCCAGAATCCCTTCCGCCATCGCCTGAATTCTGCCGGACGTAAGCAGAAGGCGGTCGCGCATTACCTCAGAGATAGTGCCTTTTGCGCGTTCCATGTCTTTTGCATTTTCGCTTAAAATCTCATCCGCGTGCCACAGGAGCGCATCTGCCATCTCCTTCAGAGCCGCGTTTTTCTGTTCTGTCGTTACCGTCTGAAGCTCCGGCGCCGCCGCCTTTGCCCGTTTCAATATTTCTGCTGTAGTCATACTCCATCCTTTCCCAAATCTGCTATAAAATCCGTTCCGGTAATCAGAAGCAAGCCTCGAAATGGCAGTCCGTTATGTTATTGATTGCTCTTCTTCGAGGCAACAAAGCGGGTTCCCACATCTTTCCCCGCTATAATATCGTACAGAATCTCCGGGTGATCCCCGTTGGCAATAATCATATCACAGCCGGCATCCATGGCGATCTGCGCGGCATTTAATTTTGCAGACATCCCGCCGCTGCCAAAGTCGCTCCCTGCGCCGCCGCCGAGCGCCCGAAGCTCCGGCGTAATCTCCTCCACGCGCGAAATCAGCTTCGCATTCGGATTTTTATGCGGATCCGCGGTAAACAGTCCGTCGATATCCGAGAGCAGAACGACCATATCCGCACCGACAATGGTAGAAACCAGCGCAGCCAGACTGTCATTTTCCCCAATAAAGAATTCTTCTGTGGCAACCGAGTCATTCTCATTGATAATCGGAAGAACATGGAAATCCAGAAGCCGGAAAAATGTGCTGTGCAGATTCGCCCGGCGGGACTCATCCTCGATATCCGCACGCGTCAGCAGCACCTGCGCGACGCAGTGATTATATTCCTGAAACAGCTTGTCGTACGTGTACATGAGTTCACACTGGCCAACCGCCGCGGCCGCCTGCTTGGTAGAGATATCTTCCGGCTTTTTGAACAGCCCAAGCTTCCCGGAGCCCATCCCCGTCGCGCCGGAAGAAACAAGCAAAACCTCATGTCCCGCATTCTTTATGTCACTTAAAACCTTGCAAAGCGTCTCTACCCGGCGAATATTCAGATTACCCGTGCTGTGCGCCAGCGTAGAGGTACCTACCTTCACTACTAATCTCATAATTTGACATACTTCCTTTTTCTTTTGCATTTACAACCCACATTTCATCTTATCTCATTCATATGTAAATTACAAGCGATGATTTGGTTTTTTTACGGATAAAAAATTTTTCTGTTTATTTCACGCGAATCCGAATTTTTTATGAACTTTCTTCGTTCCCGGCCTTTTTTTCATGTTCACTTCTTGTCTGGCAAAAGCAACTGTATTATTATAAAGACACGATACACCGTTTCATTTTGCGGAATCTGAAGCGTTCCTGCACGATCAATTGCGAAGAACATTCATCTTCCTGAAAGGAGGCTTCCCTATGGCAGCATTTGAAAAAGTAAAAAGCGGGCTTTCCGGCCTGGACCGGATTCTGGACAATATCCGGCTCGGCGATAACGTGGTATGGCAGGTGACAAGCCTGGATGAATACCGTTTTTTTGTAGAGCCCTATATCCGGCAGGCACTGGAAGACCAAAGGAACCTGATCTACATTCGCTTTGCGCAGCATGCGCCGATTCTTCCGCTGCCGGAAGAACCTGCTCTGTCAAAGGACTGCGTCCCCTCCTGTATTTTGCCGGACTCCGGCATCAAGGTCTACCGTTTCGACCCGGAAGTGGGCTTTGAACCTTTCACCGTAGCCATTCACGACGTGATTACAAAAGAAGGACGCGACGCATTTTATGTGTTTGACAGCCTCTCTGAGCTGCAGTCCGCCTGGTATACAGATCTGATGATGGGCAACTTCTTCTGTGTGACCTGCCCTTACTTGTTTATTCTGGATACCGTGGCGTATTTTCCGCTGATCCGCGGGCGGCACTCCTTTGACGCGGTCGCGCGCATCCGCGAGACAACCCAGCTTTTGCTGGACGTCCACTCCGACGGCAGTGAAATCTATGTACATCCGCTCAAGGTATGGAAGCGCTATTCTTCCACGATGTTTCTGCCGCATTTTTGCAGCGGAGCAGACGACCATTTTGAGCCTCTGACCGACCCTGTGGCAGCCAGCCGCTACTATTCGCTGATCAAATCTTCTTCGACCTTTAACCAAGAGCAATCCTATGACAGCTACGACCGCTTTTTCTCTAAGGCCAAGGCAGACTACCAGGCCGGGTATTTTACAGAAAACACGGAGTCTATGATCATCGAGAGCATGATGAGCCGCGATCCGAAGATGCAGAAGCTGATTCACGAATTTTTCGAAGTGGAGGATTACTTCACCCTGCGCGACCGGATGATCGGCAGCGGCGCTATTGGCGGAAAAGCCTGCGGCATGCTGCTCGCCCGCAAAATTGTGGAAAAGAAGCTGGACGGCTACCACAAGCACGCGGAGCAACACGACTCCTTTTACATCGGTTCAGATATTTTTTACACCTATATCGTCTCCAACGGCTGCTGGAATCTGCGTATCGAACAGCGTACCAGCGAGGGCTACATGGAAAAAGCAGAAGAATTAAAGCAGGGGCTGCTGCATGGTTCTTTCTCCCCCGCGACGCGCGAGCAATTCCGCAATATGCTTGAATACTATGGGCAGAATCCGATCATTGTGCGCTCCTCCAGTCTGCTCGAGGACGGCTTCGGCAACGCGTTCGCCGGAAAATATGAGTCCGTCTTCTGCCCGAACCGCGGAGAAATCGAGGAGCGCATGGAAGCGTTTGAAAACGCGGTGCGCATTGTCTACGCAAGCACGATGGATCCCTCTGCCCTGGAATACCGCCGCAACCGCGGCCTCGACAACAAGGATGAGCAGATGGCGATCCTGGTGCAGCGCGTCTCCGGCGCTTACTACGGTCCCTATTTTATGCCATGTACCGCCGGCGTAGGCTACAGCTACAGCTCCTATAAATGGATGCCGGACATGGACCCTTCCGCAGGGATGCTCCGCATCGTGATGGGACTCGGAACAAAGGCTGTGGACCGCACAGAGAACGATTATCCGCGCCTGGTCAACCTCGACCGTCCAGAGGTAACCATGCTGACAAGTGTAGCCGATAAGCACCGCTTCTCACAGCACAAAATCGACGTCATTAATATGGAAAAAAATGAACTGGAGGAGGTTCCTCTCTCCGCGCTGCTCCCCTATCTGCCGCGCTGGTACAAAAATACCGTGCTGGAGCATGACACGGAAGCCGAAGATCGCCTGAAGGAAGCCGGACGCTACCGGGACGTATATTTCGTCAGCTGCCAGCAGCTCCTGGCCAACCGCAAATTCACCTCCATGATGAAAAAACACTGCACGAGCTGCAACAGGCATATGGGAATCCGGTCGACATCGAATACACGGTGAACCTCAGCAAGGAAAACGATTTTGTCGTCAATCTCCTGCAATGCCGCCCGCTCTATGTTGGAAAGGACGGCGGCCACATTCAGATGCCGGAGGTTGCCTCGGAGAAGGTTTTCTTTGACATCCGCGAATCCTCCATGGGACAGTCCTGCGTTCGTCCGATCGACATCGTCATTCAAGTCGAACCAAAGGAGTACTATGAGTTTGAGCACGTAAAAAAGCCCCAGATCGCCGAAGCCATCGGGGCCGTCAATCAATATTATAAAGGAAGCGGCCATCATATTCTGCTCACCGTTCCCGGCCGCATCGGCACCAGCTCGCCGGAGCTTGGCGTCCCGGTTCGCTTCGTGGACATCTCCGGCGTTGACGCCATCTGCGAGGTCACCGACAACCGCGCCGGATATATGCCGGAGCTCAGCTACGGCAGCCATATGTTCCAGGATCTCGTAGAAGCCAACATTTTCTATGGTGCGATCTTTGGAGACCGCCGCACACTTTCCTACCAGAGAAACTTCTTCGAAGTGCAGCCTAACCTCTTCCCGCAGATCTGTCCGGATCGCGCAGAACTTTCCTCCATCGTGCGCGTCTATCAGGCAGATGGGATGCATCTGTGGGTAGACGGAATCGAAAACCATGTCATCTGCGCGGTGCATCCCTGAAAAATCAGCCAGGGGGAGTACTTCTCCCCCTGACCTCATTTAAACTCTGTGAAAATATTTATAATCTCATCCCTGTCAGCAATTCATACGCCTGCAGATATTTATCAATGGTCTTCTGCACAATATCCTCCGGCAATGTCCAGTCATTTCCCGGGTTCGCTTTCAGCCAGTCGCGCGCAAACTGCTTGTCAAAAGACGGCTGCGAATGCCCCGGCTCATAGCCGTCCGCCGGCCAGAAACGTGAGCTGTCCGGCGTCAGCATCTCATCGCCGAGGACAATCCGCCCCTCTTCGTCCAGTCCGAATTCAAACTTGGTGTCTGCTATAATAATCCCGCGGCTTCGTGCGTAATCCGCACACTTCTGGTACAGCGCGATCGTATAGTCACGAAGCTTCGACGCGTACTCCTCGCCTTTGCCCGGAAAATATTTTTCCAGATGCGCGATGCTCTGCTCATAGGAAATATTCTCATCGTGGTCGCCGATCTCCGCTTTCGTGGATGGTGTGTAAATCGGCTCCGGCAAACGGTCGGACTCTTTGAGCCCCTCCGGAAGCGTAATGCCGCACACGGTACCATTTTTCTGATAGCTTGCCCAGCCGCTGCCTGTGATATAGCCGCGGACAATGCACTCAATCGGAAGCATCGTGAGCTTTCTGCACATCATGCTGTTGCCGTCAAACTCCGGCTTCCGGAAAAATTCCGGCATATCCTTTACATCCACAGAAATCATGTGGTTCGGCAAAATATCCTTTGTCATGTCAAACCAGAAACGGGACATCTGGGTCAATACCGTACCCTTTTTTGAAACAACATTATTCAGAATCACATCAAAACAGCTGATGCGGTCGGTCGCCACCATGATCAGGCTGTCGCCGTTGTCATAGATTTCGCGTACCTTTCCCTCTTTGATCGGTTTCCATTCGCTCATACGTGTTCTCTCCTGTCAAAATACATAGTTTTATTACTTCGTTTTCTTTTATAAACCATTTGCGCAGAAAAAGCAATCCCTAGCTACCTTTTTCGCAAAGGGACTTGACAGAAAACGATAAACCTGCTTATGATACAGTTTAATTACGCAAAATAATTTCAAGGAGGCCAATATAGAAATGTCAGTAAACGGTATCAACCCGACAGAGGAAACGCCAGAAGAGCTTTTACAATTGACACAGGAAGCATACCAGGCAGCAAAAGAACTGCTCGAAACGGCAAAGCTGCAGGCAAAGGAGCTGCTTGTCGTGGGCTGCTCCACCAGCGAAGTTGCCGGAGCACGCATCGGCTCCTACTCCAGCCCGCAGATGGCGGAAGCAGTATTTGACGGGATTATGAAAGCCGCAAAGGAAAAAGACGTATATTTAGCGGCGCAGTGCTGTGAACACCTGAACCGTGCGCTGATCGTAGAAAAAGAAGCTGCGCTTCGTTACGGCTATGAGCCGGTCAACGTCATCCCACAGCCAAAAGCAGGCGGTTCCTTCGCCACCGCGGCCTACCATCATTTTTCAAACCCGGTAGCAGTAGAGCACATCCGCGCCCATGCAGGAATCGACATAGGCGACACCCTGATCGGAATGCATCTGCGCGAAGTCGCCGTTCCCGTGCGGATTGCACAGAAAACCATCGGTGAAGCTCATGTCGTATGTGCGCGGACACGCTATAAGTTTGTCGGCGGAAGCCGGGCGGTCTACGACGAAGCACTTTTGTGATGCACACAGGCGTCCCAAAGTGGTATGGTCAATTTTCTTTTAATTGGCTATTTCAAAAATGCCATCTTCGCCATACAATGAGCCTCAACATACGAACAAGGTCTGGCTTAACGGTTCCGGACAGCTGCAACAAATCTCAGCGTTCCGCCAGATCTCAGCATCTATGAGGAGGCTCTGTTATGAAAAAACTAACGACAAAAAATCTTGTAATTGCCGCCCTTTTCGCGGCGCTCGCCTGCGTCATGACCATGTCGGTGCGGATTCCGATCTATGGAACGCAGGGCTACATCCACCCCGGCGACGCCGTGGTTATTCTGTGCGGTATCTTCCTGGATCCGGTCACTGCCTTCTTCGCGGCCGGCATCGGCTCGGCAATGGCCGATCTGCTCGGCGGATACTTCATCTATGTCCCGATTACCTTTGTCATCAAAGGGCTGGTCGCCCTCTGCGGCGGGCTGCTCTATCACAGCCGCGCGGTTTCTTCCGTAAATGACCACATTGTCGTGGCACTCTGCGGTGTCATCGACATTCTCATCGTGGCACTCGGCTACTGCTTCTGCGAAATCTTCCTGTATGGCGCTCCGGCAGCGATTGCCAGTGTTCCGGCAAACTGCGTCCAGGGTGTAAGCGGCCTGATCATCGCGTCTGTCCTGTATCCAATCCTGCGGGCGGCGCTCCGGCAGATCCAAACTGAGTAATCCAAACGTTCAGCAACGAAACACTCTGTCTCTAAGATCTTGTTACAAAATAACACTAGAAGCTACCCGCAGCGGTGCCCCGTCCAGGTATACCACCTTTTGACAGGCTGCGACAACATCCGGCTCATGAGTTGCCAGAATCGCGGGACTTCCCAGTTCTTTCAGTCTTTCTATCATGCGGGCACGGCGTTCGGCGTCGACGCCCGCGAACGGTTCGTCCAGAAGGAGCAGTTTTCCGTCCAGCGCGCAGCACCGCGCCAGAGCGAGTCGGCGCGCCATCCCGCCGGACAGGGCGTCCGGATACACATCCGTTTCCTGCTCCAGTTCAGCGAAAGCAAGCCATTGATCCGCTTTCGCCCGCCTTTCTTTTGGCAGCACATCCGAGACCTGTTCCCGAACCGTTCTCCACGGAAGCAGGCGGTCCTCCTGAAACAGAATTGCTGTTTCTTCCGGAGTAATTCCTTTGATACTTCCGCCTGCTGGTTTTTCCAGACCCGCCAAAAGCCGCAGCAATGTCGTCTTTCCACAGCCGGACGGGCCGGAAATAGCGGTCAGTCCTTCCAAAGGCAAATTCAGAGAAAATCCATCTAATACACACTTTTCGCCATAAGAAAAGCAGAGACTTTCGATATAAAGAATTCCCATGTATAATACTCCTTGCCTGTGCTTCTAAAAGCTCCCCGCCATACAGAATCAAATATTGTTTTACAAGAATATTCCGTAATTTTTTTACGGATGGATTTTCTTTCGCAGTACCCGCCGGAGCATGCTCTCCAGCGTCAAGGACAGAATGATTATCACAATTGTCCACGCATACAGCCTGGGCGACTGCAGCGCTGTCTTTGCCTTTGATAGCTCTGTCCCAATCGCATAGCGCGGCGGGCAGATTACCTCCGCGGCGATGCCAGATTTCCAGGCGAGCCCCAGGCCGGTACTGATACCGCTGCTCATATGCGCACGCAAGGAGGGCAGCCAGACCAGGCGCAGAGTTTTCACGCGTCCAAAACGATACGCTTTCGCCATCTCCAACAGCTGCCCATTGACAGAATCCAGCCCGGCCCGCAGGCTGCTCCAAATCACAGGCAGCACCATCAGCGCAGAGATCACGCTGGGGATCTGTGTCCGCGTCACCCAAAGGTACACCAGAAGAATAAAAGAAACGACCGGAGTGGCACGAATAACCCGGATTGCCGGAGACAAAAGCAAATCGGCAATCGTAAAACGCCAGGTTAAGAGCGCAAATACACACCCAAGCATGCTCCCTAAAACCATTCCGCACAGGACACGGCCAAGACTAAACACTACGCTTCGCCAGAATGTCCCAGTTACCGCCAACTCCAGCAGTGTACATCCAACGGATATCGGTGTCGGCAGAAGAAGCGGAAAACCCGCCGTCATAGCCGCAATTTGCCAAACCCCCAGCCAAAAGGCCAGGGGCAGCAAAATTTTAGCGCATTTCTTTATGAAATCACTCTTCCGATTCATATAATTATCCAACATAATAGTATTCATCATCCGGCAGCTCACCGCCGACGGAATCTGGATTTGCCTCATAGAGTACTTCATAATAATCGGTGATCGCCGTCTCCATGGCTTCGCCGGAGATAAATACCAGATTACACTGCGGGATCGCCGCGGCTGCAATCGCAGCAGATGGAGTGATACCCAATTCTGCCACGAACTCTGCCGCTTCTTCTACATTTGAATTCACGTAACCGATGGAGGCTTCATATTCATCCAGAAATGTCTCGACCGCATCCGGATTTTCCTCGATGAATTCCGTGCGGGCCACAACCGCGGTCATAATCAGGGAAGACCCATTTCCAAGCTCTTCCCAGGCATCGTTTACATCAATCGCATCACGCACTGTACCGTCACTCTGGAGAATCGCTGCAGTGGCTGCCGGAACCGGGAGCATCGCTGCTTCGATCTCTCCGGAAATGAGGCCGGCGCTGATCTCCGTCGCTTCTGCAAATACGATCTCTACATCTTCATCCGGATCCAGATCATTGCACTCAAGCAGATAGCGGAGAACGTATTCCGGATTGCTCCCCTGACCGGTCGCGTAAATGGTCTTACCTTCCAGATCACTGATGGTCTGAATCTCCTCGCTGCCGCCGCTCTCGAGAATATGAAGCACTCCCTGTGTGCCGAGCGCAATCACCTGGATGCCGGAATCCTCGCTGTCCTTTGTCTGGTTATACAGATTCAAAGCCATGTTGGACGCCATGCAGGCAATGTCCAGTTCCCCCGTGGTCAGACCGGATACAATCTCACTGTTGTCTGCGGCAATGATATATTCATAGGTATTTCCCGTCTCTCCATTGTCACTGTCCGTCAGAAGCTTCGCCGCGCCGATGCCGGTCGGACCGGAGAGCACGCCGAAATGCACAGTAGTAGCTGTTTCGGCCTCTTCCGCACAACCGGAGAGAGACAGGGTAGCCGTCATCGCCATGGCGGTCAGAACAGATAAAACCATTTTCCATTTTTTCATTGTATTTTTCCTTTCTGAATGCGCAGCCTTTACGAAATCAGGCGTATATGCCATTTTCTGCCTTTTTGTCCAGACTTGCCGCACACTCGCAGCCAGATTTTTGTCATAAACAGAATACCTTACAAGAGGTAATCGGTCAAGTTCTTTTTGTCTCACCAGAACAGGCCGAAGCCAAAAATTACCATTTTGCGCAGGAAATTGTTTTTAAGCTCCTGACATGCTATGCTTCATAAGGATTCACATGAACCATAACATGCTTGATATTATCAAATTGCCGCTCCAACCCGTCGTGTACCCGCTCGGCGATCGCGTGCGCACTCTCCAGCTCCATATGCGCGTCCACAGCGATTTCCACATCGACATAGACCTTTTCACCAAACATACGCGTCTGCAGCAGATCAATCCGCACGACGCCCTCCTGCCCGGCGATGTACTGCCGCATTTTCTCGGTATATTCCGCATCACAGGCCGTATCCGTCATTTTACGGATCGCATCGCGGAAAATATCAACTGCCACCTTCAGAATAAAGGCGCTGATGACGACACTGGCAAGCGGATCCAGCACTGGAAAGCCGGCGCGCGCACCCGCCACACCGATCAGTGAACCAATGGAAGAGAGCGCGTCTGAGCGGTGATGCCAGGCATCCGCCATAAAGGCAGACGAGCGTAGCTTTTTCGCACAGGCCTTTGTATAGTGGTACATTGCCTCCTTGGTTGCGATTGACACGATGGCTGCTATCAATGGGAGAATTCCGGGAATTTCCAGCTCACTGTAATTTCCGGCAAGAATTGTCCGAATTCCGGACAGGCCAATCCCCACGCCGGTAACCAGCAAAAGTCCAGCAAGGATTTCTGAAGAAACACACTCGAAACGGTCATGCCCGTAGGGATGCTCCGTATCTGCGCCGCGTTTCGCAACTTTTACACCGATCAGTGCAATCACAGTGGTCAGAACGTCCGAAAGGGAATGCACCGCATCAGATACCATTGCGCTGGAATGACCAAAGATGCCGGCCACAAGCTTGAACGCGGACAGAAAAACATTTCCCACAATGCTCACACCGGACACTCTGGCGGTTAGTATCTTTTCCTGTTTCTCGCTGAGCTTTTCTTCCCTGTATGGGGTTCGATCCATCCTTTTTTCGTCTTCTTTTTTTTCATATTATAATTGTCTGTTTGATTTTCTTTCTTCATATCCAGGCAACCTTTCTAACTCTGCATTAACAACTGACTGTGCAACTGTGAAGGTACGAAATCATCCATCATATATTCGCTATAACCCTCATTACCGTTTGCTATCATCCCAGGTATTCAGATACAGAAAAAGCATCCGCGGACGATAGTAAAATAAGTACTTACTACTGTCCCGCAGATGCTTCGTTACCTGCTGTCGCGATTTGCAACCCGGCAGTTGAAGTCTCGTCCGGGCTGTATATTTGATAGCCCTTCGCCTGCTCCAACGCCTGATCAGTTTGTACTGTAGATGATTGCAGTGCAAATGATGTTGTTTATTTTTACTCTATCTTATTCCATAGTGAGCGGTTCGGTTACAATCCCCAACGCTTCCAATTTCGCTTTTGTCGTCTTGATCTGGTAATCAATTTCCCTGTCCTTATCAACCGCTTTTTTTATCCTCTGTAAATCAATGAATTTATCCATAAGAGTGGTAGCCTGTTCTTTTTCTGTCATTTCCATAACCTCCATTCTGCCAACCTCCTTTTCATTGTTTCCAGCGATGATGATAATCTTATGCCTCTGCAAGCTCCAGCGCTTTCTGCCGCAGCAGATCCTCTGTGCACTCCTGCGGCGTCCATGGGATGTAAACATCCACCGGAAGCCCGGTCTCATTGTACGGATGTCCGTCTACCACATTCTGCCGCTTGCTCATCGGATAAGAGAGGATAAACGACTTCTCAATGCTGGCATTGACATAATTTGTATAGTCAATCGTACCCATCGTCGGACGTCCGACTACCGTCACCTTCTCAGAACCGGAGCAGAGCTTGACAAATACTTCTCCGGAGTCCCGGCACCAGGTATCCGTCAGAAGGATCACCTTTTTGATATTATTGTAGCGTCCTTCTTTGCCCTCATGTACTTCCTGATAAGCCGCCAGAATATCATCCTCCGGCACATCCTTCTGGAAACCAGTGCCGAACTTCTCATTGAATTCTGCAATCAGCTGATCCGCCAGCGCTACCGCGTCCGCATTGTTCGCCTTTTCATAGCGCTCCTTCATATTCTGAATCTTTTTGGTCGTATGCTCACAGTTATTTTTGGAGTAATTGGTATAGATCGCCTCTTTCTCCAGAAGCGCTCCCAGTTCCTCCTCTGAATCAAATATCATCGGAAGGAGCGGAACAAAGCCCGGTTCCGTCCCAGCTTCGTTCTTGCGCAGATCAATGATCAGGTTCTCACAGGAAGTAAGCTCTGCCGCATGCTCCTCGATCGCCTTTTCCAGGTCGGCCGTATTCTGAGAAAACTCCTCTACGCAAATATAGAATGTCTTCTCGTTCAGGCTTTCAAACTCCATCTTGCGCTTCGGCTTCTCAATAATAAAATGGCGGAACTTCAGGTTCTCAGTCGTACCATCCGCATGCTCCACATCGAAAGACGGGAACATCTTGAGGAAGCCTCCCCACTGCTCGCGCTCCGGTGTATTGCCGGTCATAAAGTTCTTCGGAATCTTTGTGCGGTGCTCACCCGGTGTGTATTTATCCAGCTTTGTAATCTTATCGCCAGGCTTCAGTCTATCGTCACGGCCAACCTCTGTCACATACAGATCATCCCCATAACGGCGCGCCCGGAAACCAACTGTATTGTTCTTGTAATTGCCGTGGTTTACCATCGAGAACTTCAGGTTCGGATCTCCCAAAGACGCCAGATATTCGCTGACAATCCGCAGAAACATGACTTCATTTACCATGCGCTTCTGATAGGCGTAAACAAGCATGTTCATCGGATATTTGGTATCATTGATCTCTTCTTTTTCCTGGAAACCGGCATAATCCTGCTTGACCGTATCAATCACAGTCATCATCATCTTGTAATAATTATGCTTCTTCCCTGCGCCCTGCTTCGGAGGCATGGCACCCGGTCTGGGCGGCATCGCACCTTTCGGCGGAACCGCTCCCGGCTTTGCCAGCACATTCTTGGGTATTGGATTCGGAGTACCTGGTTTAGAAGTATTTGCAGCGGCAACCTCTGCCGATGGCTTTTCGGCGTTCACTGCCGTATTATTCGTCGGTGTTGTCTCATTTTTGTTTGGTTCCAATGGATTTATCCCCCAGTCTTTTAATGTTGATTATTCGCATTCGTCCGTTCACTGTTCTTCGGCTTCATGCCATATGTGCTATCATATTACATTTCGCCCGATTTTTCAAGGGAATTATTACAAAGTATATAAAAAATACATAAAGTTGAGACACCAGTTCAGAACAGCATCGAAATGAAAAGGTGCCGCGTGCCAGTGGCACGCGTTTAGCACCGACCGAAGCGAAGCTGAGACCAGGCTGTGCAGATTTATCTGCTCAAGGCTGTATTTTCATCCCAGTCACGCAGTCCCAGCCTCTGCCGCACTTTCGCCTCTTCGAGTGTGATCTTCTCCGGCTCTCCCTCCAGATAATCCCGAAGCTGATCCAGGCCCTCGCCGGTAACATTATTAATCAGAAATATCCTCTCACAATTCGCGTTTTCCAGCCACTGACGGACCATAGGGACATTCGCATACGGCGAATCAATCTTCGTAATAATCCCAATCAAAGGCCGATTCAGAAATGCGTTACAATTTGTCGTAAATATCGTAAACGGCTCATCCGCCGCGCACACAAGTGCTACCACATCGGACTCAAATGAAAAACAGGCCAGGCCAACCCCGACCTGCTTCGACTCCGCATATTCTCCGGGAGTGTCAATCATGTCTTCTTCCGCAAAGGTATACTGCGTCTTCTGGTAATGAAGTGCTTCCCCTTTCATCACCTGCGCCAGGGAGGTTTTTCCCGCCTCACTTCTTCCCATCAGAAATAATTTTTTCATCTCAATTCTCCGTAATGTCACACACCGGGAAATGCAGCTCATCCCGGAAAAAAGCGACCACACTTTCTACTGCGGAGCGAACCTCCGCGTAAGGTCCGGTCAGAATCAGCGCTCCGCAAAAGCGATCAAGAAAACCAATTTCCACATTGCCATTCTTTATCGCGATGTCCGCTGCCACCACCGTCGCTTCCCAGGGCGTAAATTTCAAAAATCCAAGTGTATCTCCTGTATGATCTTCTCCCTCATGAACGCCGATATGTAAGCCAAGGGTCTGGTACACTTCCCGCGACGACACGCCTGTCAGATGAGCCAGGCTCACATCCCGGCTCGGTACCCGAACACGCACAAGCCGCAGCGGTTCCCCGTCTTTTCGCGTATCGTAATCATGAAAAATCTCCCGAAGGAGTTCCTCTCTAGTAATTATTCTGTCCATAGACGCCTCTCCGGATCGCTGCTTCCTTTCCGACCTGCCATAACCCATCTGGAAATGCCCCCTCGCTTTGCTCGGCGGCAGAATGTCTCTATCTCTTCGTAAGAGGACAGACCACATAATGCAGCTCATCCCGAAAATAGCGCAAAACTTCTGTCAGCGCACTCGTCACATCTGAAATATCCCCCGACACAATCAGCGTACCGGTAAAACGATCCGCAAATCCAAGATAGACATCCCCGCTCTTCACAGCGATATCTGAGGCAATCACCGCGGATTCTGGCGGCGTCAGGTTCATAATACCGATCGCGGATGAGCCATAATCAATCGACGGATTCATCCCCAGCTTCTGAT
>Ga0192280_1096_pt1 | contig 16561 bp, 13 predicted proteins | sample Koala_Koa24_M3_FD_131249 | JGI IMG/M metagenome (GOLD analysis project Ga0192280, IMG submission 131249) | Enriched cells from koala feces incubated with labeled cellulose particles, San Francisco Zoo, California, United States - Koala_Koa2-4_M3 ... | reverse complement strand
AGCTGTGGGATGTTACCATGACCGTTTCAATGGGTGATGAGCTTTCGGGGGGGAGCATTTATGCGGTTATTCCCGAAACGCCGATTATCGAGCATCGCTGCATGGTTCCGCCGACATTTTCCGGAGAAGTGGTATTTGTCGCCGAAAATGGCAGCTATCATGTGGATGATGTGGTCTGCAAAATCAAATCCGCCGACGGTACGGTAAAGGAGCTTACTCTTTCCCAAAAATGGCCCATAAAGCAGCCTCGTCCCTTTGATGAAAGACTGCCCATCAACAGACCGCTTATAACAGGTCAAAGAATAATCGATACTATTCTCCCCATAGCAAAGGGCGGTACAGCCGCTATTCCGGGAGGATTCGGTACAGGTAAGACCATGACGCAGCATCAGCTTGCAAAGTGGTGCGATGCGGATATAATAGTATATATAGGCTGCGGTGAGAGAGGCAACGAGATGACTCAAGTCCTTGAGGAATTTTCGGAGCTTATTGACCCTAAAACCAACCGACCTTTGACAGACAGAACCGTGCTTATTGCCAACACCTCGAATATGCCCGTTGCGGCAAGAGAGGCATCTATATATACGGGAATTACCTTGGCTGAATACTACCGTGATATGGGCTACCATATTGCAATAATGGCGGATTCAACCTCCCGTTGGGCGGAGGCACTCCGTGAAATAAGCGGACGTCTTGAGGAAATGCCTGCCGAGGAGGGATTTCCCGCATATCTTCCCTCGCGTCTTGCGGAATTTTACGAGCGTGCGGGATATGTCCGCAGCCTTAACGGCAGTGATGGAAGCATTACCGTAATAGATGCGGTTTCACCTCAGGGTTCGGACTTTTCCGAGCCTGTAACTCAGAACACCAAGCGTTTTGTAAGATGCTTCTGGGCACTGGATAAATCCCTTGCCTATGCCCGTCATTATCCCGCTATAAACTGGAATGACAGCTATTCCGAATATACCGAGGATCTTTCCGAGTATTTTTATAAAAACGTTGACAAGGACTTTTTAAACTATCGTCAGCAGCTTTCATCACTTTTAATAGAGGAAAATAAGCTGATGGAAATAGTTAAGCTTATCGGTTCGGACGTTCTGCCGGACGATCAAAAGCTTGTTATCGAGATTGCCCGTGTAATAAGAGTCGGATTTTTGCAGCAGAACGCTTATCATAAGGATGATACATATGTCCCTCTTGAAAAGCAGTTTTTGATGATGCGCGAAATTATCGATGCTTATACCAATGCAAAGAATGCTATTGTGAAGGACGGATTGCCCTTCAGTATGCTTTCCGCATCGGGAATTTTTGACAGGCTTGTAAAGATGAAGTACAATATTCCCAATGATAAGCCGGAAAAATTCCGTGAGCTTAATGTGGAGATAGACCAGACAATTAAAAATCTCGTAAAACAAAACTCAGCAGAGGAGGCACTGTAATGAGCCTGCAATATATAGGACTAAAGGAAATTAACGGTTCGCTTGTGGTTCTCGACAATGTAAGCGGTGTTGCCTATGATGAGGTTGCCCAAATTCGCCTTGAGGACGGATCGGTAAGAACGGGAAGAGTTGTTCAGGTTGACGGCACTCGTGTGGTTTTGCAGGTGTTTGAGGGAACTCGAAACCTGTCCCTTACCAATACGAGAACTCAGTTCACGGGAAAATCAATGGAAATACCCCTCTCCGAGGAGCTTTTGGGCCGTATTTTCAACGGCTCGGGACGTCCTATTGACGGACTGGGCGAGATCTATGCGGAAAAGTACGGCGATGTAAACGGTAAGGCTCTGAACCCTGTTTCCAGGTCGTACCCCAGAAACTATATCAATACGGGTATTTCTTCAATAGATGCACTTGCAACTCTTATCAGAGGTCAGAAGCTGCCCATATTCTCGGGTTCGGGTATGTCCCACAATAAGCTGGCGGTGCAGATTGTACGTCAGGCTAAGATTGCCGATGAGGCAGGGGAGAATTTCGCCGTGGTTTTTGCGGCGATGGGCGTTAAAAACGATGTTGCGGACTACTTCCGCAAAAGCTTTGAGGAAAGCGGAGTTTTACAGCGCGTTGTAATGTTCCTAAACCTCTCAAACGACCCTATAATCGAGAGAATACTTACCCCTAAGTGCGCCCTTACCGCCGCCGAGTATTTGGCGTTTGAAAAGAATATGCACATATTGGTTATACTTACCGATATGACATCCTACGCGGAGGCACTCCGTGAATTTTCTTCGTCAAAGGGCGAAATACCTGCGAGAAAGGGTTATCCGGGATATCTGTATTCCGACCTTGCATCTATGTATGAAAGGGCGGGTATTATTGAGGGATCTACAGGCTCTGTAACGCAGATACCTATTCTTACCATGCCAAATGATGATATAACGCACCCCCTTCCCGACCTTACGGGATATATTACCGAGGGACAGATAGTGCTTGACAGAAGTCTTGACCAGACAGGCATTTATCCTCCTATTTCCGTGCTTCCCTCCCTTTCAAGACTTATGAAGGACGGCATAGGTGAGGGCTATACAAGAGCGGATCATTCCGATTGCGCAAACCAGCTTTTTGCGGCATACGCCAAGGTTCAGGAGGCGCGTTCTCTTGCGTCCGTAATCGGTGAGGACGAATTGTCAGCACTGGATAAGTCGTATTTGAAATTTGGTAAGATGTTTGAAAAGCATTTTATCAATCAGCGCTTTGATGAAAACCGTTCCATAGATGAAACACTTGACTTGGGCTGGGCGCTGCTGTCGATACTGCCTCGTTCTGCACTTGACAGAGTTGACGATAAGCTGCTGGATGTCAAGTATGACCCGTCTCTTGCGGAGCAGTTTGAGTAATGGAGGGCGTTTATGGCTGATGTATTTCCAACCAAGGGTAATCTTATAAATGTTAAGAAGTCCCTTTCTCTTGCAAAGGTCGGATACGAGCTGCTTGACCGCAAGCGGAATGTTCTCATACGGGAGCTTATGATGATGGTTGATGCGGCTAAGGCTTTGCGTAGTTCAATATCGGAAACCTACAAGGATGCATACAGCGCATTGCAGCGTGCCAATATAACCATGGGACTTATCAGCCGTGTGGCGGAGGCTACACCCGTTGACAACAGCGTGAATGTATGCTATAGGAGTGTCATGGGCTGCGAGCTGCCCAAGGTGATTATCGGTGAATTTGACAACAAGGTCTTTTACGGCTTTGAAAATACGGACGGCAACGTTGATGTGGCATATATTTCCTTTGAAAAGGTAAAGCAGATGACTACAATGCTTGCGGAGGTGGATAACTCCGTTTTCAGACTTGCCAATGCCATAAAGAAAACCCAGACAAGGGCAAACGCATTGAAAAACATAGTTATTCCCCGTTACGAGGAAACCGTAAAGTTTATCGAAAACAGCCTTGAGGAAAAAGAGCGTGAGGAATTTTCACGGCAAAAGGTTATCAAGGCGCAAAAGACACGGAAAAAATATAAGGCAAGGCGGCTTGAATCCGAAAGGATAGAGCTTCCCGACATATCAAGGTTTGTAAATAACTAAAAAAGGTCACCGCAGATTTTTTGTGGTGACCATAATTTTTATTGAAGCATTGTTCCTATTTCACAGTCGTACAGAAGCGGAGTTCCGCTTGGTACACCCCAAATTCTTCCGTTATCCGACTTTACGCTGATGTTACCCTTGCATCGGTAGAGGGCAATTGCGCATCTGTCGTTGAAGCTGCCCATTGCAGTAGCATTTGAGCCCTCGTAGTTGGCAACGATATTACTGTCGTAAGCAATGATATCGAAGGAACCCTCCTCTGAACCGATACCCATAAGCCACTTTCCGTTGAGGGTAAGCTTTATATCGGCAAATTTCAGCGAAACATTGCTTCCCTTTGTGCAGTAGGAGCCTATTGCACATATCTTGTCGCCTGCACAATCGGCGGTGAACCGAGTGTTTTCGATATACAGCTCGATACTTTCGTCATAGCTTCCTATGCCGATGCAGTTGGCCACTCTCTCGTTCATGGTAATATCCGAATTATTTATCCGAAGAATAGGCTTAGAGTAGAAGCAGCCGATACCAAGATTAAATTTACCTGTCTGCTCGATTTTCAGTGCTGTACCATCAATATTGATTTCGGAGCGGGAATTGTTGTAACCACCGCCTATGGCTACATTCTGATAGCTGTCCAGCTTTATGGAAAGAGTTTTCAGGTGAATAGCGATATTTCCGAAGGAATGTTTGGTGTCGCAGCCAATTCCGTAGCTTTGGTTTGCGGCGGAGGAAATGCTCAGCGTTCCGTCGCCTATTATGTCAATAGACGACCTTTCGGGAACATTTATACTGCCGATAATCGTTACATTGTTCTGAATTTCCAGTGTAAGCTCCGCGCCCTTACCAACCATAATGCAGTCTGCACCCACATCGTTATTGAGGTTTACCCCCACCAAGGTAAGGTGACACTTAAGCCCGCTTTTAATGCGGATGGTCACATTACCCGAAACAGTCGCATTACCAACGATTGTGACATCTTCACCTGTTACCAGAACGTCGTTATAGCTGTCAAGCTCCAGCGGCATTACGGCAAGCTTGGTTTCCTTTCCGGTAACAAAGGTTTTTCTCACCTTTGCGTTTTCCGCTTGGAGTTTAAGGTGGATTATTTCCTCCTTTATGCCGTCGTCTATGGACGGAACAAATTCATCGGAGGGCTTTCCGGTGTAATACCCCTGTATCAGGTCAATTCCCAGTGAAACAGAGGTTTGCAGCTCCGCATAGGTTTCCACACCCTCGGCAAGAGCCATAAAGCCGTTGTCATGGGCATAGTCGATAATATTCTTAACGAAATGCTGCTTTCTCCTGTCATCGTTAATGTTGGTGATAAGACTGCGGTCTATCTTTACGCAGTCGGGACTGAAATTCAGCAGGTTGCTGATATTTGAATATCCCGTACCGTAATCGTCAACAGCCAGCTTAAAGCCTGTGCGTTCACTTCTCTTGCGGAAGCTGTCAAGCTGCTTTTCGTTTGCCTCTGTCTGTTCGGTAAATTCGATAACAGATCTGTCCATTATCCTGTGATATTTGCTGCGGAGCAGCTCAAAATCGGGATCCGAAAGGATATGAGCAGGAATACTGTTTATAAACAGCCTTTTATTTTCAAACAAATGTTGGTTCTTTTCAAGAATCTCAAACAGATTGAACATGGTGTATTTTTCTACATCATAAAGTCTGTCAAGAGCCTCGGCGTGCTTGAGAATAGCCACAGGGGGAATTTTCTCGCCGCCGGTATTGGAGCGCATAAGAGCCTCATAGGCGAAAATCTCGCCGTTTTTGGCATTGACAATAGGCTGATACTGGTAGGTGAAAAGGTTTTCGTTCAGTATTCTGACAACCTTTTCTCTTTCCCCAGGGTCAAAGCTTTCGTAAGATGAAGACACACTGTTCTTTTCAGCGCTGCCATTGGAAACGTCCTTGCTGAGATTTCTTTGATAAGCAGCCTCATAGGGTAGCTTTTCGACAATTTCCTCGGAGGTAAGAGGCGCTGACATGGTCGCAATATGAACGTTTATGCCATATGTTCTGCCGCTGTAGGAGTTGAAAGCCTCAAGTCTTTCCAAAAATCGTGAGGTAAGATCATCCTCGGGGGCATTGGCATCAACTATGCTGGCAAAGAAGAACTCATCGCCGCCTACACGAACGCAAAGCTCATCATCGTTCACACAGCTTATCATCTGTATAGCTAAGTTGATAAGCAGCTTGTCACCCTCTGCATAGCCGAACGCATCGTTAATATTCCCCAGATTTTCCACATCCACGGAAACTATTCTCAATATTCTGTTGGGGTTGTCAAAGCCGCCGCAGCGTTCTATTATAATACGGGTATATCCCCGCATATTCAAAAGTCCTGTCAGTGAATCGCGAATTTGGAAATCCTTTACCGTGTCCTCGTAAACGGAGCGCTTGCGGTAAGCCCGCAGCGTAATTGCAAGCCGGCGCAGCCACATGGAGTAATGGGAATTGTACATATCGCCGCTGTCGCCATAGGAAAGAACCACATAGCCATAATTATACTCCATAAAATGGAGCGAGGAGAAAATAAATGCGGCAGGGTGATCCCTGTCCTCAAAAATGGCAGGAAGCATGATTTCCTTGTCAAAGCATCGGTTTAAATCCACCGAACCATGCTTACCGTTTTTACAGTAGGGAAGCTCCATTTTATCGGTAAATTTGGTGTTAAGAACATTTTTATGGAGAACATTGGAATTAAAGCAGAGCCAAAATCCCTCCACATTTCCCAAATATCCCACATACCCGTCAAGCACCCAAAGGAAACTCTCATAATCGGCGGCACCCATAAGATTTTCCGTCATGAAATTATACTGGGAGCTGAAGTTGTCCGTATAGGGCTTAAAGGAGTTTTCCATCATCAGTCCAACATGCTTGGAGAAGTGGGAAATATCGCAGCCGCAGCTGCTGCCTATGCTAAGCGTGCAGCAATCGCTGCTTACCACTATGTCGTCATGGGCAATATTCATCATGGCCAGCAGCCGTCTGACAACATTTTCCGCCATGTTCTTAGGGTCACGCACAACAGAGGTTATATTGGAAATCATATCGGCATAAGGCTCGTTTTGTCCGTAGCCGCAGACTATAACATCCTCGGGAACGGAAATTCCGCTTTTGTTAAGGGAGCTTATAACAGAGCAGGCAACAACATCGCTGATACAAACGATAGCTTCGGGCATACCGTCGGGATTGGAGAGAATTTCACGGACAACATCATCGCCGTCATCAATCCAGTTATGGCTGTTATGTATCCTGCTTTCGGGAATGTCATATCCCAAATCCTTCATAGCGCCAATGAAATCATTGCGCATTTTATCAAAGTAGACGTTGGACTCAACAGTGCCGCCCACATAATCGATTGTCTTTACATTGTGATGCTTGATAAGGTGTTCTACAATCTTGAAAACTCCGCCTGTGTCTATAAAAGGCTCATAGGGGTAATCACCCAAGGGAATTTCAACACATATTACAGGCTTTTTAAATTCCTTTTGTATTCTGTCGGTCGCAGCCTTTGCACCACCGACAGAATCAAGTGTATCTGTATATATAATAAGCCCATCAAGGAGGTCAAGGTTCATTATCTCAAAGATGCTTCCCTCAGCCTCCACATATCTTTCATTCATCTGATAAACGAAGGGCGGTGAAAAAACCGCAACATCAACGTTTGCGGCGAAAAGAGCATTCTGAAGGTATTTCATTACAGTGTTGAAAAAACTTCTGTTTGCCTCCGCAATCATCACGCCAACCAACGGACGCTTTTTGTTCAAACCAACATCACTCCTAAGTCGAAAAGGGAAATATATACAACCTTATACCCCCCGATGAAATCATTATAACACAAATTTATCTGTATTTCAATAGTAATTATCAAGCTATCTCACAAAAGATGAAAAAATTTGATTTTCAAATTTGTGATAATTTCACATATCAAAAAATGGAAATTGACAATTTTGTATTGTCTTTTCCGAAAAAATGTGCTATCATAAGGAAAAGGTTATGAAAAAAGGAGCTGCTTATTATGGAAAATAATGATAAATACATAGCCCTTAGCTTTGACGACGGACCGAGTAATGTGACCGAATCGGTTATCGAAAAGCTGCAAAAATACGGTGTAGTCGCTACGTTTTTCCTTGTGGGGGATAATATAACCGCGGCTCTTGAGCCTGCTGTTAAAAAGGCATATGATTTTGGCTGCGAGATTGCCAATCACTCCAAAACCCACAGCAATATGACCATGCTGACCGCCGAACAAATCGCCGAGGAAATAGCCTTTACCTCTGCGCGCGCGGAGAGTATAACAGGGGAGAAGCCCACAATGTTCCGACCGCCCTATATTGCCGTAAATCAGCTTATGATTGACACGGTGAAAATGACGTTTATTGCCGGCTATGGCTGCCGCGACTGGGAGGAAAGCGTTTCTGCTCGTGAGCGGACGGAAATGATACTTTCGCAGATTTGTCACGGCGGAATTATACTTATGCACGATGCGGAGGATAACGTAAAAACCGTTGAGGCTCTTGACCTGCTGATACCGGAGCTTATAAAGCGCGGGTATAAATTCACAACCGTCAGTAATCTTTTTACCCTGTGCGGAGCTACACCCGATCACAGCAAGGTTTATACAAACGTGTTCCAAGAGCACCGGTATATGGTGACGTAAAAATAACCCCTTTGTCGGTCTGAAATCCCCCCTGTATTTATTTGCAGGGGGATTTTTGTATGTTACACAATTTTACTTGTAATTAAACCTCAAAATATGTTGACTTTGCTTGAAGAATGTGATATAATTACCTATAGTTGTTTGCATTAGTCTAAAATGACTGCATATTTTTATTGGAGCTGATTATTGATGATAAAAACAAAGGATGGAAATTTCATTTGGGCGGAGGAGGAAACCTACCCGCGGGAGAAAATCCGTGAGATTCAGACGGAAAGGCTTAAGGCTGTTGTCAAGCGTGTTTACGAAAAGGTTAAGCCTTACCGTGACAAAATGGACGCTATCGGTCTGAAACCCGAGGATATTCGTTCATTGGATGATTTAAAGCTGCTTCCCTTTGTTACCAAGCAGGATATGAGGGATAATTACCCCTTTGGTCTGTTTGCCGTTCCAAAGTCCGAGCTTGCGAGAATCCATGCATCATCGGGTACGACAGGTAAGCCCACCGTGGTAGGATATACCGCAAATGACTTGAAGCTGTGGTCGGAGTGCGTTTCACGATTGGCGGTAATGGGCGGCGCTGTCCCGGAGGATATCTGCCAGATATGCTTCGGCTATGGTATGTTTACAGGTGCGCTGGGTCTGCATTACGGACTGGAGAATATAGGCGCTTGTGTAATTCCGTCCTCTACGGGCAATTCCCAAAAGCAGATTATGTATATGCGCGACTACGGCTCAACGCTCCTTATCGCAACACCTTCATATGCCTGTCGTTTGGGTGAGGTTGCCGCTGAAATGGGACTTAATCCCAAAACAGACCTTTCACTGAAAAAAATGCTTGTGGGAAGTGAACCCCTGTCCGACCCAATGCGCGAGGAAATGAAACGCATTTTCGGCAGTCATGTCACCATTACCCATAACTACGGTATGTCCGAGCTGATAGGTCCCGGTGTTTCGGGTGAATGTACTCATCTTCACGGACTGCACATAAACGAGGATCACTTTATCTGCGAGATAATCGACCCGAAAACAGGGGAGATACTGCCGGAGGGCGAAACAGGCGAGCTTGTTGTCACCTGCCTTTCCAAGGAGGCGCTTCCCCTTATCCGCTATCGTACAAGAGATATTACAAGCATTACATACTCTCCCTGCACCTGCGGCAGAACAACCGCACGTATGGCTAACCTTAGCGGACGTACAGACGATATGCTGAAAATAAGGGGAGTAAATGTATTCCCCAGCCAAATTGAGGAAGTACTGCTCAGCACTCCCGAAATAGGTCCTCACTACGAAATTATCATTGACAAGAAAAATCACAGCGATATTCTCACCGTAAGGGTAGAGCTTGCTCCCGGTATGATGACCGATGATTATTCACAGATTGACGCTATAAAAACAAAGCTTAAAAACGGTTTACGGCTCATGCTTGGTCTTGATGCCATAGTCCAGATTGAATCGCCCAATACTCTTCGGCGCTTTGAGGGTAAGGCAAAGAGAGTTACCGATCTGCGTAAGCAGGGTGAATAAGGAAAGGGGATAAAGAGATGAAACAGCTTACAGTTCTTATAGAAAACCGTCCCGGCAGACTTGAGGACATAACCGAGATACTTACTAGGTATAACATTAACATAATCTGCATGAGCCTTTCCGACACCAGCGAGTACGGTATGCTGAGAATGATAGTTTCACAGCCCGCACTTGCTCAGGAAAAGCTGTCACAGGAGGGCTTTTCGCCTATTCTGACAGACGTCTGCGCCGTGAAGATTCAGCACCATTTCGGTTCGCTCAATAAAATGACAGCTGTCATCAGCGAAAACGGTCTTGACATAAAGTATATGTACGCCCTTAATTCCGGCGAAAACGCTGCTCTTGTAATAAAAACAGCCGATAACGACCTGCTGGAAAAGGTGCTTGCCGAAAACGGCATGGAGCTTCTCCCCGCCGTTGAGGTTTACAATATGTAAGAAAGTTGGAAATGATATATGGTTTTATGGGTTACACTGGTTATATACCTTGCAGTTATAATCGTTATAGGTATATACAGCAAAAAATGTCCTCCAATGTAAATGACTTTGTTCTTGGAGGAAGGAGTGAGGGCGGTTGGTTCACCGCATTCGCCTACGGTACGTCCTACTTCTCGGCGGTCGTGTTTATCGGCTATGCGGGACAGTTCGGCTGGTCTTACGGCGCATCCGCCACATGGATCGGTATAGGCAATGCAATTATCGGCTCGCTCCTTGCATGGCTTGTGTTTGGAAAGAGGACAAGAATTGTCACGAAAAGCCTTAACGTATCCACTATGTCGGAATATTTTGAAAAGCGATACAGCTCCAAGGCGCTTAAAATTTCCTCGGCAATTATTATCTTTATTTTCCTCATTCCATATACCGCCTCGGTATATAACGGATTGTCAAGGCTCTTTGAGTCTGCGCTGAATATTCCGTACAGCGTATGTATAGTTGCAATGGCTGTCTTTACGGCATTTTACGTTATCCTCGGCGGATATAAGGCTACCGCGCTTAACGACTTCATACAGGGTATTATAATGCTTATCGGTATAGTTGCGGTTGTGGCTTGCGTTGTTGCCAACAAGGGCGGGCTTTCCACAGCAATGGCAGTTTTGGGTGAAATACCCGATTCAAACGGAAATCTCAATTCCTACAATTCGATTTTCGGTCCCGACCCCATAAACCTCATAGGTGTTGTAATACTTACATCTCTCGGAACATGGGGACTTCCACAAATGGTTCAGAAATTCTATGCTATCAAGGACGACACTGCGATAAAAAGAGGCACCGTTATCTCCACGCTCTTTGCCCTTGTTGTGTCGGGCGGATCATATTTCCTCGGCGGATTCGGTCGCCTTTATGCAACCACAGATGAAACGGAAACGGGAAAAACGCTTATTTCCGTTATCAACGGCAAGCCCGAATACGATGCGATTATCCCCTCTGTGCTGACACAGGCGCTTCCCGAAATACTGTTCGGTGTGCTGATAGTGCTGGTGCTTTCCGCATCTATGTCAACGCTTTCCTCGTTGGTTCTCACATCAAGCTCCACCATGACCCTTGACCTTATAAAGCCCTTTATGAAAAAGGGAATGGATGAAAAGAAACAGGTTCTATGCATACGCATACTCATTGCCGCATTTCTGCTGTTCTCCGTACTCCTTGCCCTTAATAAAAACACCTACATAACTACGCTTATGTCGATTCCATGGGGCGCATTGGCGGGCGCTTTCCTCGCCCCGTTCATGTGGGGACTTTTCTCGAAGAAAATTACCAAAACAGCCGTTGGCGTCACCTTTGCATGGGGAGTGGGAGTTACCGTTATCCATACGGTTTGCTTCTCACTGGGATGGTTCCCCGAGCTTAATGCAGCTGTGACTGCGCTGGGTTGGAAGCTTAATATAATGTCACCCCTTAATTGCGGTGCGTTTACCATGCTTACATCGCTTATAATCTGTCCCTTAGTCAGTCTTTTCACAGGCAAAAAGGGCGAACAGGAACACGCAGCCGAGGTGCTTTCCTGCCTTACTGCCGAAAATGTCGATTAATCTGTAATATTACGCAAAAGCAGCCCCTCAACGAATTTTGAGGGGCTTTTTGTTTACCATTCTGCAGCTCAGTCCCGTGCAAACATTCAGCAGCTGATGATATCATTTTTTGAAAAAAGCCCGAACGTGAGCGGAAGCGATAACAACAAAACAAGCTGTTACCGCATATGCTTAGGTGAAGGGAGCTGATTATATGGAATACGGTATGATAGACGTTTACGATGAAAAAACAGGGAAATACATAGGCAGGGCGGGATGGCGCCGCCCCACAGACGAGATTACCCCCGAGGAAAGAAAAAGGCGGCAGGAACGCTTTAACGAGGCGGCGTTTAAGCTGATAGCCCGTGCAAGGGAGGAAGAGGTCAACGGCACGGCAAGACCACCCCGTGATCCCATAAAGGCAGTAAAGATACCCGTTACGCAGGAGGTTAAGGATAATATCGATGAAATACTGGACAGACACCCTTACGGCAGGAGAAAGAATGAAAGGCAAAAATAAACATAAGCAGCTTTAGCTTGAAGATATTGATATTGGTACATATACTTAAGGAGCGCCTACACGGGTTAAACCGTATGGGCGCTTTTGCGGATTCCGATAAATTGTTACAAACCGTACTGTAATTACGGCGGATCTACCACATTTTCAACTGTCCAAATATCGTTGATTTTACTGTAATAAATTTTTATTTCATGCTCCCCGCCGGAGATATGTCCGTTATAGGTATAATCGTCAATAATTCGATAGCTTGAATAGCAATGTATATCAACAATAGCCTTTTCATTATTGTAATTCACTTTAGTACAGCTTACTTGTATGGCTTTAAAAACAGTCTGATCGGTTTCATATCCGCCGGCAACATTTAGCTTTGAAAAATTTTCCTCGGTAATGTAACGACAAAGCCTTTCATTTAAAGTCCCGTTACAGTAATAGCTTTCGTTGATAAGCATGACAGAAAAGTCCTCTAAATAGCGGCATACTATTTCATATTCCAATGTATCACGAGGCAATTCGTCTAAATCGTTTACCATCAGATATTCTTCATCCGTTACAGGATAAGGAAAATATGAAAAATACTTTTTTCATACCAATTATCATAGCATATTACAAATACAGTAAAAGCCGCTATGAATAATATTAAAATAATTATCAATTTAAGCGTCAACTTCCGCATGGTAAAGCATACCCCATTATTTATGATTTATGGCTCTTATATTTTTTCTGCAAATTTTTAATTACCATGACCAAATCATAAATCAAATTCACTGCAACATATATTGGCCATATCATGAGCAACAAAATCCAATCGCCGTAGTAGAAAAAAATCTGCTTGTATTTGCCGGAAAAAACGTTGTGTCCGCCCCATGTATCAATATCATAGTGACTATTGTATTGATGTCTGTATTCAAAATTATCCGGATGATCCAAGTCTATAGGTATTGTCCACGGGAGTAACAAAAACGAAATAATAATTTTATGTTCAATCGTTTCGTAGTTACTGTCAATAGCGCTGTAAAACTCATCCTCGCTTATAAGGCATTTGTGACACCATGCAAGGGTTTCGTATGTAATAACCTTGTTTAGGTTTGGTGCGGGCCATTCAAAATTGCAATAGGGAGTTACATTGTCCTCCGATGAAGTTACATACAAGCTTGATATATTCATAAGTCCAACTAAACCTATAATTACAACATTCAGTATTCGATATAAGAAATAACCATAGCTTATTCTTTTTATATATATCGAAATTGTCCGTATACATTTTTTATCATTGCAATACCTCCGAAAACTCCTATATTACGTCACATTATCTATGTATGAATATAGAGCGTCAAGCAGCTCGTCTGTATCAATGTTTTTAAGTCGCAAAAAGTACATATCATCATAATTTGAATCTATGCAATAATCGAATATTACAACTGAATTTTTTTGTATATAAATAGTTTGTGATTCATCTTCAAAGTTAAAAGTCAATGCTGCTTGCGGATCACTTTGAAACTTTTCAATTTCATTAACACCAACAATATTGAATATAGTAATTTTATTCTCCATATTAAAAATTAAGCTTCTAATATTATAAATGTCCTCATGCTCTGTAATCAACACCTCATAATAGCTATCACCTAATGTAAAAAACAAGTTTATTGAACTAACACCCTCATCCGGCTTAATTCTCCACCTTATTAAAAAAATATTCAAACCTAATAATAATAATATTAGAACTATGATCAATACAATTAAAGCTTTAAAAATATATTTTCTAACTATTTTCAACATTGTAGTAACTCCTTTCTTTTAGGATATTATACATAGTTTCCCCCGGGCATACAGTTGGATTATCAACATAAAAATCGCGATGTCCTCCAACATAAGTTATTTTATAATTGTCCATTAAATAACCTATTAAATAATCTAAGGCAACCCCGCACAAAGTATAGCCAATAGGTAAAAAGTGGTATAATATAAATATGGATAAACAACTTACATTTTCGCTGATAAGCGATGAGCTTGCGAAAGCAAAAACAAGTAAAAAAGAATTTCTTGAAAGAATAGAAAAACTCATACCATGGAGCGAGTGGATAGGGATAATCAAACCGTGCTATTACAAAGGAGAGCATGGAAACAAGCCTTATGAACTCGAACTTATGCTGAGAATTTTTGTGCTGCAAAATCTCTATGATTTATCGGATATGAAAGTCATGAATGAGATCATTGACAGCCGTGCGTTTTCCGAATTTTGCGGTGTAGATTCGCCCAATCAGATTCCTGATGGGGATACATCGGCAGATTCAGAAATTTACTCATAAAAAACGACATTCAGGAAAAATTATTTCAACAAGTAATAAATATTCTCAATGACAAGCACCTGATTTTAAAACGAGGAACCATTGTTGATTCCACGATAATCGCCGCCCCCCTCATCAACAAAAAATAAGGAGAAAAAGCGCGACAGTGATGCTCACCAAGTGAAAAAGGGTAAAAAAATCAAATATAAAATTAACCGCAAGCCAAGTTAAATAAATAAATAGATTATCAAAAAGCGGGCAGTACGCAGCAAAGAAAGCAGAGCATAAAAATCGTCAGTAAAAGCGAAGGTTGAACACGTTTTTACAGTTGAAAAACGGCTGTTCGGATACAGAAAAACAAGATATAAGGGACTCCGAAAACAGACCGCAAAACTCAATATTATGTTTGCCTTGGCGAACTTGTATTAGCTATGGGAAATCTCCGATAGCTTGATTAGTTGTGCCTTAATTGAAAAAATAGGGGCTGCGGCGCTCTTCCGGGGCTGTATTTTACGGCGAGGTTTTTTCACTGATTTTTTAGCGGGTTGTGCGGTGTTGCCTTAATTTTCTTCAATCTGTGAATCTGTCTTATATTAACCGACTGCCGACTTTATAATTTCAGGTATTTTTTTATATCCTCAAACAGAACATTCAATTTATATCCGAATGGGTAACAAATACAAAGAAATGCTACAAAGTCTACTGTTAAACAAATAAATATTCCATATTGCACTTTTGCAAAATACAACCCAATTCCGCCATGCAATAGTTTACTTTTTCCATTGGAGGTATGCTTTTTTACCGTCTCCCACCCAATCGAGTTAATTGAATATTCGTATATTGTATCCCCATTTTTGTATTCACCTGTGCCGGACGGAATGTCGGTATCATCTTGCTGCAAATGATATAAATATAAATATGTTCCGTCAAAAGAATAATAGCATTTATAGCCATGATAATATATGCATATCATGTCATTCTCCGTAGCTGCTGATTGTTCTTCACCCTCAAGGCTAATTTGTACAGCTCGCTCCAAACTGTTTGTTTGCGAGTATATATTTATGTATGTGCCTACAAATGGTGAAAATGTCCCTATAAGCGGCGTACACGTTACCACAGCAACCTGCCCCTGTTCGCTCACTGCTATACCCTTTATCCACTGTGCTCTAATAACACAAGGGAAAACAAAAATCATACTGAGTATGACAAGTACTATTAGCACTATTTTATTCTTTTTACTCACTATATTCCCCGCTTTCTGTTATAAGTATGGATTCTTCAATGTACTTTGACAAGTCTTCGTCAAGTTCTGTAAAATAATCAATTTCCACCGCATCCTAATTTCAATTACGCAATTCCTGTTCACATATAATTATATATGCATCTTATATATGCATCTGCAAAATGTGGATTCATAAAGCCACTTAATAGACTGACGTTATTTTATTTTTCCCCCACACCGTAAAAATTAAAATAATAACTGCTGTGAGAGGGGGTAATACATGACCATAACTCTTGTACCCTTTTTAAACTCATCAAAATTGTAATCGGATTGATATATGGAGATGTCCGAGTTGGAAAGCCGTTGTGTATCGGATACTGCCATTTCCATTGTGGTTTTTTACCTTCGGTACATTCTAAGGTAATGCTTTCTTTTTGAGTAATTATTCGATTTTTGGAAGAGCTGTCTTGATATGTCGGCGGTGCAAAATACTCGGAATTAAGCTCTAAAATCGTTCCCTTGGCTATGTAAAAATAAGTCGCTTTTTTGTATTCGCGAAACGATTTTACAGCATTTCTGACAGAGAAAACAGAAAGAAAAACAAAGACAGCGAGTGCCAATACAAGCCTGCCAAAAAGATTGCTTTGTTCAAAAAACATTTCTATCAAGCTTGGTATATCAAGATAAATTACAGCTAACGCAAACATTCCAACGCAAATAATTGTGTAAAGGGCTGCCACGACAATTCCCTGAACAAGTAATTTACGGTGTGTTTTTCTCACTTCTGTATCTTTTACTACAATCCAC